>OFGU01000125.1_pt1 | contig 10737 bp, 11 predicted proteins | sample 1521841 | NCBI WGS metagenome assembly OFGU01 (sample SAMEA2553413, study PRJEB24118) | soil metagenome
GACCCCCCGGCCGGCTGGCGGCAGGAGGCTCCCGATGCGTCCGATTTCGTGATCTGAACCGTTCTTCGGTCTAGCGGCGGGGGCCCGAGGAAGCCTGCCTGCGCGGCGTGCACCACCTTCCCCGCGGCTGCGCGCCCCGCCCGCCGCTCCATCCCAGATCGGCGGCCATCATGGCCGCCTCCGTCCGGTTCGAGGTGCGGAGCCGGTTGAGGATCATCTTGACGTGCGCCTTGATCGTGCTCTCGAGGAGGCCGAGCTCGCGTCCGATCTCCTTGTTCGAGCGTCCCTCCATCAGGAGCGCGAGGACGTCCAGCTGGCGCGGCGTCAGGACGCCGAGCGGGCCCGGGAGCGGGGCCGGTTTCTCCGCCACGGGCGCGCGCTCCGCGCCGCCGTCTCCGGCCTCGCCTGCCTGGCCCTTGCCTGCTCCGCCTGCGGCAGTAACTCCAGCAGCCATCCGGCGACAACCAAGGCATCGGGCCTGGCGGCCCAGGTTCCGGCAGCGGTCCGCAGCCGCGGCGTGCTGCGCGTCGCGACCAACGCGACCTACGCGCCGAACGAGTTCCTCGCCGCCAACGGGCACATCGTCGGCATGGACGCCGACCTCGCCACCGCGATCGCGCGGCAGCTCGGCCTCCGCGTCCAGTTCTTCAACGTCTCCTTCGACCAGCTCATCACCGGAATCACCGCGGGCCGGTACGACGCCGCGATGTCCTCAATGACCGACACCAAAGCCCGCCAGCAGGCCGTCGACATGGTCACCTATTTCAACGCCGGAAACTCATTCGTGGTCCTGCGTTCCAGCCCGCTGCACGTCAGCAGCTTCGCCGGCCTGTGCGGCCACACCGCCGCCATCGAAGCCGGATCGACCTACGTGCCGCAGGTCGCCGCCGAGCAATCGCACTGCACCGCGGCCGGCAAGCCGCACATCCACGCCCAGACCTACGCCAACCAGGCCGACGCCAACCTCGCCCTGCTCAGCGGCCGGGCGCAGATCACCATGGAAGACTCCCCCGTCGCCGCCTACCAGGCCCGCCAGGACCACCGGTTCCGGGTGACCGGGCGGATCTTCGGCACCGCGCCCTATGGAATCGCCGTCGCCAAGACCAGCGGCCTGGCCGTGCCCATCCGCGACGCGCTGCGCGCCTTGATCGCCAACGGCGCTTACCACTCGATCACCAGCAAGTGGGGCATCTCCACCGGCGACATCACCAGCCCGATGATCAACGGCGCCACCAGCTAGCCCGCACGCATGCGCACCGAGGCCCCCAATTCAGCGCCACTGGGGGCGATCCGCGCCGTCCCGGTCCGCCATCCCCTGCGCTGGGCCGCAGCCGCGGTTGTATTGGTCCTGGCCGCCATGTTCGCCCACATGCTGGTCACCAACCCCAACTTCGACTGGGACCAGGTCCGCCACTACCTCACCAACGCCCACATCCTCAGCGGCGTCCTCGCCACGTTCTGGCTCACCGCGGCCGCCATGGCCATCGGCATCACCGGTGGGGCGGTCCTGGCGCTGATGCGCCTGTCGGAGAACCCAATGGTGGCCGTAGCGAGCTGGCTCTACACCTGGTTCTTCCGCGGCACGCCGGTACTGGTCCAGCTCATCTTCTGGTACAACCTGCAACTGCTCATCGGCAACATCTCCCTGGGCATCCCGTTCGGCCCGGCCTTCGCCACCTTCGACACCAACCCCCTGGTCACCACCTACATGGCCGCCGTGCTGGGCCTGGGCCTGAACGAGGCCGCCTACATGAGCGAGATCGTCCGCGCCGGCATCATCTCCGTCGAGCAAGGGCAAAGCGACGCCGCCCTGGCGCTGGGGATGCGCCACCTCCAGGTGATGCGCCGCATCGTGCTCCCCCAGGCGGCCCGGGTGATCATCCCGCCCACCGGCAACGAGACCATCTCCATGCTGAAAGCCACCTCGCTGGTCTCGATCATCGCGGTCACCGACCTGCTCAAGGCCACCGAGGACATCTCCAGCGTCAACTACCAGGTCATCCCACTGCTGCTGGTGGCCAGCATCTGGTACCTGATCCTCACCTCGGCCCTGTCCGCCGGGCAGTACTACCTGGAGCGGCACTACAACCGCGGCTCGCCGGGCCCACGGCCCGCACCAATGCAACTCCTGCGCCGGAACCTCACCACATTCCACGTCAGGCCGACGGTGCCGCGCAGGCCCGGGGGAGGCGCTTAGCGTGGGGCCCGACCCGGCGGGCCAGCCCGCGCCCATGGTGCTGGCCCAGCAGGTGTGCAAGAGCTTCGGCAGACTTGAGGTCCTGTGCGGCATCGACCTGCACGTCGGGCCCGGCCAGGTGATGTGCATCATCGGCCCGTCCGGGTCGGGCAAGTCCACGCTGCTGCGCTGCATCAACCACCTGGAGAAGATCGACTCCGGGCGGATCTACGTCAACGGGCACCTGGTCGGCTACCGGCAAGACGGCGACCGCCTCCACGAACTGCGCCCCCGCGAGGTCGCCGCCCAGCGCCGCGACATCGGCATGGTGTTCCAGCACTTCAACCTGTTCCCGCACATGACCGCCCTCGGCAACGTCACCGAGGCGCCCACCCTAGTCCGCAAGGAACCCAAAGGCCTGGCCGCCGAGCGGGCGCACAAGCTCCTGCACCGGGTCGGCCTGGGCGACAAGACCCACTGCTACCCCGCCCAGCTCTCCGGCGGCCAGCGCCAGCGCGTCGCCATCGCCCGCGCGCTCGCCATGCAACCCAAGCTCATGCTCTTCGACGAACCTACCTCCGCACTGGACCCCGAACTCGTCGGCGACGTCCTCGCGGTCATCCGCGACCTCGCCGCCGACGGCATGACTATGATCATCGTCACCCACGAAATGGGCTTCGCCCGCGAAGTCGGAGACACCCTCGTGTTCATCGACCATGGAGTCGTCATCGAACAGGGCAACCCACGGCAGGTACTGGCAGACCCCCAACATGCCCGCACCCGAGAGTTCCTCGCCAAGGTCTGCTAAGGCACCTCGCTTGTATCCCCGGCGCACGGCAGGGCGAGTGCCCGCCCCAGCCACGGGAGGGCGTATCCATGGGTCGCCACCGCGTTCGCTACGAGCACCTGGGTGCCGAGCAGCGACGCGGCGATGTGCCGGGTCTGGGGGCCGGGCGTGATGCCGAGATCGGTGAGCCTGGCCTCCAGCAGGCTCAGGGTCCGGCGGACGGCCTCGGGGTGGCCCGCTGCGGCCTGCAGCCGCATGATCTTCTGGTAAAGGAACTCGTTGTAGGGGTCATGGCCGAGCGCGGACTCTAGGGCGGCCAGGGCCCTGGTCTGGGTCGCGGGGCTGGAGGACGCAGCGGCCCTTCCCGATGGCACTACTCGGTGACGGCAGGGCAATTAGCGATCAAAGGTGACTGATGCGGCATGATCCTGATTCCTGCCTGGATTATCCTGTCTAGTGCTTCTGGGCTGATTGTCACCGTGCCGCTGACCATGAAGGTCCGTGCGGAAATGCGATGATCCTTAGTAAGTGAGGGTGCCCAGGGACCGCTGGGCAATTCGCCGGCCTGGCTCCGGCCGCGACCGCCGGCGGCTTGGTCATGGCGACCGCCGTGCCGTTGCAGCACAGTCCCTGCGGCCTGCCGCCAGGTCTTCCGGCTGGCAAGCGAAGACTGCCGTCAGCTAACCCGCAGGCCGCAGGCACCAGGCTGGCCCGGCCGCCGCCCTAGCGGCCAGGACCTGAGGCGGCCACGAACGGCAATCCGTTGCATTTCAGGGATTCAGGCGTGGCGCTTCCAGAACTGCACCGAGCCGGCACCGGTTGCGACATGAGCCCTGCGTGGGTGCCCGGAGCAGCGTCACACCATCGAACGAAGGCCATCCGCCTGGCAGCCCGGATCAGGCTGAGCCTTGATCGTAGGTCCGCGGGATCCCCAGAATCGCGCGCATCTCTGCAGGGTCCGGCGTAACCACCGTATGCGGCCGGCACGATGCGCCGGGCGGGCATTTCGCCACGAGTACCGGCCGGGCATGACCCCGCGGTTCCCACCAGAACTCATAGGCCGGGCACGCAGCACGCAGCCCGGTCAGCACGCGCCGCTGGCGGCAGAACTCTGCCACCACGCTGCCCGCCGTAGGGTCAGCGGGATCTGTGCCACGATTCGTGTTCACGTCTCCGCCGGTCCAGGCTGCTGTGCGGATGCCCGCGTAACCCGGCTCGCCGGCACCCAGGCCTGGAGGCGGCAGCACGCGACGTGCTCGGTCCCCGGCCGCGAACTTAGCCGCCGTCCGTCACCTGAGGAGAAGTACTCAGCCTGGCTCGCAGGCGCTGCGGGGAACGCGCGGAGCAGCACGGCCGCGGGGTCAGGTGCGCAGTCCAGCGCCGCGGCGATGACGGCGGCCAGGTAGGCCTCGCGGGTGATGCGCGCCTGGTACCACCAGCGGCGCGTGTCGCTCTCCCATGAGTGCTTGGCCCGCGACAGCAGTTCCTTGCGCCACAGAATTGTCATCACGGTCATGACCGTGGTGTACGACGGGTCGCCGCCACCCCCGGTGCGGTAATCCAGCCGGTCACAGGCCGCACGGACGGTCAGCGGCTGGCCAGCGTCCCAGACCGCAGTCATGATCGCCGACTCCAGCGGCCCCAGACCAGGGACGATCACAGCGCACCCGCCAGGCCAGCCCGCCGCACCCGGATTACTGGCGCAATGCGTAATCGGCGGAGACACGTATGGATCCCGTCAGTGCTGTCCACTACGGTCACGGCCTCGGCCGGGATTCTCGCCACATCGGGTACATCAGGGGCCCGTCAGGGAGCTGAATCGGCGGGCCGTGGTCGGTGTAACCGTGGCGCAGGTAGATCTGCTGGGTGCGCAGGTCGGCGGCTTCCAGGTAAGCGGGCGCGCGAGCGTCCTGGTCGAGTATCTGGTGGTAGGAGCGCAGTAGCGTGGTGCCGGTTCCCTGGCTCTGCTTATCTGGCCGTACGGCGAGGATGGCGAGGTGGTGGTGGGGGATGCCGGCAGGGTGGTGCCGGGCGAGTGCCGCGTCGAAGGCCAGGAACCGGCCGGTCCAGGGACCTGTCGCGGTGGCGAGCCGTGTGCCGTAATCGGCGGGCTGGCCGCCTGTGCCCTCGCCAACGTGGATCCACAGCGCTGCTGCTGCGCGGTCGGCGGTGGTGAGGACTGCGCCGTTGGCCATCGCGTGTTCGACATACAGCCGGAAGTACCGTGGGAAGATCTCCCTGCGGGCAGCTGGGTCGGCTATCAGCCATCGGGAAGGCGCCAGGTCGTGGAAGGCGTCGGCGATGACCTGGCTGAGGGTGTCCAGGTCTGCCGCATCTGCGCGGACCGCGCTGCCGTGCAAGCCGCCCTCCGGCGTCAGCGACCGGCCCTGCGGGACGCTCATCATCACGTTCTTTCGCTGGCCGGGGTCAACTGGCCGGTGACGGCGTGGGCGCCGAGCCCGATCGCTGCGTACACCTGCGGGCGCCGGATCTTGAGTACCAGCCCCCAGCCGAGCCCGGCCGCGGCGACCACGGCATAGCTGACTGGCAGCGCCCACGCGGCGGGAGCGCCCGCCGGGACGCCGAGCAGCGTGCCGTAGTGCATCACTGCGAGTACAACGATGCCGGCCAGGAGGATGGCGGCCAGGGCGGGCGCGATCAAGCGTCGCCAGGCATTTTCGCCGTGTGGGTGGCGGCCGAAGAACGCGATCACCGCGACGGCGGTCAGCGCGAGCAGGACGAGGATGCCAAACCCGCCCGTGGTGCCCAGCCAGAAGAACAGGTGCGTCATGGGATCCCACCCGGCCAGCGCGTACACCACGATGACGACCAGGCCGGTCAGGCTCTGCACCAGCGATGCGGCCTTCGGGATGTTGTTGCCGCCCGTGCGGCCCAAGGCGGCGGGCAGCACGCTCTCCCGGCCCAGCGCATACATGTAGCGCCACACGCAGTTGTGGAAGGCAAGGGCTGCGGCGAACAGCGAGGTCAGGAACAGTAGCTGGGCGGCCTGTGACAGCCCGCCGCTGCCACCGAGGCCGAACAGCAGGCCAGTGCCCTGCTTGGCGGCTGCGGCCACGACGTGGCTGTCGCCGTTATGGACGGCCATGGCCCAGCTCGCCCCGGCGTAAACGACGGCGATCATGCCCAGGGCGAGGTAGGTGGCCACGGGGATGGTCCGGCGGGCGTTGCGTGCCTCTTCGGCGAGCACCGGTGCCTGCTCGAAGCCGACAGAGCCGAGCACCGCGACCACGGCCAGGACGCCGAACGTGCCGAAGCCGGCTGAGGTTAGAGCTGTCGGCGAGAGGGTCGCGAAGCTGAGGCGCCCACCCGCCGGGTGAGCAAGCCCGGATACCGTCTCGGCGAAGATGACCAGGATCTCGGCACTGAGCAGGACGCCTAGGACGGCGCCGGTGATGTCCACCCGCAGCAGGCCCAGGATGGTGATGACGGCCCAGGCGCCCAGTGCCCACGCCCACCACGGCGCGTGCACGCCGAGATGGGCGGCGGCCTCGCTGGCCGCGGTAGGCCCGAAGGCGCCGTAGAGCCCGACCTGCAAGAAGGTGTAGGACAGCAGTGCCACGAGGGCGGCGGAAACGCCGGCGGTGCGGCCGATGCCCCGGGCGACGAAGGATCTGGGGGCCGGCGTTGGTGATGTGCCGTGTCATCGCCACATACCCGATGGCGAACAACGCAAGGATCACCGCGATGACCAGGAAGGCGGCCGGGATCCCGGTTAACCCGGTCGTCTGGTAGGCGGTGGGGACGACCCCGGCAGCCACGGTCAGCGGGGCGACGCCGGCAAGGACGAAGAACAGCACGGCCGGGACGCCGAGCCGGTCGCGGGCGAGCGCCCGGGACACGCTGCTCGGCTTGCTTCCTGCTGTTTGCGTTCTGGACATGACGTGCTCCTGGTTACTGGATCGGATGGGTCAGGCGTTTACACGCGATGGGAGAGCAGGGCGCTGTCCACTGCTGCCTGGGTCTGGGCGATCAGGTCACGTAGGCCGGGATCGAGCTGGAGCATCACCTGATCGAGGCAGCCGCGGACCTTCGGCGGTGCGTACAGCGACAGGCGGGGGCCCAGCCCGCAGGCAGCGGCCAGCCCAGCCAGGGCCGCACTCTGGGCGGTCACCGGCCCGGACGAGCCCAGCGCGGGCCGCGCGCGGGTGAGCGGCGCGAACGCGCAGTCCGCGTCCACCGGAACCCACCGTTCGGCGCGCCAGGGACGCCGCGCGGAGGTCTGGGTCAGGTACCCCGACTGTTCCAGCCGACGGGCCACATCCCCCGCCGCAGTGCGTGCCAGGAACAGCAGCCAGTCCCACGCCGCGTGCCGCTCGTGTTCGCTGAGCACTTGGCCCAGGACGGAGTGTGCTAACCGGTCCTCGGGCGGGGTGCGGTCGGCCACCACAACCCCGTCACGCCGGAGGCAGACCTTACCCGCCAGCATCAGCTCGGCCAGCAGCGCGCCAGCCAGCCCAAGGCCGACGGCGCGCGGCTGCAGATATGGCTTGCCGCTCACCTCGTGGTGTGCCATCAGGTAGAGGTCATCAGCAAGCCGTCCGGTGCCGCTCAGCCGCGCCACGAGTCCTCCCCGGTTGCCCGGCTGCTGGGATGCCACCCATCAGGATTGCTGCTCATGCCGGGGGACGCGCTCGCCCATAGCAGCCGGCCCGCCCGCGCGGACCCAGCAGCAGAGCCAGTCATGGTCACCTTCATAAACGGAGACAGAAGGACAGCAGGCCCGGGCTGAATGGCCAGCGCCGACGGCCTGGTAACGGCAAGACGAGGGGGGCGCCGGCCCCAAAGAGACCTGACGAGGGGCCGGCGCCCGGCCCCGGCGTGCGGAGGCGGCCCAGGGACCGGGCCACACCCCCACGCCGGTCTTCTCCCGCCCTGGACGTGGCCCGGGCCGGCCCAGGTCGCCATGCCGCAGGCGTCCGGAGCAGCGCACACCTCGGTCAGGCACACGCGTCAGCCCGTGTGTGACCGGGCGCGCCATCACGTCGGGGCGAAGTACGTCAGCCATGGCGGAAACGGTGACATGTCCGATACGTGTCCGGAATCGGCAGGCACCAGACGGCCAATTTGCGGACACGAGCGGTGCGGGTTCCCACCGCAGAATTAACACGCAACGCCTGGCGGGACGGACTGCGGGCCTGGTGCGGCAGGGCACGCCACTCGCCCGCCGATGCTGCTGCGCTCGTTCCCCGCCGTGTTGCCGCAGGCGGGAATGGCGACTGCCTTCCCGCCGGTTCCCCGCAGGAAACGGGCGGGCGCATTCCCGCACCAGGCGAGATGGGCGGCGTTGCCTATGCCGGCCCTGTGGATGGTGCCGCCGCCGCGGGTACCGCACGGACCCCACCCGGCAGCATCAGGCCCGCGCCTTCCCTGGTCGCGGCGATCGCCTGGGCCAGCACGTGCAGCAGGGCCATCGGGGAGACGAGCTGCCCTCCCGCGGAGGGAACGTGCGCCCACATGGCACGCTCGCCGCCATCGAGCCGCGACGGTGGTGCCGGCACGCGCCCGCCGTCGGCATGCCAGCGCACCGCGACCGGGCTCGCGGGACCTGCCCCGGTGGCCGTGTCAATCTCGTGGCGGGTCCACGGACACGCGCCCGACCGGGTAAGGAAGTAGCAGGCAGACCTCGCGCTGATCACAGCCAGGGCACCGGCCGGGTCGGGCAGCGCAGGCAGTCCCCGGATCTCATCCGGCACGCCACGGGTGTACAGCCACCAGCCCATGGCCACCAATCCTGCTGGACGCGGGACCTCCAGGACGTCGATCATGGTGCCGGTCACAAGCCACAGCCGCCCGCCCGGGTCCTCCTCAGCCGGCCAGCCCCGCGCCAGGTATGCCTGCCGCGCCTGGCTCGCTGTCAGCGATTCCAGGCCATCGGGCATGTGCCGCGCCTCCCTGGGCTCTGCCGCAGACATCAGCCGCGCAGCGCCCGCCCGGGACTCGGCGGCTATCTGCGCCTGAATGCGGTCATGTCCCCGCGCGAACAACTCCCCGCTCGCCAGTAGCTGGTCCGCGCGTTCCCATAGTTGGCGGCCAATTCTGGTGCCACCGGTCTCCGCGTTGGCGACCGCGGTCCGCGAGTACCCCAGAAGTGCACCAAGCTCCCGCTGCAAGTACCCGGCCGCCTTCCGCCGGGCGGCAAGTTGACGGCCCAGTTCCCGGCGCATCGCGGCCACGGCGTCAGATTCCCTCACCGTCGCCGCCTGGGTCGAAGACAACGCGCATCCCGCTCCATCGGGCTGCTTCTCCTCGATTTCGGGTGTAGGGCAAGACGGGCTGGTGCCAGATCGCTACCCCACGCACGGGCCGTCGGCCAGCGTCAAGTTCCCCCGCCAGCGGGTGATCGTCATGCCCACAGTAGGCGCGCCGCGGGCGATCAGTTCGGCGCGTAAGGCTGCCAGCACCTCACCGGGTGACACTTGCTCATTCCTGCTCACCGCAAGCCCAGGCGCCCGGGAAGCCCACACGCCGGGCCTGATCGCCACATCAGCCGGGCGGACGCTGGGTACCGGGCTCCTGCCGGACTGGCGTGAGGGTGCTGCCGTCATCGCGCCACGTGTCTTTCCACGCTGAAAGCGCGCGGCGAACAAGCATGTAGCGCGGCCCGGGTGGGGGTGGTGGGTCATGGGCCCTTCCGCAGGGGAGTGGCGGTGCCGGTGCGGTGCCCCTGCCCGCCCGGGTGCTGTAGCCGGGCGGGCGCGGAGCGTCAGCCACGATGATGCCTCGCGCAACGTTGCCACGCAAGTGCGTAACAGAAATTTCTAAACGGGATGACACATGGGATGATGCACCAGCACAAGAACGCCGGTAGGGTTCCTGCCAGGCGGCCCGCCCACCCTGGGCCACCATCCCCCAGCGCAGTTGCGCGGAAGAAGGTGAGGGACCATGCCCGGACCCACCGCCCCGACCGCCCGGCGGCGGCGGCTCGGCCTGGAGCTGCGCCGGCTGCGCGAGGCAGCCGGCATCAAACTCGACCAGGTCGCCGCGCAGATCGACCTGACCACCTCCACCCTGTCGCGGATCGAGACCGGCAAGGCCCCCTGCCGCACCACCTACCTGACCGCCATGCTGGACATGTACGGCGTCACCGACCCCCAGCAGGTCCAGGTGCTCAAAAACATGGCGCGCGAGGGCCAGCGCAAGGGCTGGTGGGCCGACTACGACGGCCTGCCCGCAGAGTTCGGCATCTACGTCGGGCTGGAATCCGTGGCGGCATCGCTGCGCTCCTACGAGGCCCAGCTCGTCCACGGCCTGCTGCAAACCCGCGACTACGCCCGCGCCGTGTTCCGCGCCTGCGACCGCAAGGCCACCGCCGAGCACATCGACCGCCAGGCCGAACTGAGGATGAAACGCCAGGAGGCGCTGACCCGCCCCGATGCCCCGCTGGAGCTGTGGGCCGTCCTGGACGAGGCGGTGCTGCGCCGCCCGGTCGGCGGCCCGCAGGTCATGCGCGCCCAGCTCGGCAAGCTGCTGGAAGCCGCCGAACTGCCGAACCTCACCGTGCAGGTGCTGCCGTTCGCCCAGGGCGCCCACGCGGGCCTCAACGGCCCGTTCTGCATCATGGACTTCCCCGGCGGCGACCCCGCCACGGTCTACGTCGGCAGCGCCGCCGGGAACACCTTCCTGGAGAAAGCCCACCAGGTCCAGCGCTGGGCCGAAGCCTTCGACCAGCTCCGCGCCGCCGCCCTGTCACCCGGCGACACACGCGAAACGATCGCTACACTGAGCGCCGAGACCTGACCCCGCGAAAAGGAGC
>OFGU01000127.1_pt1 | contig 10725 bp, 10 predicted proteins | sample 1521841 | NCBI WGS metagenome assembly OFGU01 (sample SAMEA2553413, study PRJEB24118) | soil metagenome
TCCCGGCATCCACGGCGTCTGAACGCCAGGGACGACCACAACCTGCAGCCGCAGAGGCCACCGGTCCTGGGCCTTCAAAGACGACGGCGTGCCCTCAGGGATCAGGTGCCAGGAGTCGATGAGGGCCAGCCGGTCCACCGACTTCTCGGCCTCCATGACATTGTGCGTGACCAGGAAGACAGCACAGCCCCACTCGCCGAGCCTGCGGATCTGTTCCCACAGCAGGCGCCGCCGCAGGGGATCAACATCGTTAGTCGGCTCATCCAGGATGACAACCCGGCCAGGCCAAACGCTGACCATGCCAAAGCCCACAAGCCGCTTGACACCACCCGAGAGCTCACGGCCCAAGGTCTTGCGCCAATCGCCGATGTCGAGTGCCTCGATCAACTCGCCCGCCCGGCGCCTGACCTCATGCTTGCCCCCGCCCCGGATCCGCCCGGTCAGCTCGATGGCCTCATCAACCCGGAACGAGTCGATCGGCATCTGCGCCTGTGGCAGATACGAGCACAGCTGGCGCGCGGCGTCGGGGTCGCCAACCAGATCGTAGCGCCCCAGCGTGATCTGGCCTGAGGTCGGCTTGAGCAGGCCGATGGCCTGCTTGACCAGTGTGGTCTTGCCGGCGCCATTGGGACCAAGCAGGCCATAAACCTCGCCGGGATCGACGTGCAGCGTGATGCCGTCATTCGCCCGGACACCGCGCTCATAGATCTTGGTGACGGACTCGGCCCGGAAATTCCAGTCCGGTGCAGACAACGTCCCCAGCCCCCTCACCTTCGCCATCGCCAGTCTCAAGCCGGCACAGCGCGGGAGGTAGAGGCCCCCGTCCCTAACCGGCCGGGACCACCGGCCCTGCGCCAGATTCGCGGCGATTGCCGCAAGACCCGGCAAGGTGGGCGTGGCGGGCCTGGTTGCCGGGGTCGTCAGCGTGGTGGTTGCCGGCCGGTTCGGGCAACGTAGCCGGGGCTTCATGCCGCGCGGCGGTGGGCCAGCCAGATGGTCGTGCTGAGCAGGAGCAGGGAGAGGGCGAGTAGCCAGCCGCCCTCGATCCACTGGAAGGGCCAGAACCGGCTGTCGGGCTGGTAGGTCGTCAGCTGCTCGCGCTGGTAGGCCAGGGTGAGTTCTTCCAGGCTGACCGGGTGCGCCGCCCAGCCCCGCGGCACCGGGTCAGCCGCTCGGCTGGTCCTGACCAGCAGGTGGGCATGCGCGGCACCGTGCCGGGCACCCGGTGGCTGCCGCCGTCGGCCAGCGCACTTGCGCGCATAAATGGCTGATCTGGCAATCAGCGCTCCGGCGATGCTCCGGCGCTGAAAGCCGCGCCGAGTCGAGGGCCGTTGGTCCCTAGCCCTGGCTTTTCATGGGGATCTGGCGGTGAGCGGCGCGCCTGAATGGAAAAGTGCTCCTGAACTGGGACGATAAGGGTTGTCGAGATCCTTATCCGCCCAGTTTCAAGGAGCACTTTCTACGTGAACGCTACAGGATGGTCGCGCGGTCTTGAAGTTACCGGGGGCGGCACGGGCGTCGTGTCGCACGCCGGGCTGGCACTGCTGCGGCAGCTGGCCGACCGGACGGGCCTGACGTCCGGCCTGTCGGCGGCGCTGCCCTCCCCGCTGGGCGGGCATGACCGGGGCCGGGTGCTCGCCGACCTGGCGTGCGCGATCGCGGACGGGGCGCGGGTGATCAGCGATTTCCGGGTGATGGGCGACCAGCGGGAGCTGTTCGGCCCGGTCGCGTCGGTGCCGACCGCGTGGCGGGCGCTGAAGGAGATGGCCTCCCGCGGGGACCGGGGACGGCGCAAGGTCACGGCTGCGGTGAACAAGGCGCGGCGGCACGCCTGGGTGCAGGCAGGCGGGCTGCCGCCGGTGCAGGTCGCGGACAGGAAGCTGGCGGGCGTGACGTGCATCCGGCTGGACGCGACTGTCGTGCACGCGCACTCGGACAAGGAGCTGGCCGAGCCGAATTTCAAGGGGTTCGGCCATCACCCGATCATCGCGGCCTGCGATAACGTGCGGGAGCCGCTGGCGTGGATGCTGCGGCCGGGCTCGGCCGGCAGCAACACGGCCGCCGATCACCTGCAGCTCCTGGACGAGGCGATCGCCGCTCTCCCGCCGGCGCTGCGCCGGAAGCTCATGGTCACCTGCGACGGGGCCGGAGCCAGCCACGACCTGGTCAAGGAGCTGGACCGGCTCGCGTCCCGGCACGGCTACCAGGTCGTCTACTCCGTCGGCTGGGCGCTGACCGGGCGGGAGAAGGCCGCGATCGGCAAGGTGCCGGAGCACGCCTGGGAGGCCGCGATCGACGCGCGCGGCGAGGTCCGCGAGCGCCGCGCCGATGACGCTTGCGCGGATCTGCGCTGCGCGCACCGGGCCTGCTGGATCGAGGAAGCCCACGTCACCGAGCTGACCGGGCTGCTCCGCTCCGGCCCCGGTGGCGACCAGCTGAAGGCCTGGCCCAAGAGCATGCGGGTCTTCGCCCGCCGCGAGCGGCCGCACCCCGGCGCGCAGCTCACCCTGTTCGAGGCCGAAGACGGCTGGCGGTACTCCCTGTGGGCCACCAACCGGCCCGCTGCCACGCGGGGCTGGCTGGGCCAGTGCGCCTACATCGACGCCGCGCACCGCGTCCACGCCCGCGTCGAGGACGTGATCCGCACCGGCAAGGACACCGGCCTCGGCCATTTCCCGTCCCACGACTACGGGCTGAACAGGGCCTGGCTGGACGCTTCCATGACCGCCTGCATCCTGCTGGCCTGGCTCAGGCTCCTGGCCCTGGACGGCGACCTCGCCAAAGCCGAGCCGAAGACGCTGCGCTACCGCGTCCTGCATGCCGCCGCCCGGCTCGTGCGCGGCGGACGGCGACGATGGCTGAAAATCGCCGCATCCTGGCCCTGGGCCGAGGCGATCACGGCCGCCTGGCAGCGGATCGACACGCTACCGCAAGCACCCTGACCAGCACGAACCCATCCCGGCGAGCAAGGAAGGAGAACCCCGGGACCCGTGGAGCCCCCGGCCGCCCGGCCCGTCAGCCGGACTGCTGTCATACCCGGACACTAAAATCCGGCCCCAGGACACGGCCCGCCACGCTGCCAGCGTCAGCCTTCAACCCCGATGAAAGATCGGGGTTAGCCGGGCCATTACCTCATCCGGCACCGTTTCAAGGATATTGATGTTGGTCGGTCTCAGAGGCCGTCTCGTCTAGTTGTGTCCTGGTTCCGGTTACGTAAAGTGAATCTTTGCTTACGACGTCCCGCAGTCTGGCGCTATCTCGTGCTATTGCTCGGCGTTGTGACCGAACGACTGCCATATGCCACCGACCTGTCGGATGCCCGCTGGGCCCTGATCGAGCCGGTCCTGTCAGCCTGGCGGGCCGAGCGCACGGCGGCCGGGCTCGGGCTCGCCGACCCGGTGCACGAGCTGCGGGAGATCGTCAACGCGATCTTGTACGTGACCCGCGCCGGGTGCGCCTGGCACTTGCTGCCGCACGATTTCCCGCCATACAAGAGCGTTTACGGCTATTACGCCGCGTGGGAGAAGGACGGCACCGCCGAGGCGATCCACAGCCTGCTGCGGCGCCGGGTCCGCGAGCGGGCCGGCCGGTCACCCGGGCCCAGCACGGCGATCCTGGACGCCCAGTCGGTGAAGACCTCCTGCAACCCGCCGGAATCCACCCAAGGCATAGATGCGGGCAAGAAGGTCAAAGGACGCAAGCGGCACATCGCCACCGACACCCTCGGCCTGCTGCTGGCGGTGCTGGTCACCGCCGCCTCGGTGCAAGACAACGCCGGCGGCCAGGCGCTGATCAGGGAGCTGGCCGCCGGCCACCCGGCCGTGGCCAGAGTGTGGGTGGACTCCGGGTACAAGCGCGCGGTGGCCGACGAAGGCGCGGCGCACGGCATCGACGTGCAGGTATACGCCAAGGAGCCGGGCCTGAAGGGCTTCCACGCCACCCCCCGGTGGCCGGTTGAGCGCACCTTCGGGTGGTTAATGCTGCATCGCCGGCTTGCCCGAGATTACGAGACCCTCCCGGAACGCTCCATCACCATGATCCACTGGTCCATGACCGACAACATGAGCAGGCGGCTGACCGGCGAATCCACCCCAACCTGGCGAACCGATTCCACCACAACGGGCGAACTAGCCGCAGCCTAGATGAGACGCCCTCTCAGCCCAGCCAGGCTCAGGGTGGCCAGACTGCGAGTGTTCTCAGAGACCAACTGACCTTCATGCCAGAAAGCGTTGATACGAATGCCGTTAGGGTCCAGTGTCCCGTTCTTAATATCCTGGGCAACCGCGTATATGGAGCGACCCTTCAGCGCGCCTTCTTCGGAAAATTCGGGACTTACCCGTCGCTGACCAAAGAGAACTTCCTGGCCAACGTCGCAGTTGTGGGCGAGGACCGCTGTGGTGGCAGCTTTGACGTAGAAGTCGTGATCGCTGGTGACTGTGAGGTCCCACATCCAGCCAGTCGTTACCGGTGGCGAGCGCCCGTGCAGAACGACGACGGTGGCCTCGCCGGGGGTGCGCAGGTGGTCGCCACGGCGGAGCGCGATGGCCTTGACCCACTGGCCGCGGGTCTGATCGAAGAACAGGTGGTTGCTGGTGGTGTGGATGACGGAGGTGCCGCGGGCGGTTTTCACGCGCAGGTCGTAGCGGTTGGTGTCGTGATGCACCAGTACCGCGGCGACTGGCTCGGCCTGGGTCTTGCCGGTGCGGACGTTCGTGGCGAGCACCTTGTCGCCGACCTTGAGGCTAGCGATGGGGACAGCGGCGCCGCTGGCGAGCAGGACCTTGGTGCCGGGGGTGAAGCTCTGCCCACAGTTCAGCAGTACCCGCGTGGCGGCCTGGGCATCTGAGCTGGTGTTCGCTGCTTCTGGGGCAACGTCTGTTGCACTGCTGGCGGCGTCGGCGGCGGCTGTTTCGCCGCCGAAGTCGAGGGTGAGCATGGCGGCGAGGAAGTTGCCGGTGCCGATGCCGCCGCCGAACCAGCTATCGGCGCTGGTGAGGACGCCCTGGCTGTGGAGCCAGCGCTGGTAGGCGTCGGAGATGGTGTTACCGGTGGCCTGGGCCTGCAGGCAGTGGGACAGGCTAACCATGCACATGCCGGTGTCGAGCATGCTGGTCATCGACTGGCCGATGCCGCCGGCGAAGGATTTCCAGCCGCCCTTGTAGTTGCGCGTCATGTCGCGGTACAGCCCGGCGGTCGGCCCGTGGGGGCTGATACCCAGATGGGTCACCAGGTTGCCGTTGACCGTGGGGGCGGAGGGGCCGGGCCGGCGGTGGAAGGCGGTGTGCAGGATCTGCGGGGCATGGCGGGCTATCCAGGTGCTCCACTGGGTGACATGGGTGACGATCTGGCTGGCGCCGGATACGCGGTAGACCCACTTGGCCGCGTCGGCGATCTTGGTGGTGGCCAGGTGAGCCAGGTGGCCGGCCGCGTTCAGCAGGTGCTGGATGGCGGGGTGCCAGCTGCGGGGCAAGAAGGTGTCCAGCGCCTGGGTCAGGAACCTGGTGGGGTGGTGCCAGGCGTTGACGGTGCCATGCCACAACGTGTGGCCGACGCTGGTCGCGGTGTGCCAGAGGCAGCCCCAGAACCCGCTGCACGGCGGTGCGGGGTGCGGTGGTGGCAGGTGGACGTAGGTGACCCGCGGGTAGTGGCCGCCGCCGCCGATGGAGGCGGCCACGATCATGTGCCCGGTGGGGTCGGTGCCGGTGAGGGGGTTGCCGGCGGCGTAGGCGAACGGGTTCGCGGCGGCTTCGGAGGGGACGGGGTTGACGTGGGCGGTGTCGCGGGAGGTGAACTGGCCGTTGGCGGGTGTGTACCAGCGGGCGCCCATGTGGACCAGGCCGCTGGCGGGGTCGGTGAAGCCGGTCTGGTAGCCGAGGTTGCCGGCTGTCCGCGACCGCGCCGTCATCTCAGACGAGTGTGTCAGATTTTTTGTGCGCGGGGTTTTTTGCTGTCCCAGTACCGGATGTTTATCCGGTCTCCTCTGCTCGCGCTATCTGATGCCGCGGTGCCCGGTTTATCCTGCTGCCTTGGAAAATCGGACTTACCGAACCGTTCCAGGACTGATGCTGCGTGTCCCGGTTTCCGTGGCGTCTTGTGTTATCCCGGGCGCTTGCTACCTGATCCTCTGCGAATCGCGTGGCGGCCGTTCCCGTCTGTCATTAAAGATAGCAGACGGTAATGACCGGTGCCAGTGTGACGCGCGTGCTGTTTCCTCTTTTCAGTTCTCAAGGTGCGTGCGGGCGGTGCCGCGCGGGGGCCGGGCCGTGCCCGGTCAGGGGTGCAGGATGCCGGTGTGCTCCTCGATCGCCTCGTCCAGGTCGGCGGCGGCGATCGCAAGCGCGATGTGCAGCTCTGCCAGGTTGTGCCAGTCCGCGGCGAGCGCGGCGCAGGCGGTCTCGGCTTCGGGCTGCCCGGCCAGCGCGCCGGCCAGTGCGGCGGCCGCGGCGAGCAGGTCAGCGGTCTGCTCGGCGTCCAGGGCGTCGAGCGGGACGCTCCCGGCACGCGTGCCGTTTCCCGGTACCGGCATCCTGCACCCCCGTTGTCTCACCAGCGGCCGGCGAACCGTTCCGGCCAGCGGGCTGCCATCTCTCCCCAGGCCTCGTGCCAGCCCTGGGTGACATGGCCCTCGATCAGCCGCGGCGCGCCGGTGCGCTCATTCGCGGGTTTGCCGGCTTGCTTCGCGCGCTGCTCGGCCCGTTTCTCCTCGGTATCGAGGATAGCCAGCCACAGTGTTTTCACCACCGCATCGTCATTCGGGAACTGGGTGCGCGTCTTGAGCACTTTGCGCATCTCCCGGTTGAAGCTTTCGATGGCATTTGTCGTGTACAGGACTTTCCGCAGCGCGGGCCCGAACTCCAGGAACGGGGTGAACCGGTCCCACGCCCGTTCCCATACCGCGACCGCAGCCGGGTACTTCTTCCCCAGCGCCGTGCCGGAGAAATCGGCCAGTGCGGCATACGCCGCGTCGGCGTCACAGGCGGTATAGATGGCCCTCAGCGCCGCCGCCATCGCCTTGCGGTCGTTGTAGGAGGCGTAACTCAGGCTGCGGCGGATCAGGTGGACCGTGCAAGTCTGCACCGTGGAGGACGGCCATGCCGTGGTGATCTCCTCGCCCAGGCCGTTCAGCCCGTCGCAGCAGCAGAACAGCACTTCCTCCAGGCCCCTGTTGCGCAGCTGGGCCAGCGCCTGCGCCCACGCTTTCGCGCCCTCCGCCGTGGCGACCCAGATGCCCAGCACGTGCTTGGCGCCCTCGGTGTCGATCCCGACCGCGATGTTCACCGCCTTGTTCCGCACCGCCGACCCATCGCGCACCTTCGCGACCAGCGCGTCGATGTAGATCACCGGGTAGAACGGCTCCAGCGGCCGCGCCTGCCACTCGCGCATCTGATCCAGCGCGGTATCGGTCACCCGCGAGATCGTGTCATGCGACAGGTCCACCCCCGTCGTCTGCCGGATGTGCCGGGCGATGTCGCGCACCGACATCCCCTTCGTTATCTCCAGCCTCAACTGAAGCGTCTTTAACGTCCATCACGAGCGTTCTGACGTGCCCGGATGAGGGTTGATCCGTGGTTATCTCCTGCCTTGTCCGTGACGTTGTTCAAGGAGGAGACGATGCTCGTGCATCCGGTGGCGGTCCCCGGTTCGGGGACGCGATCGTGGACCGTGCTGGGGGACGATGACGTGCCGGTCGTCCCGGTGGACCGGTTCCTGGCGTATCTCACCGGCATCGGCCGGTCGCCGAACACGGTGAAGGCGTACTCCCACGATCTCAAGGATTACTGGGAGTTCATTACCTTCCGGGGCCTGGACTGGCGGGAAGCCCGGCTGGAGGACGTCGGCGAGTTCGTCGCCTGGCTGCAGCTTCCCCCGGCGGGCCGGTCCGGCGAGGTCGCGGTGCTGCCGTCCGCAACGTCGCATGTCGGCGCCTCGACGGTGAACCGCAAGCTCGCGGCCGTCAGCGCGTTCTACGCGCACCAGGCACGCAACGGTGCCGAGGTCGGCGGCCTGCTGGCCGTGTGGAGGGCCGGCGGGCGGGGAGGCTGGAAGCCCTTTCTCCATCACGTCAGCAAGGACAGGCCGTATCGCGGGCGGGCGATCGCGCTGAAGGCCCCGAAGAAGCTGCCGCGGATCCTGACCGCCGGTGAGATGCAGGCGATCCTGGATGCCTGCACGAGGCTGCGGGACCGCTTCTTCTTCGCCCTGCTTTACGAAAGCGGCTGCCGGGCCGGCGAAGTGCTCGGGCTCCGTCATGAGGACATCGCGGCCGCCGAGCGGGAGATCAGCATCGTGCCGCGGGAGAACGCGAACGGGGCCAGGGCCAAGTCCGGCGGCCGGACGGTCCCCGTCGGGCCGGACCTGATCCGGCTCTATGCCGACTACCTGCACGAAGAGTACGGCGGCATCGACAGTGACCATGTCTTCGTCAACGTCTGGGCGGAGCCGAAGGGACACGCGTGGACGTATCAGGCGGCCTACGACCTCGTCCTCCGGCTCAGGGCCAGGACCGGGATCGTTTTCGATCCCCACTGGTTCAGGCACTCGGCAGCGACCAGATGGCTGCGTGACGGCGTCCGGATCGAAGTTGTCTCGACATTGCTCGGGCATTCGTCGGTATCTGTTACGTCCTCGGTTTACGGGCACCTGACGGCGGAGGACGCGCGGGCGGCGCTGGAGAAGGCCGGCTGGTTCACCGGGAAGGAAGTGTCGTGGTGACCGGCGGCTGGATCACGCAGGCCGACCGGTCCCGCTGGCAGCAGCGGGCCGCCGCGGAGCTGGCCGCCATCCTGGCCGCGCACCCGGAGCTGCCGGTGATCGCGTGGACCGTCACCGCGTCCGGCGGGGCCCTGTCCGGCCAGGTCCTCGCGCCCGCTGCGGGCAGGCGCGGACTGTTCTTCCAGTGGCGGCAGGCGCTGGGGCTGGACGAGGCTGCCGAGACTGCGTCACGGAACGGGACGCCTGTTTACCTGCACGCTCGTGGTGTCCGCGGCGGCGTCGCGGTCAGCGTCACCGCGACCGTCTTCGACGACGGGGAAAGCCGGTGAGCGGCCCGGAGGCCGCAGCCGGCGGGCGGCACCGGGCTCTGGCGGGCCTGATGGAAAAGCTGATGGCCGCGGTGCGCCCGGAGTTCCGGGCCGGCGTCCTGGTATTCGATCCCGCTGACCCGGTGTTCGGCGGCGATGCCTGCCGGGTCCCGCAGTGCGGCCGGACAGCACGGGCGGTCGGCATGTGCTATGGCCACCACCAGCGGTGGACCCACGCCGGCCGCCCCGATCCCGGTTCGTTTGCGGTGTCGGGCGAAGCGGCCGGGCCGTGGTTCGGGCATTCGCCGCTGACCGGGTGCAAGGTTCCCGGCTGCGGGTTCGGGGCAGCGCGCCGCAAGCTCTGCCCCCGGCATATGAACAGGTGGCTGCGGGCAGGGAAACCGGATATCGGCGGCTGGGTCGCCGGCCAGCCGGCTGTCGTTCCCGGTGCCGGGCAGGCCGCCTGCCGGATCGGCTACTGCCAGCTGTGGGCGCACCCAAGGGCTGCCTTGTGCTACTGCCACCACCGGCAGTGGAAGGGGCAGGGCTGCCCGGACCTGGACGCGTTCATCAGCGACCGCGATCAGCCCGCCGGCGAGCGGGAACAGGCGGACCTGACCGCGCTGCCCGACCGGCTGCGGCTGGAAGTGCAGTACGCCCTGCAGTGCCGGCGCGACGACAACATGATCAAGACCAAGCCCGCCACCGTGCGGTCCATGGTCCGCTGGCTGGCCGGCAGCGGGACAGCCTCGCTGCTCGACCGCAGCGAGCGGGACTGGCGGGCCGCATGCCCCCCCCGGGCCCCCAGGGACGGGCACCCCGTCGCGCTGCTGACCCACGCTCCACCCGAGGTCACCGCCCTCCCCGCGGGCGAAGGCCGGGAAAAAAAAGCACCCCCCGACCACCCGCCCATGCGCCGCCTGGGCACAACCGCCCCGTGCGCGGCCCCTGGGGTGGCCGGAACAACCCCGACGGCGCTCCGGGGCCAAGCGGCGAGGGCGGCTTCAAGGCCGAGGCAGGCCGCTACCACCTTTATGTCTCGCTTGCCTGTCCCTGGGCGCATCGCACCCTGATCTTCCGCCGCCTCAAGGGGCTGGAGGAGATGATCGACCTGTCCGTCGTCCACTGGCACCTCGGCGAGCAGGGCTGGAGCTTCGACGACGGCCCCGGGACCATGGCCGACCCGATCCTGGGCGCGCGCTACCTGCGGGAGGTTTACCTCGCCGCGAAGCCCGACTGCACCAGCCGTGTCACCGTCCCGGTGCTCTGGGACCGGGCTCAGGGCAGGATCGTGAGCAACGAATCCTCCGAGATCATCCGCATGTTCAACGGCGCGTTCGACGCCTTCGGCGACCCGGCAGTCGACCTCTACCCCGAGCCGTTGCGGCCGGCCATCGATGCGATCAATCAGGAGGTCTATGCCAACGTCAACAACGGCGTCTATCGCTGCGGCTTCGCGACCAGCCAAGCCGCCTACGAGGAAGCCTACGACCAGCTGTTCGCCGCGCTCGACGAGCTCGACCACACCCGAGGCACCGACCGCGCCCTCGAACGCCGCTGGTGGTGAGCCAGCGTAGGCGCGATATCGCAGGAGCACACCGCCCGTTCGGGATAATCGGTTTCGATCTTTCCCGAACGGGCGGTGGCGCCTGTTCAGGCGGTGATGGGGACGCTCGCCTCGGTGGTGTACACCGAGAAGGTGAAC
>OFGU01000130.1_pt1 | contig 10654 bp, 8 predicted proteins | sample 1521841 | NCBI WGS metagenome assembly OFGU01 (sample SAMEA2553413, study PRJEB24118) | soil metagenome
CCCCCTGGCCGGGCCGGGCGGCGAGGCGCGGGCGGGCACTGTGGCCGGGCCGGGCGGCGAGGCCGCGACGGCCCCCCTGGCCGGGCCGGGCGGCGAGGCGCGGGCGGGCACTGTGGCCGGGCCGGGCGGCGAGGCGCGGGCGGGCACTGTGGCCGGGCCGGGCACCGGGGCCGGCCAGCTGGCTGCCGTCGCCGGCGGGGGCGCGAACCTCCCCGCCCGCCGGGAGCCGCTGACCGTGAACGACGTCGCCGTCCTCATCCCGGCACACAACGAGGCAGTCGTGATCGGGGACAGCCTCAAGGCCATCATGGCCCTGGTACCGCGCCAGAACGTGCACGTGGTCTCGGACGGGTCCACCGACGACACGGTCAGGATCGCCCGCAAGGCCGGCGCGAAGGTGATCAAAACCAAGGCCAACGTCGGCAAGGCGGGCGCCCTGCAGGAGGCCATCGCGCGCTTCAAGCTGATCAAGCGGTTCCCGGTCGTGATGCTGCTCGACGCTGACACCCGGGTCCAGCCGGGCTATTTCGCCGCCGGGCTGCCGATGTTCGATGATCCGCGCGTGGCCGCCGTAGCGGGCTGTGTCAAAACCGCCCCCGGGCGCTCCCTCACGTTCACCGGGAACGTGCTGGTGGGCCACCGGCAGCGGATCTATGCCATCGGCCAGCGGGTGCTGAAGTTCGGCCAGACCTGGCTGCACACCAACGCGACCCATATCGTGCCCGGGTTCGCCAGCATGTACCGCACCGAGGTACTGCCGCACATTGACATGAACCCGCCGGGCCTGGTGATCGAGGACTTCAACATGACGTTCGAGGTCTACCAGAAGCGGCTGGGCAAGGTCGGCTTCTCGCTCGCGGCCGTGGCCGTCACCCAGGACCCCGACAACGTCCGTGACTATGTCCGCCAGACCAAGCGCTGGGCCATCGCCCTGTGGCAGACCGTACGGCGCCACCCGCCCCGGGCGAACCTGTTCACCGGCATGCTGGCGCTGCTGCTGCTGGAACTGGTCACCTCCAGCCTGCTGTTGCTGCTGCTTCCGCTGCTGATGGTGGTGCTGGTCGTCCCGGACCTGGTAAGCGGCGCGCTGTCGTGGCCCGGCTTCGGTGAGGCCCACGCGATCGTCGCGTCCCACCTGACGCTGTCCGGCGTGTTCTTCGGGATCCTGGTGCCCGACTTCACGCTGACCTGCGTCGCAGCGGTGGTGGAGCGGCAGCCGCGGCTGCTGCTGCTCGGCCTGTTCTTCCCGCTGCTGCGCCTGCTTGACGCGGCGATCGGACTGTACGCGGTGCCGGTTGCCTGGCTGTCCGCTTCCAGCGGGCGCTGGAAGAGCCCGGCGCGGCGGGCAGCGCCGGCCAGCCCGGGCCGGCCCGCTCCCGGCCGGCCCGCTCCCGGCCGGCCCGCTCCCGGCCGGGCCGGTCCCGGCCGCCCCGCTCCGGCATTCGCAGGAGAAGGTCCTCATGCATCTGCATGAGGACAACCTGGCGCCGGGCAGGCAGAGTCAGCCCGTGACCCCCTTGCGCCTGCTGCTCGTCGATGACCACCTGATGGTCACCGAGGCTCTCGCATCGCGCCTGTCATCGGCTCCTGACCTGTGGGTAGCCGGCCGCTCCACCACGGCCGAGCCCAACCTCCTCGACATCGTCCGTGGGCTGCGGCCCGATGTGATCACCATCGAGGTCGAGCCGCTCGGCGCCGCGATCGGGGAGTTCCTGGAGCGCCTGGTCGCGGTGCGGCCGGAAGCGCGGGTGGTGGTGCTCAGCGCCGACCACGACCAGGCGCACGCGGTCGAGGCCGCGCGCGCGGGGGTGTCGGCCTGGGTTGCCAAGGAGCAGGGCGCCGCCGAGCTCGAGACGGTGCTGCGGGGTGTGGCCAGGGGCGAGTCCTGGTTCCCGCCGGCCATGCTCGGCGCGATCATGCGCGAACTGCGCGCCGACGTGAGCCGGGCCCGCCAGCAGGAGGACTCACTGGACGTGCTCAGCCCGCGGGAGAAAGACGTGCTGGTGGCCATGATGGACGGCGCCCGCGGCCGCCAGATCGCCCACGACCTGAGCATCTCGACCGATACCGTGCGGACCCATATCCGCAACATCTTCGCCAAGCTCGACGTGCACAGCCGCCTGGAGGCGGTGCGGGTGGCGAGGGCGGCCGGGCTGCGCCCGCCGGAGCCTTCCCGGTGACCCGGCGGGGCGGCGGGGCCCACCCAGGCCCGGCGTGGGCCGCGTCATGACCGGGGCCGGGTGCCCGCTGCGGGTGGCGACCATCATCACCCGGCTGGAGGGCGGGGCCGGGGTGCTGGCACTCCGGGGAGCCAAGGCCCTGGATCCGGCCGCGTTCGCGGTCACGATCATCACCGGGAGCGGTGACCGCCTGCTCGGCGAGGCCGCGGCGGCAGGGCTGGAAGTCGTGCTGGAACCGTCCCTGCGCACACCTATCGACCCGCGGGCCGACCGGACCGCGTTGCGGCGCCTGGGCACGCTGCTGGGTGGGCGGGATTTCGGCATCGTGCACACACACACGGCGAAAGCGGGGGCGCTGGGCCGCCTCGCCGCCCACCGGGCCGGGGTGGGCAGGATCATTCACACCTACCACGGCTTTCCCTTCCACGAGTTCCAGTCGCCGGCCCGGCGGGGCGCGTACGTGGCGATCGAGCGGCGGCTGGGCAGGATCACCGATCTGGCGCTCTGCGTGGGGACGGGGGTGGCGGTCGAGGCGGTGCGGCGCGGGCTCGGGCCGCCGGAACGGATCGCGACGATCGGGGTGGCGGTCGAGGGGATGGACGGTGGCGGGGCCGGTGCCCACCTGCCTGCCCGGGACCCGGCCGCCCGCTCCCGCGCTCGCCGCGCGCTGGGCCTGCCGGAGGAGGCCACCGTGGTCGGCGCGGTGGGGCGGCTGACCTACCAGAAGGCACCCGAGGACTTCCTCGCCACCTTGCGCGTGCTCGGGCGGCCCGGGGTGGTCGGAGTCTGGGTGGGCGGGGGTGAACTGGCCGGGCGGGTCGCCGGCCTGGCCAGCAGGCAGCCGGAGGCGCCGGTGATCCTTGCCGGGGAGCGCGTGGACATTGCGGCACTGCTGCCGGCCTTCGACGTCTTCACGCTCCCGAGCCGCTATGAGGGCCTGCCGACGGCTGTCGTGGAGGCGATGGTCAGCGGCGTGCCGGTGGTGGCGACCGCCGTCAACGCGGTGGCCGATCTGGTCGTGCCGGGCGAGACCGGCCTGCTGGTACCGCCCCGGCGCCCCGATCTGCTGGCGGGAGCGGTGCGGTACCTGCTTGACGACCCGGCGGCGGCCGCCCGGATGGCCCTGGCCGCCCGCACCCGGCTCGGTGATTCCTACACGGTGGCTGCCCTGCGTGAGGCGCTCACGGCCGCCTACGCCCCCGCGGAGGCGGATGCTGGCGTGGGCGGCCAGCGGAGGGCCTTCGTCCGGGACCTATGGCTCTTATCCGTAGCTAAAATATCGCATTTAGTGATGGCTTAACATAAAGGCAGGTCACTGGGGGTGCCTGAGGGGCCGCAGAGGTCTGCGGGGGCACAGGAGTGTGAGGGCCTGGGACTGGGCCTTCGGAACGGGGGATGCGATGGAAGCGCCGCTCGACCGGCGCCGGGGAGCGGGCCGGCGGCGGTCCGATACCCGGGACACACGCGCGGTGCGCGGTCTGCTGCATGATCTCGGGCATGAGATGACCACGTTGTCGTACCTGGTCGAGGCGGTGCGCGGCGACGTCTCCCTGCCCAACGATTCCAGCTACCGGCTCGAACTGCTCGCCCTGGAGATGTCCCGCCTGCTGGAACTGATCAGCCACGGCCTGACCGGCATGGACGAAACGGCTGGGGCCGAGCCGGTCAACCTGCGGGAGATGGTGACCCAGCTGGGCAGGCTGGCCAGCTTCGCTCATGGTGCGGCCGTGGAAGTGCGGCCGGGGCCCGAGCCGCAGCCGGAGATGAATGCGGTCCTGTTGTGGCGGGTGCTGTCCAACGTGATCGACAACGCCGCACGTGCCGCAGGTCTGGGCGGCCAGGTGACGGTGGAGATTCACCAGGAGGGCAGGACGATCATCGAGGTGACCGATGACGGCCCCGGGTTCGGCGCGGGGCCGCGCGGCACCGCCTCCCTGGGGCTGGGCATCGTGACGTCACTGCTGGAGGCGACCGGCGGCGCGCTGGAAGTGGCGTCAGCGGCCGGCCAGGGCACGACCGTCCGGGTGATCCTGCCCGGGCAGGTCACCATCTCCGCCGGGGCCCGTCAGCACCTGGACCGGTGACCGCGGTGACCAGCCTGGTGGTGGGGGACGACCACAAGGTGTTCCTGGATGCGCTGGCGGTGGTCCTGGCCCAGCACGGCTACACCGTCACGGTGACGCACACCGTCCCCGGGACCATAAGCGCCATGTCGGAGCAGCAGCCTGACCTGTGCCTGATCGACCGGCACTTCGGCGGCGAGGACAGCGTCGCCACCATCGAGGAGATGATCGCTGCCAGCCCCGGCACGAAGGTGCTCGTGCTCAGCGCCGACCCCGACACCGAAGGCATCCTGGCGGCGCTGCGGGCCGGTGCGTCCGGTTACCTGCACAAGACCCGGGGGGTGACCGCCCTCACCGCGGCGATCAGCCGGGCGCTGCGGGGTGAGGTGGTGGTCGACGTCCCCAAGGCGCAGGGCCGCCGGGTACGAGCCGCCGATGATGCGCAGCGGCTCGCCTCCTTCCTGACCGGCCGGGAGCGCCAGTGCCTCGCACTGCTGGTCGAGGGGCTGGATACGGCCGCCATGGCGCGCAAGCTCGGGGTGTCGCGTGCCACGGTCCGCACCCATGTCCAGGCGCTGCTCACGAAGCTCGGCGTTCACTCGCGGCTCGAGGCCGCGTCCTTTGCGGTGCGCTACCGGCTGCTTGAGGGGGGTCCGCGCGCGGTCCACGGGTGAGCCGGCGCGCTATCGCGATCAGCGTGATCAGCGACACCGCGGCCAGCAGCCCCCAGTCCAGGATGCTGCGAACGATGTCCGGCGGTGCCGCGGCGAAGCTGTAGCCGTCGGTGGTCAGCGTTCCGGCGGAGAACAGCGACAGGCCGTAACTCAGCCCGGTGGCACCGGCCGGGACAGCGGGGGTCTGCCAGGATGCCCGGACCCAGTTCGCGGCCGGGGGAAAGTAGGGGCTCGCCGTCCAGTAGTGCCAGCGGCCTGCCGCGTCCCGGTAGTAGACCGAGAACTGGGTCTTCGCGCTGCTTGTGTACCAGGCCCCCAGCTGGTAGGACCTGCCCGCCACCACGGGTAGCGAGCAGGCGCCCAGGTCGAAAAGCGGCAGCAGTTCTGCGCCGCCGCTGTGGTAATTGGTCATCGTCAGCCGCTCCGCCCAGCGGCCGGTGTGGGCGTCCTGGGTCCGCTGCCACCGGACGGTGTTGTGCCCGTATCCGCCCGGCATCCAGCAGGCCGGGGCGCCGGACCTGTCGGGGGTCTCCATCCACGGGTTGGTCTCCGCGGCCGGCCCGGCCTGCTCCAGCGACGGGTTGGCGACGCCGTGGGGGCGGGCCGCTGGCGCTGGCACGAGCGGCCGCACCGGGCCCGCGAGGACATCATGCACAGTCCTGACCACCGTGCCGCGCGGGCTGCGCTGGGCAAGCCACTGTACGAAGGCGCTGAACGTGCTCGCCCGGATCGACAGCTGCCCGCAGCCGTCTGCCCGGCAGATGTGATGGAAGATGAGCGGCACCCAGCCGCCGCCCGCCTGTTCCGCCCTGATCACCACCTGCTCCAGGTCCGCCAGGGTCCAGGAGGTGTCCACCTGCCCGGCGGTCCGGATCGCGTAGGGGTCGGCCGGCGGGATGCTTTCGGTCACCGCGCAGCCGGGGCAGTCGCTGCCACGCAGCCCGCCGGCGATCCGCGCGCTGGTGTACCCGCAGCCGTGGACGAGTGCTTCGGTGGCGCGATTGTAGGCACCGTCCGGGTAGGCGAACGAGGTCACCGGAAAGCCCCAGTGGGACAGGATCGCGCGGCCGGCGCACAGCTGGCGGCGGGTTTCCGGCACCGATGTGTTCAGCAGGTCGAGATGTGACACCGTGTGCCCGCCGATCTCGTCCCCGGCCGCGGCAAGCCAGCGCAGGTCAGCGCGGGTCAGGTAATGCGGCGAGCCGATGGCGCCGGTGATGACGAAGAAGGTGCCGCGAACGCCGTACGTGTGCAGCACCCGGGCAGCCGTCATCTGGTCGGCGGTGCCGTCGTCGAAGGTGAGGGTCACGACCGTGGGACGGGCCGCCGCCCGCGCACTGCCCGGCTGGGCCCAGGCCGCCGTGGTCAGCAGGAGGGCCACGGGGAGAGCGCGGGCAGCCAGCCGCCAGGCACGGCTGATCCGTGGCCACCGCGGCGCCCATGCCCGCACGCGCACGGTCCCCCTTCCGTGGCTGAGATACTGCCTGGCACCCGACGGTAGGCCGGCCCTGGGGCGTAACCCTCCGCTGGCCGGGTGAGTTGCGGTACGCCGTTTGCATGAGGCCGGGCTTGCCCCGGGCCGGATGAGTGGTTGACTCACGGGTGGGGAGGTGCGCCCGTGACACCCAGAGACGGCAAGCCGGCCGGCGAGACCCAGCTTCCGCGGCGGATGGCCAGCAAGCTCTACGAGCAGGAGCTCTACCGCCTTCAGGCCGAACTGGTCACCGCGCAGGAGTGGGTGCGCGCCGAGGGCGCCCGGATCGTGGTCATATTCGAGGGGCGCGATGCAGCCGGCAAGGGCAGCACCATCAAGCGGGTCACCCAGTACCTCAACCCCCGGGTTGCCCGGATCGTGGCGCTGCCCGCACCGACCGAGCGGGAGCGGACCCAGTGGTACTTCCAGCGCTACATCGACCATCTGCCGTCCGGCGGCCAGATCGTCCTGTTCGACCGCAGCTGGTACAACCGGGCCGGGGTGGAACGCGTCATGGGTTACTGCACCAAGGAGGAGTACGGGCGATTCCTGCACCAATGCCCGATTTTTGAGCGACTGCTGGTTGAGGACGGCATCTTGCTGCGCAAGTACTGGTTCTCGGTCAGCGATGAGGAGCAGGAACGGCGGCTGGCTGCCCGCGTGGAAGACCCCGTCCGGCAGTGGAAGCTGTCCGGGCTCGACCTGGAATCCATCACGCGGTGGGAGGACTACTCGCGGGCCAAGGACGAGATGTTCGTGCACACCGACGTCCCGGAGGCGCCGTGGTACGTGGTGGACAGCGACGACAAACGGCGGGCACGGATCAACATGATTGCCCACCTGCTGTCCACCATCCCCTACCGCGCCCTGCCCCGGCCACCGCTGCGGTTGCCGCACCGCCCGCCGCCCAAGGGCTATGTGCGGGTACCGCGCGACATGCAGACATACGTGCCTGACCATGCGGCCACCCTTGAGCGCAAGGCAGGCCGCCGCGGGCACGGCAAGCAGCACCGCCACCCCGCTTCCTGACGGTCCTTGCTGCCACCGGCGATGGGCCCTGCCAGATCTGTTCCGCCTCTGGTCTAATGACCTCAGATAGCGACATAACGGAAGGTCCGGGGTTGACGGGATGGGAGGGGAACTCATGCCCGACGCGGGTGAGCAGGCAGTTGCCGCAAGGCCCCGCCGCCGCGGGGTAGCCGGATCCATCTGGGCGCTGGAGCACGCCCAGGATTTCGTCATGGTCACTGTCGGAGTCCTGCTCATCGGGCTGGCTGTGATCCTGGTCGTGTCGGGGCTGGTCGAATTCTTCCGCCATGCGGGCCAATCGGTGCTGGTGGCCGCCAGCGGCCTGCTGGACCAGATCCTGCTGGTGCTGATCCTGGTGGAGATCGTGCATACGGTGGTGCTGTCGCTGCGCGCGCACCGCCTGGCCGCGCAGCCGTTCATCGTTGTCGGGCTGGTCGCCGTCATCCGCCGCATTCTCTTCCTGCTCAGCAGTGAGGCGAAGGTCAACAACGTCGAACTCGGCCTGGATATCGCGATGGTGATCGTGTTCGTCGCCGGGCTCATCGCGGTCAGCCGGTTCGAGAAGAGCTACGAATGAGCGCCACGGCCGGGGTGCCGCCCGCCGGGTGCCGCCCGCCGGGGTGCCGGTCTGCGGGGTGCCGGTCTGCGGGGTGCCGCCCGCCGGGGTGCCGGTCTGCGGGGTGCCGCCCGCCGGGGTGCCGGTCTGCGGGGTGCCGCCCGCCGGGGTGCCGGTCTGCGGTGGGAACACCTGAGCCGCTGATAGGGTTTCGGGTACCAGGCGGTGTGACGCCGCCGCTCCCGTGGGCGAGTCGTCCACGCGGTCGCTTGTGTGAGCAGTCCGCTTCCCGGTGAACTCTGATCGCCGTTGTCGTTGACGCCTCCGATCACGACGCGGCCCCCGACCACAGATGGAGTTCAACTGTGCGCCAGAACCAGGCTCACCTTGCCGTGCGGCAGCCTGCCCCCGGCGGAGCCGGGAGCGCCCGCCAGGCGCCGGCAGCCCGCGGCGCCCGGCAGGCACCCGCAACCAGCGGCGCCGGAGGCGCCCGTCAGGGCCGGGCGGCCAGCGGTGCTGGCCATCGCCGCCGGACCCGCCGCGGCACCGGGCCCGGTTCTGGCCAGCCCTCAGCGGGTGGCACGCGGGCTGCGGGTGCGGCGGTGAGCCCGCGTTCTGCGCTCGATCTTGCCCTTGAGGCCGCGCTGGCAGCGCCGGTGCCGGCCGCCGCCACCTTCGGCGAACTGGGCCTGCCCGCCCCGCTGGTGACAGCACTGGCTGAGCGCGGCATCGAGGCCCCGTTCGCCATCCAGGCCCGTGCGCTGCCGGACGCGCTGGCCGGCCGGGACGTGCTCGGCCGCGCGCAGACCGGATCAGGCAAAACGCTGGCGTTCGGGCTGCCGTTGCTGGCCCGGCTCGCTGGGGCGCCCTGCCGCCAGAAGGCGCCGCGGGGGCTGGTGCTGGTTCCGACCAGGGAACTCGCCCAGCAGGTTGCCGACGTGCTCGCCCCCCTTGGTGAGCGGGCCGGGGTGAGCGTCGCCACTGTGTACGGCGGCGCATCACTGGGCCGCCAGATCGACCGGCTGCGGCGGGGGGTGGGCATTGTGGTGGCCACACCCGGGCGGCTGATCGACCTGCTCGACCGCGGTGCGTGCACGCTCGGGCAGATCGAGATCACCGTGCTCGACGAGGCCGATCACATGGCCGACCTGGGGTTCCTGCCCGCGGTCACGCGCCTGCTGGACCAGACGCCGCCGGCCGGGCAGCGGCTGCTGTTCTCGGCCACCCTGGACCGCGACGTCGACCGGCTGGTCACGAACTACCTGTCCACGCCCGCCCTGCACGCGGTCGCGCCGGTCGCCGACGCCGCCGCCGCGCAGCATCAGGTGTTCATCCTTCCGGCGGCAGGCAAGGTCGCGGTGGCCGCCGAGATCGCGTCCCGGCCCGCCCGGACGTTGTTCTTCGTGCGCACCAAGCACGGCGCGGCCCGGCTTGCCAGGCAGCTCACCCAGGCCGGAACGCCGGCGGCGGCGATCCACGGCAACCTGAACCAGAACCAGCGCCAGCGCGCGCTCGACGGCTTCGCCGCCGGGCACCCACGGGTGCTGGTGGCCACCGACGTGGCGGCCAGGGGCCTGCACATCGACGATGTCGGCCTGGTGGTGCACTACGACCCGCCCAACGACCACAAGGACTACCTGCACCGTTCCGGCCGGACCGCCCGGGCCGGGGCGTCTGGGACGGTGGTGGCGCTGGTCGACCCCGGCCAGGCCCACGATGTCGCGCGCCTGCACAGCGCGGCCGGGATCGTGCCCACCAGCCATCATGTGGAGGCCGGCCATCCGGTGGTGCGCGAGATCGCCACCTCGGGCACGCCGATCCCACCGCCGGCCCCGGCCACCGCCCGCCCGGAGGCCGAACGCCCGCCGGCTTCCCGCCCGGGGTCTGCCCGCCCGGCGGCCCGTGCGCAGCGCTCACGTGAGGGGCGCCAGTTCCGGGAGGAGCGTCTGCCGCGCGAGGTGCGCCAGCCCAGTACGGAGCGCTCACGTGAGGGGCGCCAGTCCTGGCCGGAGCGCTCACGTGAGGGGCGCCAGTCCTGGCCGGAGCGCTCACGTGAGGGGCGCCAGTCCTGGCCGGAGCGCGAGGCGCGCCAGGCCACGGCGGAGCGCGAGGCGCGCCAGGCCACGGCGGAGCGCGCACCACGCCGGGGCCGTCCGGTGCCGGGGAATTCCACCCATCCTCGGCGCGGTACCGCCAGGTCCAGAGCCGATGCCCCCGTTGCTGGGGGCAGCCGCAAGCCGGGTGCCCCTGGCGAGCGCACTCAGGACCGGGCCGGCGGATTCCGCGCCCGCGGCTCCCGGGCTGGTGGGTCCGGGGCGGGTGGGGCCGGGGCGGGGCTGGTCATGTCAGGGTTCCAGCCGGTAGCCGACGCCACGAACGGTCTGCAGCCAGCGCGGTTGTGCCGGATCGTCTTCCAGCTTGTTCCGCAACCGGTGAACGTGCTCGGTCACGGTCGCCTCACTCTGCCAGCCCGCGGCGTTGTCCCAGACCCAGTGCAGGAGCTGGGCACGGGTGAATACCTGACGAGGGTTGCGCACAAGGAAGGCCAATAGATCGAATTCCCGGGCGGTAAGGTCCACCGGGCGGCCACGGACGAACACCTCCCGGGTCGCGGCGTCGATCCGGAGGCCAGCCGGCTGCGAGCCCGCATCTGCGGGTGGGCGCGCCCGGCGGAGCAC
>OFGU01000132.1_pt1 | contig 10632 bp, 9 predicted proteins | sample 1521841 | NCBI WGS metagenome assembly OFGU01 (sample SAMEA2553413, study PRJEB24118) | soil metagenome
GTACCCAACTCCGACGCAAAGTCGATCTGGTTCTCCATTACCACAATGCCAGCATCCCGCTCGGCCCGAATCGCGATTGCATCTTCCCCACCGAAGGCGACCGCAGCGGCGCACCCATCCCCGCCGCCGGCCCCGCGCTAACCCAGGTCGAGGTCCGCGCCATCAGCCACAACCCTCCCGCCTCCGAGGCTGGCTTCGAGCCCGGCGACCAGATCGCCTGGGTCGACAGCGATCCCACCTCGAGCCTCAATCTGGATCAGCTCCGCGACATTCTCAGCCGCCCCGGCCGCTCCCCCCGGCCCGGCCGCTGCCCGGGCGCCTGCGCGACCCAGAGGCGGGGCTCGGCTCGGGGTGGGGCCCCTGTTTCTACCCCAACCGCCCCTCCCTGTACCGCCGTCTTCCCCAGGCCACCCGCATCCACCGCGCCCGCACCGCCCTGGGCCCGGCCGGCGCCCACTGGCTGCGCGCCCGGGTCGAAGGCCAGTTCCCGGTCCTGGTGGGTCACACCCTCACCCAGGCCCAGGCCGGCCCCGGCGGGGTCCGCCTCAGCTTCACCACCCCGGCCGGCACGCCCATCGAACTGACCGCCGACCATGTCATCGCGGCCACCGGCTACCGCGCCGAACTCCGGCGGCTGGGCTTTCTCGACGAGCGACTGCGCTCCCGGCTGGACACCGTGGGGGGGACCCCGGCGGTCCACGCCGACTACCAGACCTCGGTCCCGGGGCTGTATGTGATCGGTCCCGCCGTCGCTCCCAGTTTCGGCCCGGTCATGCGCTTCGTCTACGGCTCCGCGCACGCCGCCCGCACTGTCACGCGGAGCCTCAGCTGCAGCGTCAGCCAGCAGGCGGAGGCCGGCATCGGGGCCGCACAGTGAGGACATCGGTGACGCCCTCGCTGCTGCCAGCCGGTGCGGCCGGCCGCAGCAGGAACGGCTGGACCTGGCCCGGCGTTCCCGGGGTTGCGCTGGTCTCCCGGGCACTCAGCGACCCGCTGGCGGCTGCGCTGCCCCTCGCCGACGCCGCGGCACTGGCCATGGCGGTCATGGTGGCCGCCGGCCCGGCTGGCCAGCCCGGCCCGCCGGCGGTGGCCTACTCGGCCACGGTGTTCCTGGCCCTGTCCGCCAGCGGGCTGCAGCGGCTGCGCATCTGCTTGCGGCTGTCCGACCAGGTGGGCCGGATCCTGGCCGCCACCGCGGCGCCGGTGGTCGTGTTGCTGCCCTGGACGGCTGCCGGGCCTGCGCTGAGGCTGGCCGCCTGGTCGGCCGGGCTGGTCCTGGCTGTCCGCTGGGCGGGTTACGCGGCCCTGCGCGCCGCCCACCGCAGCGGCCACCTGACCGAGCGCACCCTGCTGGTGGGCGCCGGCCAGACCGGCGAACTGCTCGCCAGCCTGCTCGCGCAGCACCCGGGACTGGGCCTGCGGCCATGCGGGTTCCTGGACAGCTCCCCGCTGGCTGGCCGGCACGCGCTGCCGGTCCTGGGCTGTCCCGCCGATCTGGCCGAGGTGGTCGCCCGGTACGGCATCAGGCGGGTCATCGTCTGCTTCCCCGATGGCCGTGACGAGGAACTCGTCCCTTTCCTGCGGGCCTGCCGGGGGCTGCGGACCGATATCCGCGTGGTGCCGCGGCTGCACGAACTGGGCGTGGCCGTGCCCAGGGCCTGCCTCGACGAGATCTGGGGCATCCCGCTCGTCCCGCTCCGGCAGGGCGGGCTGGGGAGCGGCAGATTCGCGAAGCGGGCGTTCGACGTGGCCGTAGCCGCCATCCTGCTCGCCCTGACTGCCCCCGTGCTGGCTGTGCTCGCGCTCGTGATCAAGCTGCGCCGCCGCCACCCGGTGCTGTTCCGCCAGTTGCGGGTGACCGGTCCCGGCCGGCAGGCGCAGATCATCAAGCTGCGTACCCTCGGCGAGCACGGCAACGCCGACACCTGCTGGGTGGTGCCGGCCCGCTGCCGCACGCCGCTCGGCAACTGGCTGCGCAGCACCCACCTGGATGAGCTCCCGCAGCTGGTCAACGTCCTGCGCGGGGACATGTCGCTGGTCGGGCCGCGCCCGGAGCGGCCGTACTTCGCCGGGCAGTTCGGGCGCGAGATTCCCCGGTACCGCGACCGGCAGCGGATGCGCGCCGGGCTCACCGGCTGGGCACAGGTTCACGGGCTGCACGGGGACACCTCCATCCACGAGCGGGTCCGTTTCGACAACGCCTACATCGACAACTGGTCGTTCTGGCTCGATGTGGTGATCCTGGTCAGGACCCTCGCCCTGGTCGCCAGGCCCCGCCGGGGTGGCCGGGAGCGGGAGGGGACGCGATGAAGGTTCTGCATGTGATCACCGGGCTGGAGGTCGGCGGTGCCGAACTGCAGTTGCGGTCGGTCCTCCAGCACTCCCGCCACGAGTGTGACGTGGTGTCGATGTACAACCCGGGCCCGGTCGCGGACATGATCCGCGAGGACGGGGTCTGGGTGCGTGATCTGGGGATGACCCGCAACACGCAGGTGGGGATGCTGTGGCGGTTGCGGGCGCTGATCCGGGATGGCGGGTACGACGTGGTGCACGCGCACCTGTACCGGTCGCAGGTGTACGGGCGGACGGCGGCGTGGCTGGCAGGCTGCCCGGTGGTGGTGTCCACCGAGCATTCGATCGGGGAAACCCACCTGGAGCGGCGGCGGATGACCGCGGGAGTGCGGGCGCTGTACCTGGCGACCGAGCGGCTGTCGGACGCGACCATCGCGGTGTCGGGCACGGTGCGCGACCGGATGGTGAACTGGGGGGTGGCGCCGGGCAAGATCACGGTGATCCCCAACGGGGTGGACCTGTCCCGGGTGGCGTTCGACCCGGCTGCCCGGGCGCGGATCCGCGCCGAGTTCGGGCTCGCCCCCGGTGATTACGTGATCGGGGTGCTCGGCCGCCTCGATCCGAACAAGCAGTTCGATCTGGTCATCGAGGCGGCCGCGCCGCTGCTGCGCGAGGGCACCCGGCTGCTGGTGGTCGGCAAGGGTGAGCAGCGGGCACACCTGGACGCCACCGCGGCCCGGTGCGGTGTGAGCGAGCAGGTGATCTTCGCCGGGGAACGCCACGACGTGGCCGCGATGCTGTCCGCGATGGACCTGTTCGTGGCCTCCTCCGCGCAGGAGACGTTCGGCCTGTCCGTCCTCGAAGCGCTGGCCAACGGCGCCCCGGTGCTCTACACCACCTGCCCGGCCATCGACGGCCTGGATGTGGACCGCGCCCGCCGGATCCCCTCGGACATCACCGGGATCCGCGACGCCCTGGCCGCCGGGATCAGGGCCGGGCAGCGGGACCGGGTCCCCGAGCCCGCCGTCGAGAAGGAATACGGCATTCAGGCCGTCACCAGCCGCATCGACGACCTGTACGACAGCCTCGCCAGCCGGCGCCGCTTGCGCACCCGCTGGCGCAGGTCCCGCGGGGCGAGGCCCGCGCCAGCAGGCACGCGGGCGACGCAAGCGCCGGAACCAGCAAACACGCCGGCGCCGCCGGCCCCGCAGCCAAGCGAGGGGTGAGGGATGAGGATCTTCGTCACAGGGGCAGCCGGGTTCATCGGGTCGCACCTGGTGGAGGCGCTGCTCACGGGCGGGCATGACGTGGTGGGCCTGGATGACCTGAGCACCGGGCGGCTGGCCAACCTGGCCGCCGTCACCGGGCACCCACGGTTCCGCCTCGCCGAGGGCTCGATCCTGGACGCGGCCCTGGTCGACGAGCTCACCGCCGGGGCCGGCCAGGTGTACCACCTGGCCGCCGCGGTCGGCTCTTTCGTGATCCGCGACCGCACCCTCGACGCCCTGCGCACCAACGTCCACGGCACCGAGCATGTGGTGGACGCCGCCGCCCGGCACGGGGCGGTCCTGGTCGCCGCCTCCACCAGCGAGATCTACGGCAAGAACACCAAGATCGGGCTGCGCGAGGACGACGACCGGGTCATCGGCTCCCCGCTGAAGTCGCGCTGGAGCTACGCCGAGGCCAAGGCCATCGACGAGAGCCTCATCGACGCCTATGGCCGTGAGCACGGCCTGCGCGCCGTCATCATCCGGTTCTTCAACACCGTCGGCCCCCGCCAGACCGGCCGCTACGGCATGGTCATTCCCCGGTTCGTCCGGCAGGCCCTGGCCGGGGAGCCACTCACCATCTTCGGCACCGGCGACCAGATCCGCTGTTTCTGCCACGTCCAGGACGTCGTCCCGGCCGTCGTCAGGCTCGCCGCCACCCCCGCCGCTTACGGGAAAGCGGTCAACCTCGGCAGCACCGAGCAGACCACGATCGGCAACCTCGCCCAGCGCGTCATCAGCATCTCCGGATCGGCCGGCGGTGTCACGTACGGCAGTTACCTCGACGCGTACGGACCCGGCTACGAGGACCTGCAGCGGCGTGTCCCCGACTGCACCCTCGCCCGGACCCTCACCGGCTTCACGCCCAGCCGCACTCTGGAGGACATCATCCACGACGTCATCCGGGACCAGGCCACCAGTCATGCCGGCGCAGTCACCGCGTTGTGACGGCAGGTAGTCACGGTGCGGCAGCAAACGGCAGGCAGGCAGCGCGGCGTGGCGGGACACCGCAAGCGCCGTCGCGTCAGCAGCGCCATCTGGCTGGCCGTGGTGCCAGCGGGAGCTCTCCTGGTGGGGCTGACCGTGTACGCATTCCACGGCGCGCGGCCGGCACCTGCCCGCCCGTCTGCTCGTACCGCACAGCCCGCCGGCATCTCACCGCGCAACCTCGTGGTGGCGTCGCTTCCGTACTGGAACATCGGGCAGGGCACGTCCGCGGTGCTGACGCACCGGTGGGCGGTCGATGAGGTCTCGCCCTGGATGTACGGGCTCAGCAACAACGGCCGGATCGTCCTCGACTCCGGCATCAATGCGCCCGCCTTCACCAGCTACCTGGACCGCCTGCGGGCACAGGGGCTGCCCATCGTGCCCACCCTGGCGAACGTCGACCCGGCCGGCAACTGGTCCTACCGGCTGGCGGCCCGGATGCTGCATCATCCCGCGCTGATGGCCAAGCAGGTGAGCGCCATCGTCGCGCTGGTGCAACAGGGCAGGTACGCCGGGATCGACCTCGACTACGAGGAACTGCATGCCGGTGACCGGGCGGCGTTCACCATGTTCGTCACCCGCCTGGCCACGGCGCTGCACGCCGTAGGCAAGATCCTGTCAGTCGCCCTGTTCGCCAAGGCGAGCGACGCCGGGTACGCTCCGCGCAACGTCGCGCAGGACTATGCGGCCATCGGGCGGGCGGCCGACCAGGTGCGGCTGATGGGGTACGACTACCACTGGAACACTTCGCCCCCCGGCCCCATTGCCCCGGTCAGCTGGATCCGTGCGGTACTGCGGTACGCGACCACCCAGATACCCGCGCGGAAGATCATTCTTGGCATCCCGTGCTACGGCTACGACTGGACCGGTCATCATGGCGCCCCGGTCACGTGGATGCAGGCGGTCAAGCTGGCCAGCGATCATCACGCCACGGTCCGGTACGACACATCCGGTCAGGCACCCTGGTTCACCTACCGCAGCGCGTCCGGCACGAAGCACACCGTGTGGTTCGAGAACGCCGAAAGCTCGAAGGCGAAATTCAGCCTGGCAAGAGCGGCCGGCCTCGGTGGCGTCTACCTGTGGATGTACGGCAACGGGGAGCCAAGCACCTGGTCAGCGCTGCGGCAGGTGCTGCCGGCCGGCACCCGCGCGGCTGTCAAGGTGGCGCCGTGATTCCCTGGTGGGCACTGGCCTTGCTCGTCTTTGGCGCCAACTCCACGCTCTGGGGATTCGTCGGCCTGGGCCGGCTTGCGGACGAGGCGGTGATGCGCCGGCTGCGCCCACGAAAGCCAGCCGCCAGCGCGGAGGACATGCTGGCGCTCCGCGATGATCCGCGCGGACGCCGTGCGCGGCAGGTCAATCTGACGGTGGATGACGTCGCCATCCTCATCCCGGCCCACAACGAGGGCGCGGTCATCGAGGACAGCCTGCGGGCCATCATGAAACTCGTTCCGCGCAAGAACATCCACGTGGTGTCCGACGGATCGACCGACGACACCTTCGAGATCGCCGTGCGGGTAGGGGTCAAGGCGATCAAGACCAGGCAGAACGTAGGCAAGGCGGGCGCGCTGCACGAAGCCATCGAGCGCTTCAAGCTGGTAGAGCGCTTCCCGGTCGTGATGTTCCTGGACGCCGACACCCGGGTCCAGCCGGGCTATTTCGCCGCCGCCCTGCCGTTGTTCGATTCCCCGCGCGTGGCGGCGGTGGCCGGCTGCGTCAGGACCGACACCGGCCGCGTGCTGTCCCCGGTGGGGAACCTGCTGGTGGGCCACCGCATGAAGATCTACGCGATGGGCCAGCGGGTGCTGAAGTACGGCCAGACGTCGCGGCGCCTGAACGCCACGCCGATCATCCCCGGCTTCGCCAGCATGTACCGCACCGCGGTCCTGCCGGGGATCGACATGAACCCGCCCGGCCTGGTGATCGAAGACTTCAACATGACCTTCGAGGTGTACCAGCGGCGGCTGGGCAAGGTCGGTTTCACGATGGGAGCCGTGGCGGTCACCCAGGACCCCGACAACCTCCGGGATTACGTCCGCCAGACCAAGCGGTGGGCGCTGGGGTTCTGGCAGACGGTGCGGCGCCACCCGCCCCGGCTGAACCTTTTCACCGCCATGCTCACGCTGGCACTGGTCGAACTGGTCACCTCCAGCCTGATGTTTGTGGTGCTCCCGGCGATCCTGCTCATCCTGGTCGTCCCGGACCTGTTCACCAGCGCCGTGTCCTGGCCCTGGTTCGGCCACCTGTACACGGCGGTGTCAGCCCATATGACCCTGGAGCGGATCTTCTTCGGGGTTGCCGCACCCGACTATGCGGTGACCATCCTGGTAGCTGCGATGGAACGGCGGCCGCGCCTGCTGCTGGCCATGTTCTTCTTCCCTCTCATGCGGGTTCTCGACGCGGCGGTAGGGCTCTACTCGATCCCGCAGGCCTGGCTGGCGAATTCGGACGGGAGGTGGAAGAGCCCAGCCAGGAAACGGGTGCGCCATGTTCACACCCCCCGCGAGATCATGTCTCAGCCTGCCCCGGTACCGGTGCTGGCCGATTCCGCCGGGAGAGCCTACGCTGGCGGGCCGGCCGCCACCTCCGGGGTCTGAAGCCAGGTGGCTGGCCGGGTGGACGAGCCTGACTGGACGGCATGGGGGCCTGCGATGACCCGGCCGCTGCGGGTGGCGACGGTCATCACGCGGCTGGAAGGCGGAGCCGGGATCCAGGCCGTCCGTGGTGCGCGCGCCCTCGATCCGGCTTGTTTCCGGGTCACGGTCATCACCGGCAGCGGGGGCACGCTGCTGGCTGCGGCGGCGGACAGTGGCCTGGAGACCCTGGTGGATCCGTCACTGCGGGCGCCCATCGCCCCGCTCAGCGATGCCCGGGCATTGCGCTGGCTGGCGTCGCTCTTCCGCGACCGGCACTTCGATGTGGTGCACACGCATACCGCAAAGGCGGGCGCGCTGGGCCGCCTGGCTGCGCACCGCAGCGGCGTGCCCCGCATCGTGCACACCTATCACGGCTTCCCGTTCCATGAGTTCCAGTCGGTGGCGCGCCGGGAAGCCTACGTCTCGATCGAACGCCGGCTCGGCCGGATCACTGACGTGGCGCTGTGCGTGGGGACGGGTGTCGCCGTCGAGGCCCTCCGGCGCAGGCTCATAGCGCCCGAACGGGTCCGCACCATCGGCGTGGCGGGGGCGGGGGGGGGGGCGGGGGGGGGGGGGGGGGGGGGGGGGGGGGGGGGGGGGGGGGGGGGGGGGGGGGGGGGGGGGGGGGGGGGGGGGGGGGGGGGGGGGGGGGGGGGGGGGGGGGGGGGGGCGTGGATGGGGCGGGCGGCGTGGATGGGGCGGCGCCCCCGCGCACGGCAGCGGAACGGGCCCGTGCCCGGCTGGCCCTTGGCCTTCCAGCCGACGCCCGGGTGGTGGGCGCCGTTGGCAGGCTGACGTACCAGAAGGCGCCGGAGGACTTCGTGACCGCGCTGCGCGAACTCGGCCCGGATGTCACCGGCGTGTGGATTGGCGGCGGGGAACTCCAGCCGAAAATCAGCCGCCTGGCCGGGGCGCTGCCCGGCGTCCGGCTGGTCCTGGCCGGCGAGCGCGACGATGTGCCCGCGCTGCTGCCGGCGCTCGATGTCTTCGCCCTGCCCAGCCGTTATGAGGGGCTGCCAACCGCTGTCGTGGAGGCGATGGTCAGCGGCGTGCCAGTGGTCGCGACAGCGGTCAACGCCGTGCCGGACGTCGTCATCCCGGGTGAGACCGGGCTGCTGGTCCCGCCAGGCAGACCTGATCTGCTGGCCAGCGCGGTGCGTCACCTGCTGGACTCACCTGCCACCGCCGCCCGGATGGCCGCCGCCGCCCGCCGTCAGGTGGGGAAGCGGTACGGCGAGGCGGCGCTGGGCCATGCCCTGGCGGCCGCATACGATCCGGGCCGGGCGGATGACGGCCCGGCGGATGACGGCCCGGCGGATGACGGCCCGGCGGATGACGGCCCGGCGGATGACGGCCCGGCGGATGACGGCCCGGCGGATGACGCTCCAGCGCCGCCACGCTCGCACCAGCCGTCGTTGCATACCGCAGATCCGTATCCGTGACCCGGGAGCCTGCGCACCGGCGGTCAGGCACTTACCCCGGGATGCTCGTCGGCTGCTATCTCAGCTCTGATGTACTTCCGGTACCGGATCTGGCCACGCGCAATGAGTGCTGCCGCCACGAGTATGAAGAGGAGCAATCCGAGCAGCACCATCGCCCGGCGGTCTTTCGCGGGCGCGATGCTGTAAGCGGTCGAGGTAACCGTGATATTCGAATCGGCGGTCAGGCCGAAGCTCATAGCGGTCGCAGCGGCTGGCACGGCGGGCGTCGTCCAGGCAGCCCGCTGCCACGAATCCGTGGCCGGGAAGGCCGGGCTCGTGGTCCAGTAGAGCCAATCTCCCACCCGGTTGCGGTAATAGACGTCGAGCTGCGTTGGCTGGCTTGATTTGTACCAGGCGCCGACCGTGTAACGCTGGCCGGGGCTCACCGCGGGCGCGCAGGCACCGAGATCCATGTCCGGCAGCAGTTTCGCCCCGCCGGACACCCATCTGGTGACCCGCACGGTCTCGGCGGCGCTGCCGCCGGGACCGCCGGTGGGGTGGTAGGTGAAGCTCGCGTCGTTCTTGCCGTAATCCACCTGCCGGAAGCATGCCGGGGATGCGCTCTTCCCGGCCGTGCGGAGGAGCCTGGAGTTGACTACGCCAGGCGGCGGGACCGGGTGCGGGGCGGGTCCGGCCACCGCTGGCTGCACCGGGCCGCCGATGACCTGGCGCATTGTCTCCACCCGGACGTTGTGCCTGGCCTGGGTGCGCAGCCAGGCCAGTACCTTGCGCAGCTGCGGCCCGGTGATCCCCAGCCCGCACGTCTTGGCGCAATAGTCGTGAAGGGTGAAGAAGATCCATCCTCCGCCATGCTTCTCGGCGCCTTCGACGATGGACTGGTACGTGCGGACGGACCAGTCCGTCTTGACCGAGTTGACCTCGACCGGGGCCCGCACGAGCATCGGGTCCGGCGGCGGGATGGTCTCCGCCCAGGCGCAGGTCCGGCACAGTCCATCTCCGCGCAGCTCACCGGCGCCGAGACCGGCGTTGTAGCCGCACTGCCTGGTGAGGTTCTCGAGTCCGGGGTCTTCTGCCGCGAACGGGTAGGCGAAGTCGGTAGGGCGGAAACCCCAGCGGAACAGGTTGCCCCGGTCGTCGCAGATCTCCCGCTTCGCCTCCGCGGGGGACACCTGTGTGAGGTCCTGGTGGAGCACGCTGAGACCGCCGATCTCATTGCCGTACGAAGCTATCGCGTGGATGTCACTGAGCGTCAGATACGGCGATGAGGAGGCACATTGAGATTTGCTCCTGGTACATACGAGCCCGGACGGGATGAAGTAAACCGCGTGCATCCCGTACTCACGGAATATCGGCAGCGCCTGCATCTGGTTGGCCCAGCCACCACCCCAGGCGAATGTGACAACAGTTCTGGCGTGCTTGCCCGCAGGTGCAACGGCATGCGTATCCGATGACCGCTTGACGGCATGACCGGAGGTTACCGGCCCCCCACCTTGGGAAACGCCCGCCCTGGCGGGATGGGCGGCGATCACGAGCATGGCTGCAGCCAGGCCCGGGATCAGGATTCTGGAAGCATGGAATTGCCGTCCCATCGTCAGACCGCCCTGCTGCCGGGGGGCAACATGAGCCCGGCAGGAGGCTCCGCCCAATCATCGAAGGATGGCGGGGCGGCCCAGGTCAGCGCCGGCGCGAGATCCACAATGCCGCCCGAGAAGTGCGCGCTTGTGAAATCTATTTCGCCGCCGCTGAACCTTGTCCGGTCAAAGCCAACCGTTCCCCCGCTGAAGTTCGCCGCGGAGAATCTCACCGCTCCGCCGCGGAACTCCGCCCAGCCGAACCTGGTCTTGCCCGCGGCGAACTCCGCGCCGACGAAGCTGACCTCCCCGCCGGTGAAGTTCGCGCCGGCGCAGCTGACCACGCTGCCGGTGAACTCGGCCCCGACGAAGCTGACCTCCCCGCCGGTGAACCTGGCCCCGACGAAGCTGACCTCCCCGCCGGTGAACTCAGCGG
>OFGU01000133.1_pt1 | contig 10622 bp, 8 predicted proteins | sample 1521841 | NCBI WGS metagenome assembly OFGU01 (sample SAMEA2553413, study PRJEB24118) | soil metagenome
GCCTGCCCGGCCACGCAAGCACGCTGAACAGCACAAACACAAGCCAGCCGTAGCAACACGCGGCACACGACACCCGAAACAATCAAGGAATCAGGCCAGTTGACAAGCGCCTCTTACGATGGTTACTCGCTGGCTACCGGGCCACCTGCGACGCCACCGCCAACGTGGTCGCCCGCCTGGATGAGATCGCGGTCGCTGTGCAGGCCCCGAGCCGTGTGCTGAGCGCAGCCCGGGCAGCTACCCGGGTCGTGAGGCGGGCTGGGGTTGCCGGTGAGGCGGGAGATGGGCCTTCAAGGCCGGGCAGGACGCTCAATGGCCGAGGCTATTGGACACTGCCATCGCTGGAGGCAGCTGGGCAGGCACCCCCAGGACCCGCTGAGCACGAGCTCCGCAGGCTGACCAGGCTTGATCCGGTTCTGCTGCTCCGTGCCAAGGCGATCGACAGGGCGGCGCGCATGCTGGTCGCGGAAGCGAAGCGCATGATCCGGCAACCAGCCATGCCTCGTTTGCCACACGAGGCTGGCGAGTCAGTCGGGACTGAGAGGACCGCAGCCCGCGTGGCGGCCGAGAGTTTCCTGGATGGCCAGGCTCCAATGACGAGTGGCGGCACAACTGCGTCGGCATCGGTGCCACTGGCCTCGCCCCGGGCTGGGCGTCGCCTGCTGTGATCCAGCGACGTTCCCCGCCGCCGCGCCGAGGTGGTGAGAGTGGCAGGGTGTCGTCCAAGGATGGGATAGCGGGTGACAGGCTGCGGTTCAGCCGGGCCAGAGCCCGAATTGTTCGAGTTCCTTGGCAAGGTCTCCCGAACGCTCCAGGTCATCACGGCGGGATCGAGGCTCGCCCGACATCCGGGACCAAACGGAACCGTACGGACCTTACGTGACTACGCAGAACTCAGCATAGCGCCCCCGTAGCACGCGATCTTGGCCGAAGCCAGGGCGAACACTGCGGTCAGCAGCAGTCGCCGACCTCGTACTCGTGCTTCGGGCACGCCCAATGGCGAATTGAGCGCGAGCTGCCCATCCGTCTGGGCACGTTGGACCCTCGTCACCGCCTGGCGACTAGCCTGGCGAACGGCTGGCCGCTGATCTCGTGGTGGACAGCTCATCAGCAACCCGGCCGGTACCGCTCAGCCCTGCTACAGGGCACTTTCGGGATGGTTCGGCTGGCTCTGGGGGAGCGGCTGGGGCTTGGATGACGTCCGTCGCGCGGCCAGAGCGTAGTCAAGCGTCGCATCGGGGTTGGGGCTGTAGTCCAGTAACTTGACGATCAGTTCCCCTATCTGCTCACTCATCGGCCGGGCCGCGCGGTACCACCAGGCCGAGGGGCCACGTTTCCCTCCCCGCTCCCCGAGATGACGAACCAGCAGGTCTGTTTCGTACAAGATGCTGGTGACCTTCGCCACGGTCGTGTAGGCCACTGGCGCGTAATCCATCCGATCGCGGATATCCCGGACCGTCAGCCAGCCACCGGCCTCCCATAGGACCTGCATGATCGCGGTCTCCAGCGGGCCTAGGCCCAAAGGGGAGCGCCGCTCGCGCCGGTCAGACCGCATGGCAACGCCCCGGCTGGGCGGTGGCTGGCCGCTGACTGGTCCTGGATGGCAGGCGCCATTCCGCCCAGACCACTTTCACCAGTCCGGCCACTGTGGTGGGTTGCCAGCCCCATCGGCTGCTGAATGCCTCCACCAGCGCCAGCCCACGGCCTCGCTCGGCGTCTGGGCCCAGGCTCAGCCGCACCGGGGGCCGGGGGCTCGCGTCCGCCACGGCAACGAGCATGCAGCGGGTATCCGACCCGAGCCAAACCCATACGGGCGCCACGGCTGGCCGTAGTTTGGCGGACGCCATCACGGCGTTGGTGACCAGCTCAGAAACCACCACGCCTGCGTCCTGGCCTAGCTCTTCGTGACCCCATTCCCACAGCAGTTGCCTCACGTGGACGCGGGCTGAGGGCACCGCGCCCTCTAGCGCTCCGAGCGTGATCGCGTTGCGCAGCGGCCAGCGCTCCAGGTCGTGACCATGGTGGGAAGGCGGGACCGGTACCGAAGCGCCGTCATGTCCAGAACTGCCGACCGTGGTCTCGTGTACGGCACCGGTTCCACTTCCGGCGGAGTGAGCGCCGCCTGCGGGGCGTCTGGAGTGTGCGCGCTCGTGCTGCCGGTCATGAGGCGACTGCTTCTAAACAGTTGATGCCTGATCCGGCCTCAGCAGCATAGGTGAACGGGAGCCCGTGGGGGGTGTACGGCACTCGGGGAACCTCCTTGCTGGGTGGAAGGTCCGCTACGATCCGCATGTCGTGCCCCCGGCTCGACAAGTGCAAGCGATACTAGTTGCAAGTATTGCAGTTCGCAAGCGCTTCTGCTGCCTGCCTTGCATGCGGGAGGATGAGATATGCCTGCCGGCGGTAAGCCAACCGTCAGATCACGCCGAGTCGGCTCGGAGCTGCGACGGCTGCGTGAGGCTGCCGGTGTCACCACGGCCCAGGCAGCGGAGTTGCTGAGTTGCAGCGCAGCAAAGATCAGCCGGATGGAGAACGGCATCGTCAGCGTGCGTGTGGAGGACTTGCGGCTCCTGCTCGACCACTACGGCGATGAAGACCAAGAGCATCGGGCGTACCTGGAACGCCTGGCACGGGAGAGCAACAAGCGCGGGTGGTGGCAGGACTACGGCGACACCATCCCTCCGTACTACGCCGACTTCATCGGCCTGGAAGCCGATGCCAGCTATATCAAGACGTGGGAGCCGACCACCGTCCCAGGACTCCTTCAGACGCCCGAGTACGCCAGGGCCGTCATGCTGGCCAACCCTGCGATGGTCTCGCCCGACAAGCTGGAGAACTTCATCGGCATCAGGCGGGAGCGGCAAGCCCGGCTGGAACAAGGCACCGACGCCCGATTCGATGCCGTGATCTGGGAAGTCGCCTTGATCACGACGGTCGGCAGCGACGAGATTCAGCGCGGCCAGCTCAGCAGGCTGCTGGAACTCATGGAACGGCCGAACATCAGTGTGCAGGTGCTTCCGCTTGAGGCGGGCGCGCAGGCGAGCATGTCCGGCTCGTTCGTCATGTTCAGCTTTGGCAGCGAGCGATCTGTAAGTACTGTCTTCGTAGAGAACCTCACCAGCAGTCAGTACCTCGAAATGGATCAGGAGCTACGCGGCTACACGCTGGTCTTTGACGCGCTGCAGAGCGCGGCGCTCAGCCCGGCCGCCTCAGCAACGCGAATCAGGCAACGACTAGAGCAGCGAAAGTGACTCGGAGATAGAGCGATGGACCCCGACGACGTGACCACCCCGTGGCGCAAGTCGAGTTACAGCAACACAGGGGCGAACTGCGTGGAGGTCGCCAGGACCCGCAGCGGCAAAGTTGCGGTGCGAGACTCGAAGAACCCAGATGGCGCAGTGCTGCGCTTCAGTCTGGACGAGTGGAAGAAATTTGTAGCGAAGATCCAAGCTACGGCCCCTAACTCCCAGCCGCTGGCGGCGATCCCGTCATCACTGACCTCGACGAAGACCCTGTGCACATGGCCGTCGCCATAGGGGTCCACCGGCCGGCCAAGCGCCCACCGCTGCGTGGAGCCCTCCGGCGCGATCACCAATCGGTCGTCCCCACCATCCACCCGCCCATACTGTCCCCGCGGTAGCCCACTCCGCCACCGGTGGACAGGCATAAACGACACCCATTCCGCATGGCCCAATTCCAGAGCCGGACCGGGCGGGGCCGCCCGGCACGGACCTGGCGGCTCCGGCGATCATCGCTACGCCACGTCACGATCAACTCGCCGCCCCGGCGCCCATCGCCGCCGATCTGCGCGACCACGTCAGCCCGGATGGATCGGTGGTCCGCAGATCCGGGTGATCTGCGCGCCTCCTAGAGTGATCGGCGAGCGTACCGTTCCCGGCTGACGGGACGCCGACCGATTCGGGTCAGCGATCCAGGGCGGCGCGCGAGGGCGAGAAACTCCTCGTCGGTGATGCTACCGGTAGTTCAGCCAGACCCAGCGCTACACACACGTCAGCGCGGAACTCACCCAGCACGCCGCCGAGCGGATGGGGGAGGCGCCGTGGGGATGACAGCCCGGCCAGGCTCCCGGCAGGCCGCAGCCCGCCGCGAGATGGAACTGCAACTACAACTGCAACCAGAAAGGATCATGATGCGCGCGGAAACAGCGAATGTGCTGGTCAGAAGCACATCAACGGGTGGGGCGCCAGGGGCTCGAACCCTGAACCCACGGATTAAAAGTCCGCTGCTCTACCATTGAGCTAACGCCCCGGAACATCCGCTGGTGAGCGGACACCACCGCAGGAAGCGTACCGACTCTGCGCGGGCGGCGCTGCGCGGCCCGGTCGCTGGCGCGTTCCTCAGGTGGCCGGGTGCCGGGACCGGGGCTGGATCATCCGCCGGATCCAGTTGGCGCCGACCGGCTGATGCCCGTCCAGTTCGGCCCGGGTGGGCGTCATGGCGTGCGGGTCCAGCCTGGGCAGCAAGGTCTCGAACCAGGGGTCCGGGCAGTGGTTGTCCGCGGCCGGGGCGAAGTCCTTGTGCGCCTGCTCGGCCACGAAGTCGGAGAATATGCGGTTCTTACGTAGTGCCCGCAGGTCCGGGTCGGCGCTGATCCACTCGGAAGGGCGTTCCAGTTCGCAGCTGGGATCGCCGATGGCAAGGCGCAGCAGCATCACCGCCGTGCTTGCCGCAACCGGGTCGGGTTCCTCGCCGGGTACCGGCTGCGCGTACAGGCACGCCGCGTTGTAGACGGCCTGCCAGTGCACCCTCCCGTACTGCCAGGCGTGGCCGTTGCTCAGCGCCGTGCGCAGATCGAGCCAGCGCTGTACCTGGGCCTGCGTCCTCCTGAGCCGGCGCTGAGCCTTCAGTTCCGGTTCCCGCCGCCGGCGGAACCGGTGCCCGGCCGTTGCCGCTGGTTCCCGCAACGCGAGGAGCCGGTACTTGACGATCTTCGCCGCGATGGATGGCGCCCGCATCCGCCGTCGCGGGTGCCGCCACCAGCGCGGGCGCGTGCGCAGCAGGTCCAGCAGTGCCGCGCGTTCGGGCCGGTGGCACAGCGCGAACCACAGCAGTGATGTCGCCCGCATCCGGCGGCGGAATGCCCTGAGTTCGGCGTAGGCCAGGAGTTGCAGCACCTGCTGGATCTGCGCGGCAGTGCGGCCAGCGGGCTGCCTGGTCGCCAGCAGTGCGATGATCTGCTCTTCCCTGGCCCGCGAGCCTCGCCCGTGCTGGGCCAGGCCGAGCCGGCGGAAGTCCCGCCGGCTGATTTTCCGCAGCAGGCCAGCCCATCTCAGCTGGCGGATGATGGCGCCGTTCAGATCGGACGCGTCCTGGCCGTCGTGGGCGCGTCCGCCGCCCGGCCAGCGCTCGAAGACCGGCCCGCCCAGCGAGCTGAGCGTTACCGCCAGCCGGTACCGGGCGGGCAGGAAACCAGGATGGTGCACCCGGTTGTCCAGGTGCAGCAGCAAGGAGATGGCGGTCTGGCCCTCCAGATCCTCCAGTGAGGCGAGTTCGTACTGCATCACGCCGGCGTTCGTGCTCCGGCGCACGAATTCGGTCAGCTTCGCCCGCTGGTCCTGGCGGGACTGCCAGAAGTCCCCGAAGGTCCAGCCCGCCGGGCGCATCTCGCGGGTGAGCAGGTAGGCCGACAAGTCATCGCCGTCCGCCGACCCGGTGGCCCAGGCCGGCGTGGAGCAGTCCTGCCGGAACACCTGGCGGGCGGTGAACCCAGCGACCATTTCCGCCGCATCCTGTTCCGTGCAGGGCCGCAGGATGCGGGTGACAAGGCTCTGGCCGCTCCGCGCATCCCGCAGGTCCACGGTGACAAGCAGGTTGGGTCCCTGGGGATCGGCCCGCCCGCCGGGGTAGCAGTGCTCGACGAAGATCTGCACCTCGTAGGTTCTGGGCCTGGCCTCCAGTGCGTGGACCACCTGCATCACGGCGGCCGCGAGCTTGCTGCCCTGCAGGCCCGATTCTGAGACGACCGCGGCCAGGCTCTGCAGGGTCGAGCCGCCCGGCATGGACGCGGGCGCCCGGATCGCCACCGCGGGCAGCCGGAACTTCAGTTCCTCCGTGATCCTGGACCGGGCCCTGACGTCCGCGTCCCCGGCATCTGCCGGGGGCATGGGCGCGATATGGACGGTGGGCTGCTGGCGCCGGGTGCACAATATGTCGAATGCCACCAGCAGGCCGCCGGTGAGCAGCAGGAGCAGCATCCAGCCCACCAGCCCCGGTACCACAAGGCGATGCAGGCTGGCCGGGATCAGCGGCCCGAACATCTGCCGGGAGATCGCGTTGCCGCCGCCGGTCAGCGCGCCCAGGAAGGTCGCGGGCCGCGCGCGGAGGTTCAGCCCGTACCCCAGGACGGCGACCAGGACCGCCACCGTGACCGCGATGACGGCCAGGCGGTAGGTACGCCGCGAGAACTGGTACGCCACCCAGCCGAGCACGACGAAAATGACGGCGAGTGCGGGCCAGTCGAGGTAGGCCCGGTTCATGACTTTGCCCCGCGTGTGATGAGAGTAGTCAGCTAACTACCTAGAGTAGCGACCACGCCGGTCATCGGCCAGGGATCATCACCAGGACACCAAGAAAACCTGCGCCCGAACGAGGCGTCGTGGCGGGACACCGGCGACCCGGGGACCCGGGCAGGCCCGCCCGCTACCGGTAGGCGGAAATCCCGGGGAGGGCCTGGCCGACGGCCAGGGGGTGGATCTCCTCGGTGCCCCCGTGGTTGAGCACGAACTCCAGGTTGCTGGCGTGCCGGATGACCGGGTACCCCAGCGTGGTCCCGTTCGCGCCGGGGATGGTGCGCGCCTGCCGGGCGATCTCGATCGCGGCCCGGACGTTGGCCATCTTGGCCAGGCTGATCTGCTCCGGCGCGAGCGTCCCTGCCTCCTTGAGGCGGCCCACATGCAGCGCGAGGAGCTGGGCGCGGGTCAGGTCGGCCAGCATCCAGGCGAGCTTGGACTGGGTGAGCTGGAACCCGCCGATCGGCTTGCCGAACTGCTCGCGGGTGCGGGCGTACTCCACCGCCGCCTCCAGGCAGGCCCGGGCCGCTCCGGTGACCCCCCAGATGATCCCGAACCTGGCTTCGGTCAGGCACGACAACGGCCCCCTGAGGCCGGTCACGCCTGGCAGCACCGCATCCGCGGGCAGCTTGACCTCATCGAGGTGAAGTTCGGCGGTGACCGAGGCGCGCAGCGACATCTTCTTGTGGATGGCCCGTGCCGTGAAGCCCCGCGCGCCGCGCGGGACCAGGAAGCCGCGGATGCCGTCGGGCGTTCCTGCCCAGACCACGGCCACGTCAGCGATCGCCCCGTTGGTGATCCACATTTTGGTACCGGACAGTACCCAGCCTTTCTCGTTCTGCCTCGCGTAGGTTTTCATGCTGCCCGGGTCGGACCCGTGGTCAGGCTCGGTGAGGCCGAAGCATCCGATCGCCTCCCCGGCCGCCATCCGGGGCAGCCATTCCTCCTTCTGCTCCGGTGACCCATAGCGCCAGATCGGGTACATGGCGAGCGAGCCCTGCACGGAGACCAGGCTTCGCAGCCCGGAGTCGGCGGCTTCGAGTTCCCGGCAGGCGACGCCGTAGGCGACCGGGCCCATGCCCGCGCAGCCGTAGCCGGTCAGGTGCATGCCGAGCAGGCCGAGCTTGCCGAGTTCGGGCACCAGTTCGCGGGGGAGCGTGCCGGCCTCGAACCAGTCGGCGATGTGCGGCAGCACGCGGTCAGCCGCGTAGGAGCGCACAGTGTCGCGGACCAGTCGCTCCTCGGAACTCAGCTGGTCGTCGATCTGGAGCAGATCAAGGCTGGCCGGATGGGCCGGGGGTCGGGGCGGCATGGGCGGGTCCTCTCTCTTGCTACCCGATGGGAGCACTTCACAGCGTATGTGGGCGGGTCTGTGCTGTCCGCGTGCCCCCGGGCGGGGCATGATCGGAGGTATGAACGGAGCGAATGACCGCAAAGCGCTGATCCGGCCGCATCGGGGCCGCATGGTCGCCGGGGTCTGCGCCGGCATAGGCAATTATTTCGGCGTCGACCCCAACCTCGTCCGGGTTGTATTCGCGGTACTCACCATCTTCAGCCTCGGCGCCGCCGCGCTCGTGTACCTGGTCGCCTGGGCCGTGGTGCCCGAGGAAGGCGAGAGCAAATCGATTGCCGAGAGCTACCTGGACAAGAACAAGAAGCCGGGCCCAGGGGCCTCCTGATCGGCAGTGGCGCCTGGACCGGCAGTGGCGCCTGGACCGGCAGTGGCGCCTGGACCAGCAGCGGCGCGGACCGGCAGCGGCGCCCGGACCGGCAGCGGCGCCCGGACCGGCGGTTGGCTTCAGACCGCGCGATGCCCCGGGGCGGATGCGCGGCTGTCGCGCGTTCCGCCGGCCACCGCGCTGACGTGGCTGGTCCAGCGGGCGGTCAGGATGGCCGCCGAGATGACGCCCAGCATGCCCGCGATCCCCACCATCATCTGTGGGCCCAGGTGGCTGGCTGCCACTCCCGCGGCCAGGATGCCCAGCCCCTGTGTTGCCAGCAGCCCGGACTGGGCGACGCCGAGCGCGCGTGCGCGAGTTTGGTGATGCAGCACTCGCACGAAGGCGGCGGCAGCCGTCAGCTGATAGGCCCCGGCCGCCCCGGCCAGCACCCACAGCGGCACCACCAGCCACAAGGGGGGCCGCAGCATGCTGCACACGAGTGGGGCGAACGAGAGCATGGCCAGCCACCCGAGCATCCGTGCCCGCTGGGCCGGAGTTGTCAGCCGGCCGAGCACCAGCCAGCCAGCCACCATCCCCGCCGGCATGGCGGCCATGAGCAGGCCAGCGGTGAACGGCCCGCCGCCGACCACACGGGCGTAGGCCGGGGCGAGCCCCTCCGGCACCACGGCAAAGCCGGCCAGCCAGCCGAGGAGGACGAGGGTACGTAATCCCGCATGGCCGAAGACCGTCGCCACACCCTCGCTGGTGATCACCCAGAGCGAGGGGCGGGCGGGGGGCAGCCCGCTGCCTGGCAGCGGCCGGTGCTTGACCCACCCGGTGATGAGGGCAGCCGACAGGCAGAACGACAGCGCATCCAGTGCGAGCGCCCGGTGCGGTCCGAACATCGCCACCACGGCACCGCCGGCGAGGAAGCCGCCGGTCTGGCCTGCCTGGAAAATGATGTTGCCCGCCGTGAAACCCCGGACAAGTGTGTCCGGCGGGACGACATCGGGAAGCAGAGCTGTCCGTGCTGCGGCAAAGGGCGGCCCGAGGAGCACGGTGGCGAACAGGAGCGTGCACACCGCCGCCAGGGGCACCTGGGGCAGCGCCATGATCGTCACCAGCCCGGCCCGGATAAGATCCAGGGCGATCATCGCCTGACGACGCGGGAACAGGTCGGCCAGCCCTGACAGGAGCGGCCCGCCGACAATCGGCGGCAGGTAGGTCAGCGTGTACGCCAGCGCGGTGATGGCCGGCGATCCGGTCCTGGCGTACACCAGGACGGCGATCGCGACCTGCGCGATCTGGTCCCCCGCATAGGACAGCATCTGCGCTGACCACAGGGCGCGGAACTCGCGGATGGCGAAGAGGTCGGCAAAGGTGGCCCGCGGTGAACCACTCGTGCGGTGCCGTCCCGCCGTCCGGCTGCGCTCAGGTTGCGCGGTCGTGGGCCGTTCTGCCGGCGCGGGTTGCGCTCCGCCACGGGCGGGATCCGCTCGCTGGAGCCCGGCTCGGAGGAGGTCGGCCGGGAGGAGGTCGGCCGGGAGGCGATCGACCCGCAGGAGATCCGCCGGGAGGGGCGGCTCTTGGCCTTGGGTGGTCGCGCGCATCTCCGGCTCCCCTCTGATCTGTGGCCGAGCCGCAGCTGACGTGGGCTAGGTCACCGAATGCAGTCGGTCTAACACATTCTGATAACTGCCAGTAGTGACTATGTGTTGTACATCGATTGCCAACCGTGTCGGATTTTCCCCGTCCGCGCAAGGGGTCTGGCACGATCCATGCGTCAGGAGCGTTACTCTGGGGACGCAGCGAGTCGCTGGCGTCCTGTTGCTGAGCTTGACTCTGAAGCGCTTTGCCGGGGGTGGCCTTCGTCCCCTATGCTGGGGCGGTCCCCGACGGCGGGCGCCACGGGTTCGCAGCGGCGGTAGCCGTCAGAGCCCCCATCGTCTAGCGGCCTAGGACACCGCCCTTTCAAGGCGGCGGCACGGGTTCGAATCCCGTTGGGGGCACTCTGCTGGCCAGGGCGGCAAGCAGAGAATATGGTCCTGTAGAGCAGCTTGGAGTGCTCGCCACCCTGTCAAGGTGGAGGTCGCGGGTTCAAATCCCGTCAGGACCGCGCTGGCACGGCGACGGGCCAAGGCAAGGTCAGGTAGCTCAGTCGGTATGAGCGTCCGCCTGAAAAGCGGAAGGTCGGCGGTTCGACCCCGCCCCTGACCACCCAGTCTGACCAGCCAGAACGCCCCGGCGGATCACTCCGACCGGGGCGTTTGACAGCAACGCTGACAGCAACGTCCTCATCCGAGGGCATCCCCCAGCTTGCGGAGAGCCTTGCGCTTCTCGTCGAGCGAGACGTGGGCGTAGATCGTCATCGTGACTTCGATGTCGGAGTGGCCGACGATGTCCCGGACCACGTGCGGGGGGACGCCCAGGT
>OFGU01000134.1_pt1 | contig 10616 bp, 6 predicted proteins | sample 1521841 | NCBI WGS metagenome assembly OFGU01 (sample SAMEA2553413, study PRJEB24118) | soil metagenome
CGCCGTCGTAGATCCGCGCGTTGGAGAAGGCCACCAGGCGCTCGTCACGGCTGCGGTAGTGCCAGGTGAGCGGTGAGGTGGGCAGCAGTGGCCGGAGCGTGTCGAGGATGGATTCGAAGCCGGAGCCGAACGACACCAGGCTGTCCTCCTCACCGTCGCCGTCGCCGTCGCCGTCGGTATCGGCGTCGGAGTCGCCGACCTGGCGGAAGAAGTTCGTCGGCGGCAGTTGCCGGTCGTCGCCGGCGACGATGACCTGATGTGCCCGCATGATGGAGGGCACCGCGTCGGCCGGGGTGACCTGGCTCGCCTCGTCGAAGATGACCACGTCGAACAGCCGGGACGCGGGCAGCACCTGGCTCACCATCAGCGGCGACATCGCCCAGCAGGGTTTGGCCGCGAAGAGCACGTCGCCGGCCTGGTCCAGCAGCCGCCGTAGCGGCATGTGCCGCCGCCGCAGGGCGGCCTGCTTGCGGATCACCCGGGCCTGCAGTGGGTGCTGGTCCTGCGCGTCGCGCAGCCGTTCGGCCACTGCCCGGCGGACCCGTGCCCGGTTGGCCCTGAGGTGCTCCACGTCATGGCGCCGGAAGTCCTCGGCGATCTCGTCGAGTGCCCCGCCGGGGTAGGCGGCGTAACGCCGGTCATGCACCCGGATCTGATCAAGGATCGAGGAGTACCAGGCGTGGTCGAACGCTGCTATGGCCAGTTCGGCTGACGGGGGCGCGGCATGCTGGCCACAGATCCAGTCCAGCAGTGGGCCGAGGCCGCACTGGCCGAAATGGGCGCGCAGTTCATGCAGGCGGGGCAGGCGCCAGGGGGTGTCCTGGTCCGCGCTCAGTTCGTCCAGAAAGGGCCCGGCATTCTCGGGAACGGGCACGAACTGGCGCAGCGCGGTCAGCTGTGCGTCGCATTCCGCGTGCAGCCGCACGGCCTCCGCCAGGCCATCAGGCACCCGCGGGGTGCCGCCGTCGAACCGGAGCCGTTCCCAGGTGGCCAGCTGGGCCGCGGCCTCGGTGAGGGCCTCATGCAGCTCACCGGGCTGGGGCTGTCCCTTCACCCACAGGGAGCGTGCCTGCTTGGCCAGTGCCCGGCGTTCCCGCCAGCCCAGCGTCGCGGCACCCGGGGTGGCCGGCCGGTCCTCGCGTGGTGCGGTGGCGGCCGCGAGCCGCGCCGGGGCGCTGAGGTAGACCCGCGGCGAGAGCCGCTGCCAGATAGCCAGCACCCCGGAGAACAATGCCAGCCGCTCGCCCCACTCGCGGTAGCTGCGCATCACGCGCAGCCCCGTCTGCGCGTTCGCCTCCTCTATCCGGTCCCGGGCTGCCGGGTAAGCATCGGTCACCAGCCCGGCCAGGATGGCCAGCGCATCGTGGGCCTGCCCAGCCGTGGTGATCGCCGCGCCGTACCACGGTGAGCTGTCCTGGGTGAACCGGAAGCCGTCCAGGTGGGCATACTCGCGAAGCTCATCCCGCAGCTGCTCGGCGTCCTCGCCGCTGATCTGGTTCAGGCCGGCCAGGCGCACCGGGGTGCGCGCCTCCTCGCCGATGCCCAGCAGGGCGGACTGAGCGGCGAACGCCGTGACGGCCCAGGGCTGGTGTACCTCGTGCAGCGCGCCGACGTGCTCGCTGAGCCGCTGCTGGCGGTCCACCAGGCGCCGGAACAGGCCCTCGACCTTGGGCGATGGGATCTGGCGGGCACGGTCCAGGGCAGCCCCGAGGTCGGCGGCGATGCGCTGCCGGTCGCGTGTCCCGTCGTGGATGTCCAGGACCATCTCGCCCAGGTCGGCGCCCTTGAGCCGGGTGAGCACCGCGTCGATGGCGGCCCGCTTCTCGGCCACGAACAGGACCTTGCGCCCGCGCGCCACCAGGGCCGCGATCAGGTTGGCGATCGTCTGGCTCTTGCCGGTGCCCGGCGGGCCGTGGATCACCAGGCTCTTGCCACCCGCGACCGCATTGATCGCGCTGCGCTGGGAGGAGTCCGCGTCGAGGATCGAGTAATCGTCGGCGGGCGGGATCTCATCGAGGACAGGGCCGGGCCCGTCCTCGGTGGCAACCGCGGCCTGCGCCTGGGGGTCGCCCGCAATAGCCGCCACCACGTCGCTGTCGGCCAGCAGTTCGCCGGCGTTCTGCAAATCCCGGACCATCGGCAGCTTGGCGTAGGTGAATGTGCCGATCACCCGGCGGCCGATGATGTCGAACCCGGGGATCTCGGCCGCGGCGGCCAGGACCCGGAGCCGGTGGTAGAGCCGGGCCGGGTCGGCCGCCTCCCCGGCCAGGCCTTCTGTGTCCGCGCCGTAGGTCGCGGCGAGCTTGTACAGCAGGACGGGGTTGACCTCCGACGCCTCGTCGAGAACGAGGTCGAAGTCGTCGTGCCTGGCCCGGGTCGGGGTGATCGTCAGCCCGCGCAGCAGCACCGGCGCGGCGGGCTCGAGAAACAGCTCATCCCAGCGCGCCATGCCGGTGGCGAGATAGCTGGCGGCCAGGCCACGCTCCTCGGTCAGCTCGCGTGCCTTGCGGTAGATGGCCTGCACCCGGCGGATCGCGTCGGCGCGGATGTCCACGTCGTGGAAGAGCCGGGTCAGGCGGATCGATCCGGTCCGCAGCAGCCGGTCCAGCGCACCGGGGTCCGCGGCCGCCAGGTCGAGAGTGCCCGCCCGGCGGTCCTTGAAGTACAGCAAGGTGTTGCGCCCGCCCAGGTCGGTCAGGGCTGAGACCCAGCGTTCCTGGGCCGCCGCGACCAGCTCGGCCCGCCTGCTGTCGGCCGGCTCCGTCATGTTGTGCCCTCCATCGCCGCCAAGACCAGAACCCCCAGCCTGGTCGACGCTTCCCCCTCTTCCCCTAGTTCCCGCCATCATGCGCATTAGCGGCAGAACGGACCTGGTGCAGAACCCCCGTTTCGCAGGCAGTGCTGCACTGAGCTGGCGCTGAGCTCCCGTTTCGCAGACGGCGAACTGATGCGCGGGGCAGATCCCGCGTGACAAGCCGGGCTTAAGGCCAGTTTCGGCCGCCCTGGAAAGGCACCATATGGGGATGCGCCTTCGGTCACCGGTGTCCGCTGATCTTCAGATACGGCCGCTGACCATCCCCGGCTCACCTGCCGCCCGGCCGGTGGCGGATAAGTTCGCCGCGGAACTCTCGGTGAGCCCGCTGGCGAGGACGTGCTCCACCAGGGTGATCAGAACCTCTTTGACCGAGCTGACCTGGCGGACATCGCAGAGCACTGCCGGGACGCGTGGGTCGAGGTCGAGCGCGATGCGCACGTCTTCGGGATCGTAGTGCGGAGCACCGTCGAAACAGTTGATGGCGACGATGAACGGCAGCTGGCGCTTCTCGAAGTAGTCCACGGACGGGAAACAGTCGCCGAGCCGGCGGGTGTCGGCCAGCACCACGGCGCCGAGCGCGCCGTAGGACAGCTCGTCCCACATGAACCAGAAACGCTCCTGGCCGGGCGTGCCGAACAGGTAGAGCACAAGCTGGCTGCCCATGGTGATCCGGCCGAAGTCCATCGCGACCGTCGTCGTGGTCTTGTTGTCGACGCCGGTGACATCGTCGAGACCGATGCCCGCGCGGGTCAGCGGCTCCTCCGTGTGCAGCGGCCGGACCTCGCTGACCGCTCCGACGAGCGTTGTCTTGCCCGCCCCGAAACCGCCGGCGATGAGGATCTTGAACGCGGTGAAGTGGCCGTTATCAGTGCCGTCAGAGGGCGCGGAGCCCATGCAGTACCTCCTTGAGCAGGTCGGCAGTGGGCCGCTCGCCTGCTGGCCGTTGGGGTAGAACAGTGATGCGCCCTTGCATGATGAGATCTGCGAGCAGAACGCGTACTACCCCGACCGGCAACGCGGTGGAGGATGCCACGTCGGCCACGGTGGCGGCAGGCCGGCACAGCCCGAGGATCCTGCGGTGCTCGGGGGACAGCCCCAGCGAATCGTCGGCCCGGCCGGCCCGGTCGGCGGTGACGACGACCGCGATCAGGTCCAGTACCTCGCCGCTGGCTGGCTCCGTTCTGCCGCCAGTCAGCGCGTAGGGGCGGACCACCGGGCCGGCGTTCCGGTCGACCCATTTGTCACCTGCGCCCATCCCGGGCTCACCCCGCCGGGCTCGGCGCGGACGGGAACCGGGGATGAGCCGCCAGGTGCGGCCCGGCACGCTTCACCAGCATCGCCATTTCATAGGCGATCAGGCCCGCGTCAGCGCTCGCCGAGCAGAGCACAGCAAGGCAGCTGCCATGTCCTGCCGAGGTGACGAAAAGGAATGCCTGCTCCAGCTCGATGATGGTCTGCCGCACCTCGCCGACCCCGAAATGCTCCCCGGCACCTCTGGCCAGGCTCTGCACGCCGGCAGCCAGTGCGGACAGATGCTCGGCGTCCTCGCGGCTCAGGCTCCTGGATGAGGCGACGGCAAGCCCGTCCCGGGAAAGGATGACGGCTTGCCGGAAATGCTCCACCCGCTCGCCGAGATCATCGAGCAGCCAGTTCAGCTGCTGGCCGGGGCCGGCCACACTGTGCTCGTCCATCACGCCTCCTCGCTCTGCGATTCCTCAGCGTCCTGCCGTCCCGCCGCCGCACCGGCCGCGGGTTGCGTGTCCGGCGTGTCCGGCGTGTCCGGCGTGTCCGTCTCCCGGCCGCGTTGCCAGCCGATCTGGAGGGAGGACACGATGTCGCGTGCCTCCTCCGGGGTGCGGGCGTCCGACGGCGGTGTGGTGCTTGCGGCGAGCGAGGCACGCATGGCCGCTGACGGGCTGTCTTTCAGGTGGGGGGACAGGCTGGCCTGGCGGGTCCGGCGCGGAAGGCCGCGGTAGGTATCAGCGGCCGCGACGTCGGCCGCGACGTCGGCCGCGCCAAGGCCGTCCGGGCCGGTACTGCCGGTCGTGCTGGCCGTACCGTCGATGGCGTCCATGCCGTTCGCGGCGAAGACCAGGGTAGGCGGTGGCTGATTTGTGGTCCAGGCTGGCAGCAGTGAGGGTACCGGGCGTGGTCCCGTCAGGGCCAGTGCCTCACCGGCATGCACATCGAGGTCGGCCGGTCTGGCGATCGCCGGGCGAAGGTCGGGCTGGGTATCGCCGTCGTTCCCGGTGACAGGCATGACGATGCTGTTGGGCATCAGCATGACCGCCGTGGTGCCGCCGTAGGGGGAGGGACGGAGCGATACCCGGACACTGTGCCGGGCGGCAAGTTTGCCCACCACGAACAGGCCTAGCTGGTCGGCATTGGCAAGGTCGAAGTCGGGGGGCGTGGCGAGCTGCTGATTGATCACGTCCAGCTGCCCGGCCTCGATGCCCAGGCCCCGGTCGTCGATCTCGATCGCGAAGCCGTTGGCAACCCGCTCGGCCCGGACCTCCACCCGGGTGCCAGAGGGAGAGAACAGGGTCGCGTTCTCTATCAGCTCGGCCAGCAGGTGGCTCATGTCCGCGGCGGCCGATCCGGCCACCGCGTCCTCCGCCCTGGTGAGAACCGTGACCCGCTTGTAGTCCTCGACTTCGGCCACCGCTCCCCGGATGACGTCGATGACCGGCACCGGTTCGCTCCAGGAGCGTCCCGGCGCGGCACCGGACAGGATGATCAGGCCCTCGGCGTGGCGGCGCATGCGGGTGGTGAGGTGATCCAGTGGGAACAGGTCCGCCAGCGCGGCGGGGCTGGCGGCCTTCTGCTCCAGCGCGTCGATGAGGCGCAGCTGCCGTTGCAGCAGCGACTGGTTCCGCCGCGCCAGGCTGACGAAGACCTGCCCGATACCGCTGCGCAGGCCGGCCTCCCCGGTGGCGGCGGCGACCGCTGTGTGCTGCAGGCTGGCGATGGCTTCCGCGGCCCGGGCGATCTCGGCGGTTCTGGCGGGTGTCCGCAGGGGCACCTCGTCCGCGGGGGCTGGGTGCTCGCCGTGGCGGAGCCGGTCCAGCAGTTGCGGCAGCCTTTCGTCGGCCAGATGCCGGGCGGTCGCCTCCAGATCGGCGACGTCCCGCGTAAGGCGCTGGGCGAACAATCCCATCAAGGTGGCCGAGGCGAGTACGACGACCAGGCCGGTGCCGGCCAGCAGTGCGAATTCGACCAGGTCCCGGTGGCTCTGGGCGGATGAGCCAGCCGCGCCCAGGGTGCCGCCGAGCGTGGTGCTTACGACCACCCCCGACAGCAGGACCAGGCATGCGACCGGCACGGCCACCATTGCTGCGAAGGTGACCCGGATCGGGTAGCGCGCAGTGCGCGGCCGTTCCGGGCCTGGCAAGCCGAATATGCCCATGTGGTACTCCTGGATCGATCCCGTGGCCGGAGTCCCGCCCCTTGCCGAACCACCCGCTGCCGCCGCTGCACCATCCTGCGCTATTACGCGCCAATTGTCATCGAACTTCCCGAAATCAGCCTATTGTTGGGCCGGCAGCCAATACTGGGTTCTGCGGAGGTTGTGGCGCGTGGCGATAAAAGGCACGGGTGAGCCGATCATGAACAGCCAGATTCTAGCGGCGGCCACGCCCAGGTTGCCCGCTAATCCGGGGGGTTCGCCGGTCCGGTCAGGTGCGGTACCGCCGCTGGCCGACTGCTTCAGTGCCCGGCCCGAGACCGGGCCGGGCCCGCTGGGCAAGCTCATGCCAGGCCGGGCCATCGTGCTGACGACGCCGGAGATGTCAGGGACGCTGCACGACTGGCCTGGCGGCACAGGCAAGACCCAGTTCGCCGCATTCGCCGCCGAGTCCTTGTGGCGGGCACGCGAGATCGACGTGCTGGTCTGGGTGACCGCCACCAGCCGGGCGTCAGTCCTGGCCGGCTACGCGCGGGCCTTCGCGCAGATGATGGGGACGGAGCAGGCGGGCGATGCCGAGACTGTCGCCGACCGCTTCCTTGCCTGGCTCGGCCAGACCAGCCAGCCGTGGCTCGTGGTGCTGGACGATGTGACCGGCGCGGCCGACCTGGCCGGTCTGTGGCCGGCCGGCCCGGCCGGCCAGGTCCTGATCACGACGCCGACCGCGGTATCGCCCGTGGACAGCGGGAATCCACTGGTCTTCCCGGTGGGGGTGTTCGGTTCCCATGAGGCCCTGACATACCTTATGGGGCGGCTGAGCGCGGATCCCGACCAGCGGGTCGGAGCGGTTGACCTCCTGGAAGATCTCGGCCGTGATCCGATCGCTCTCGCCCAGGCCAGTGCGGCAATAGCGAGTTCCGGAATCACCTGCCGCGATTACCGTGACCTGTTCGGCCGGAGAAGGGAACAGATCGCCGAGGCGGCCGGAATCCCGCCCGCCGCCAAAGCTGTCACCTGGACATTGTCGGTCGAACAGGCCGGCCAGTTGTCACCGGGCCGGCTGGCCCAGTCCTGCCTGGCGCTGGCCGTGCTGCTCGACGGTCACGGAATCCCCGGCGCTGTCTTCTCCACGCCGGCTGCGTGCGGCTACCTCGCCGCGAGCCACCCCGCTGGGGTGCCCGATCCTAAGCAGGCCCGGACCGCCCTGCTCAGCCTGGAGCGCGCCGGTCTGCTCACGATCGATCCCGCGAACACGGAGCGGACGGTGCGGGTTCCCTCGGTCGTGCAGGCGGCAGTCAGGTCGGCCACGCCCGACTCGATGCGCGACCAGGCGGCCAGAGCGGCGGCGAATGCGCTGCTGGAGGCATGGCCGGCCGGTGACGCGGAGCCATCGGTTGCCGATGCGCTGCGCTCCTGCGTGACGAGCCTGCACCAGGCGGCGGCGGAATCGCTGTGGTCGGGCGGGTGCCACGCTATCTTGTTCCAGGCTGGACGGAGCCTGGACAGCGCACGGCTGGTCGGCCCGGCAGTCGCCCACTGGCAGGCGCTGGCCTCGGCCAGCGAGCGGGTACTCGGGCCCGGGCACCCGGACACGCTCATCGCCTCCGGCCGGCTGGCCAGCGCATCGGTGGCAGCCGGGCTTGGCACCGAGGCCGTGGCGCTCTACCAGCAGACCCTGGACGTGCGGGCCTCTGCCCTGGGCACCGACCACCCCAGCACCATCGCGGCCCGGGCGGATCTGGGCACCGCGCTGCTCGCGGCGGGCCGGCCGGTCGAGGCGATCAGCAACCTTGAGGTGGTCCTGACCGCCTGTGAGCGCGGCCTGGCACCGGATGACCTGGACAGCCTTGTGGTCCAGGACAGTCTTGCCGATGCCTACCGGGCGGCCGTAAGGTACCCGGAAGCCATCCGCCTGGCCCGGCGCACACTGGCCGAGCGCGAGCGGCAGCAGGGAGCCGACCATCCCGACACCATGACCACGCGCGGGAATCTGGCCAGCGCCTGCCTCGCGGTCGGCCGGCTCAAGGACGCCATCGCCTTCGGCCAGCGGACCCTGGCCGGGCGGGAGCGGGTGCTCGGTTTCGACCACATGGATACCATCGGTTCGCTGAGCACGCTCGCGTCCGCCTACCACTCCGCGCGGCGCTTCAAGGACGCCATCCCGCTGTATGAGCGCGCACTGCGTGACCGGGAGCGCATCCAGGGACCCGACCACCCGGACAGCCTCGGCGCACGCGGCAACCTTGCCTCCGCCTATCATTCCGCCGGGCGGATGGCCAGCGCGCTGAAACTCTACGAGCGCAGCCGTGCGGACTGCCAGCGGGTACTGGGAGCCCATCACCCGGACACCCTCGCGGCCCGCGCGAACCTGGCCCACGCCTACTACGCCATGGGCCGCCAGCCCGAGGCAGCCATGCTGCTCCAGGACACCCTCGCCGACTGTGTGCGGGTCCTGGAGCCCGCCGATCCGCTGACGGCGGCCGTGCGGGAGAGCCTGGACGCCGTCACCGAGGGATAGCTGGCATCCGGGTCCGGGGTGACTGGTCGGCCGGTCTCCTAGGCCGTCGCGATGCCCGAGCGTTCCTCGGCCATAATCATCGCCCGGTCCAGGATGCCGGCCGCGCGGTCGATGAGTTCCTTCCCGATGACCAGCGAGGGGATGAGCTGGAACCGGCGCAGTAGTAGCCGCCCTTCTCGAACAGCAGGCCCTCGCGGACGCAGAACTCCAGCATCCGGGCGGTTTCATCCATGGCGGGCTCCTTGGCAGCCCTGTCCCGCACGAATTCCAGGCCGATGAACAGCCCGCGAGCATCGATCCAGCCCAGGATCGGATGCCGTTCCCTGAGCCCTTCCAGCCGGTCCAGGAAATAGGCGCCGCGATCCGCGGCCCGCTTCACCAGTTGCTCCGACTCGTACACATCGAGGGTCGCATTGGCGGTGGCGCAGGCGAGCGCGCCCGCGGTGAAGGTGCCGACATGCGCGCCCGGCCCCCACGATGCGGCGACCTCGTCGTCGGCGATGACGGCGGAGATCGGCAGCCCGCTGGCCAGGCCCTTGGAGGTGAGGATCATGTCCGGCACGACCTGCTCGTGCTCGCAGGCCCAGAGCCGGCCGGTGCGGCCCAGGCCGGCCTGGATCTCGTCGTCGATGAGCAGGAACCCGAACTCGTCGCACAGTTCGCGGATGCCACGCAGGTAGCCGGCGCCCGGGATGATGTAGCCCGCGCTGGCCTGCATCGGCTCCAGCAGGATGGCGGCGACGTTGGAGACCCCCGCGCGGTGCTCGGCGAACGGCGACTCCTTGCCGAGCAGCATCCGCCGGGTGAACTCCAGGCAGGCCTCGGCACAGTGCTCCGGTGCTGCCCCGACCGGGCAGCGGTAGGGGTAGGAGTACGGGATCTTCGCGTGGCCGCTGTCCTGTGGCAGCACCGGGTAGAAGTAGGCCCACATGCCGCCCTTCGCGGTGGTCGGCATGGTGGCGCCGGTCGTGCCGTGGTAGCCGCCGTAGGCGGAGAGGATGATCGGCGCCCCGGTGTACCAGCGCGCCAGCCTGATCGCCAGCCGGGCGGCATCAGCGCCGGTCGTGCCGAACACGACCCGCCTGCGGCGATCGCCGGGCGCCATGGCGGCCAGCCGCGCGGCCAGCCGTTCCCGCGGCTCGCCCGGCAGGTCGAAGTAGTGCATGAGCCGGCCAGCCTGCTCGGCGAGTGCGGCGGTCACCGCCGAGTGACAGTGCCCAACGTTCGACACCGAGAATCCGGCCAGCATGTCGACGTACTCCATGCCGTCGGCGTCCCAGACCAGGGCGCCCTCGCCACGCACGATCGCGGGCGGGCAGTTGAACAAGGCGAAGCCGACCTGGCCGGTCGACTCGTGGCGCACCTGCTCGCGCAGGATCTCCTTGCTTCTCGGCCCATAGCCGGACTGCTCCACGCGCTCCAGCAACTGCCCCGGGCTGACATGCAGCCGCTCCCGCTGGCCGATGAGCCGATGACTGAAAGCTCGCTTGTCCACTGCTTCCCCTCGCACCTGTCCTGCGGTTATCTCCTGCCCGGCGGGCGGCCAGCGGGGGCCCCGGGCCCGGGGGCCCCGGGGCCGCGCCCTTCCCCGGGGGGAGGTGGGGGGTCTTTGCCCCCGTTCCCCCGCGGGGCCGCGGCAGCCGCGCGCCCCGGGGCCCCCCCGCCCCACCCCCTCCCCGGCTGGGTGGGGGGGGTCCGCCCCCCCCCCCCGCCAGGGGTTACCGCCACTACGGCGACCTGCTGGACAGCGGCGCGGTGGATGCGGTGATCATCGCCACCTCCGACAACTGGCACTCGCGCATCACGATCGACGCGGCCAGCAAGGGCATTCCGGTCTATTGCGAGAAGTGTCTGACCCGCACCGAGCCGGAGGCGCACGC
>OFGU01000136.1_pt1 | contig 10583 bp, 9 predicted proteins | sample 1521841 | NCBI WGS metagenome assembly OFGU01 (sample SAMEA2553413, study PRJEB24118) | soil metagenome
GGACAGGGACGTGCCCGCCACGCCGAGCTCGGCATCACGCGGCGCGAGCCCGTGTTTGCAGATCTTGCAGTGATACCAGGCGCGGTCCAGCGTGACCGGGCCCAGGACAGTGTCGATGACCTTGCCGCGGTAGGAGACGAATACGGCCTCATGGCCGTTGCCACACGGCACTGCGGGGCCGCGGTGCCCCCGGTCGGCAGACAGCAGCTCCCCGAGCATGCCGCAGCCGAGCTTCAGCATCCCGGCCCGGATTACCGTCTCTGCGGCCTCCAGGCCGGCGTCCCCGCAGCCCAGCGACCGGGCCGCTTCCGCGGCCAGCCGCGTGATCTCGCCGGCTCTTTCTTCCGCGAGCGTCTTCAGGAGCCCCTTTTTTCCCTTCCCCTCCCGGAGGGGCCCTCATCGCCGGCGCTGCCCGCCGTCACCGGGCGCGCGTCGCAGATCGCCTCGTTCACCTCCGTGACCTGCCCGACCAGGTCCCGGAACCGCTCGTACTCCGCCACCTCCCGCCGGGCCTTCTCCAGCTCCGGCCCCGGCCGCAGGTGCACCGTCCGCGTCCGCCCGTCCGCCTTCCGCGTCAGGTTCCACTGCGGCCCGTGCCCGGGATGCCCCGGCGCCGCGCACGCGCAGTTCGGCTTCCCGCACTTGCGGCGGGCCTCGTTCAGCGACCCCCGGCGGAAGTCCCCGAGCTGCCCCAGCTCCGCGTAAAGCCCAGCACGCCGGCGCTCGAGTTCCGCCAGCTCATCAGGCCCGTCAGGCACGGCATCCCCAATCTGAGAGTATTAATACTCTCAGATTAAGTCCACAGCCAGCCGCAATCCAGAACCCCTACGAATCTGACGCGCACCCCCGGGCCTCAGCAGAAAACCCGCGGAAACGTGCTCCCGGTGGCCAGGCTTTGGCCTGGCCCGGGCCGGTGGCGGGCTGGAGGCGGGCCGACGCCGACGGATCGGTGAAGCGCAACCCCAGGTCCACCCGGTCCCTCAGCCGCTGAGATGCCGCTGCTCGCCGACCCGGTACGCCTCCGCGAGCCAGCCGGTGGACTCCTCATCGACCTCATCAGCGGCGGTGAGCCGGAAGGCGTGAACGACGTTGCGGGGCGAGTAGGTGTCGATCCGCCGGAACCGGGGGCTGCCGATCCGCCGGGCCAGCACAAGGTGCCCATCCAGCCAGCGTGATCTGGGCATGAAGGCGGCGAAACTCATTCTCACGTGCAGCGCGATCCGTGTCTTCTGTGAAGCACGCTCACCGGCCCAGTGCGCGCACGCACACCAGGACGGCGTCGAATGCCTGCCGCACCTGCGGCGCCGAGCCCGCGAAGTGCTGCTCAAGGTCACCAGGGCGGCGCGGGTGTGGGTCTGCCGCACGTTGGCGAAGGTGCGGCCGCAGCGCGGGCATTCCCACAGCGGCCGTTCCCGGGCCGGACCCCGGCCAGCCTGACCGGCCATGCCCGCCAACCTAGCTCAGCGCCCACCGGACCGGGGCTGCATGGATCTTGTTAGGGTTCGGCCCCGGCGGGCCGCCCCGTGCATGGCCGGTCCCCGGGCGCGGCCAGACTGGTGTTAATAAGCACAGACTCCGCGCTGGCAGGGAGACGATGAGCCAGGACGGCCGCGGGCAGCTACGGATCTATCTCGGCAACGCCGCAGGCGTCGGCAAGACCTTCGCCATGCTCGGTGAGGGCCACCGGCGGGCCGGCCGCGGCACCGACGTGGTCGTGGGTTTCGTGGAGACGCATGGGCGCAAGCACACCGCCGACCTGATCGAGGGGCTGGAGGTCGTGCCGCGCGCCCGGATCAGCTACCGCGGCACCACCTTCGAGGAGATGGACCTCGATGCCGTGCTCGCCCGCAAGCCTCAGGTCGCGCTGATCGACGAACTGGCCCACACCAATGTGCCGGGCGCCCGGAGCACCAAGCGCTGGCAGGACGTCGAGGAACTGCTGGGAGCGGGCATCGACGTCATCTCCACGGTCAACATCCAGCACCTGGAATCGCTCAACGACGTGGTCGAGAAGATCACCGGGGTGCCGCAGCGCGAGACAGTGCCGGACGCCGTGGTCCGCGCCGCCGACCAGGTGGAACTCGTCGACATGACGCCGGAGGCGCTGCGTCGCCGGATGGCGCACGGGAACATCTACCCACCGGAGAAGATCGACGCGGCGCTGACCAACTACTTCCGCACCGGGAACCTCACCGCCCTGCGCGAACTCGCCCTGCTGTGGCTGGCCGGCAAGGTGGACGAGGGCCTGCAGCGCTACCGGACCGAACACAAGATCCGCGACACCTGGGAAGCGCGGGAACGGGTGGTGGTCGCCCTCACCGGCGGCCCGGAAGGGGAGACCCTGATCCGCCGGGCGGCCAGGATCGCCGCCCGGTCCTCAGGTGGCGACCTGCTGGCGGTCCACGTCACCCGGTCCGACGGGCTGACCGGCGCCGACCCGGCGGCGCTGGCCGCGCAGCGGCGGCTGGCCGAGTGGCTCGGCGGCAGCTACCACCAGGTGGTCGGCGACGACATTCCGGAGGCGCTGCTCACCTTCGCCCGGGCGGAGAACGCTACCCAGCTCGTCCTTGGCGCGAGCCGGCGTTCCTGGCTCACCGCCATGGTCACCGGGCCGGGGATCGGCGCACGCACCATCCGCGGCTCCGGGGACATCGACGTGCACATCGTTACCCACTCGCACATGGGGCGCGGACGGGGGCTGCCCACCAGCCGGGGGGGCCTGCCGCTGCGGCGGCGGCTGATGGGATACCTGCTCGCCGTCGTGCTCGCGCCGCTGCTCACACTCGGCCTGGTGGCCATGCGCGGGCAGGTCAACCTCATCAGCGATGTGCTGATGTTCCTGGTGGCCGTCATCGTGGTCGCGCTCGTGGGCGGCTTCCTGCCCGCACTGCTGGAAGCCATCGTGGGCTCGCTCCTGCTCAACTACCACTTCACCCCGCCCATCCACAGATGGACCATCTCCGAGGCCAACAACGCCTTCGCGCTGGGCGTGTTCGTCGTGGTAGCGCTCCTGGTCAGCTCGGTGGTGGACATAGCCGCCCGGCGGACCCGCCAGGCGGCCAGGGCCAGCGCCGAATCGCAGCTGCTGGCCACCACCGCCGGCAGTGTGCTGCGCGGTGAGCGCGCCCTGACTGCCGTGCTCGACCAGGTCCGCGAGGCGTTCGGCATGGACTCGGTCACGCTGCTGGAATGCCCGTCCGGACAAGGGGGCCGGCCGCCGGCCGGGCCGGTGGCCGAATGGGCCGCCGTGGCGCATTCCGGTGAGCCCGCCCTCACCACGCCCGACGAGGCGGACGTCGAGGTGCCGGTCACGGAGACCCTGTCGCTGGCCCTGCGCGGCCCGGCGGTCCCCGCCACCGACCGCCGGGTGCTCGGCGCCTTCGCGGCCTACGCCGCGGTCGCGCTGGAACAGCAGCGCCTCGCCGCCCAGGCCGAGGCGGCCCGCCCGATCGCCGAGGCTGACCGGATGCGCACGGCGCTGCTGGCAGCGGTCAGCCACGACCTGCGCACACCGCTGGCCTCCGCCAAGGCTGCTGTCACCAGCTTGCGCTCACCCGACATCTTGTGGGCGGACGAGGACCGGGACGAACTGCTCGCCACCGCCGACGAGTCGCTCGACCGGCTCTCGCACCTGGTGGACAACCTGCTCGACATGAGCCGGCTCCAGGCGGGAGCGCTGTCGGTCTTCCCCCGCCCGGCCGGCCTGGAGGAGATCGTCGCCCGGGCACTGGACGACATGGGCCCCGACGGCGGGGATGTCGTGGCGGAGATCCCGGACTCGCTGCCCGAGGTGCTGGTGGACCCCGCGATCCTGGAACGGGTCATCGTCAACCTGACGGCGAACGCGGTGCGCTACTCCCCGGCCGGCCAGCCGCCGCTGCTCACCGCGAGCGCGCTTGGTCACCGGGTCGAACTGCGGATCGCCGACCGGGGGCCGGGCATCCCCGGACCGGACCGTGACCGTGTATTCGTGCCCTTCCAGCGGTTCGGCGACACCGACAACACCACCGGCGTGGGCCTTGGCCTGGCGCTGTCACGCGGCCTCACCGAGGCCATGGGGGGAACCCTGGAACCTGAGGAGACTCCGGGCGGCGGGCTGACCATGGTGGTGTCCCTGCCCGCGGCGCCGCAGCCGGATGGCGCAGCGCCGGGCGAGCCGGGCCGGCGCGAACGCGACGCCACCCCGCAGGAGCCGGGCCGGCGCGAACGCGGGGCAGCCCCTTCCCCGCGCCCGGCCACCGCCGAGGGTGGCAGGCTGGCACCGTGACCCGCGTCCTGGTTGTCGACGACGAGCCGCAGATCCTGCGCGCGTTGCGGATCAATCTGCGCGTACGCGGATACGAGGTGCATACGGCGGCCACCGGAGTGCAGGCGCTGGAGGTGGCCGGCCGGCATCCGCCGGATCTGGTCATCCTCGACCTCGGGCTGCCGGACCTGGACGGGGTGGAGGTCATCGCCGGACTGCGGGGCTGGACCACCGCGCCCATCATCGTCCTGTCGGGCCGGGCCGACAGCGCCGACAAGGTGGAGGCGCTTGACGCGGGCGCGGACGACTACGTGACCAAGCCCTTCGGCATGGATGAACTGCTGGCCCGGATGCGGGCCGCCGTCCGGCGGGCCACCCCCGAGCAGGACGCGCCGCAGGTCAGGCTAGGCGACCTGGTGGTGGACCTGGCTGCCAAACGGGTGATCCGGCCCGACGGCGCCGGCGTCCGGCTCACCCCCACCGAATGGCACCTGCTGGAGGTCCTGCTCCGCCATCCCGGCAAGCTGCTGAGCCAGCGCCAGTTGCTGGCCGAGGTGTGGGGTCCCGGCTATGCCGAGGCAACCGGCAACCTGCGCCTCTACATGACCCAGTTGCGCCGCAAGCTGGAGCCTGACCCGGCCAGGCCACGCTGGCTGCGCACCGAACCCGGCATGGGCTACCGGTATCAGCCAGAAGCCGGAGGTGACGGGCCTGGAGACGCCGGGCAGGAAACCGCGCTGGGAAAGCCGGCACACCCGGAGGGTGCTAGCCGATGAACAGGATTAGCCGGTAACCAGGACTAGCCGATGAACAGGAACGCGATGATGGCGATCAGTACCGCCACGCCAACCGCGATCCCGGCCAGCTTGAGGACCTGATTGCCCGACGCATTCATGGCCCATGGCTGGGTCGTCTCCGGGCTACCGGACCGGTCCACGAACGCGCGGAACTGAGCGGTGGTGCCGGAGACGTCGGCCTCATCGTTCTCGCGCATAGCGGCGACTGTAGTCGCTGGTGCAGGTCAGCAGCGGACATTCCGCCAAATTCACCCGGAATTGCCGGGCCGCTGCCCCGGTGGCAGGAGATCCGGTCTGCTGACCAGCCGCGACAGGACGATCACGCTCCGGGTGCGCACCACGAATGGCTCCGCTCCGATCCGCTCCACCACCTGCTCGAAGTGGCGGACGTCAGCCGCCCGGATGTGCAGCAGCGCGTCGGCCTCCCCGGTAATGGTGGCCGCCCCGGTCACCTCGGGATACTTGCTTACCGCAGCGCCGATGTCGGCCGGGGATGTGCGTCCCCGGCAGAACAGTTCCACATACGCCTCGGTGGTCCAGCCGAGCGCGGCGGGATCGACGGTGGCGGCGAACCCGGTGATCGCGCCGACGGCGCGCAGTCGGTCCACCCGGCGTTTGACCGCGGGCGCCGACAGCCCGACCCGCTCCCCGATCTCCGCAAAGGTGGCGCGGGCGTTCTCCACCAGTGCACCTACGATCCGCTGGTCCAGTTCGTCGAAGGCCACATGGCGATCCTGCCAGTGTCCAGGGGTATCAATAGGCAGGGACGCGGGCGGGGTGGACCGCCGCCAGGTTGCTGTACGCGGGGTGTGCCCGGCCGGCCGGGCCGGCGGCGAACGCCCGCAGCAGGTTCTGGGTGGCCCGGTCCACGAAGGTCCGGGCGGCGCGGTTGACACCGTGGCCGCAGTGCGGCACCCGCATGGCGCAGACCCACCGCATGGTGCCAGAGGCGAAAACCCCCGCGCCGCTGGGCACCGTGTAGTACGCCGAGTCGGAGTAGGTGCTCACGCCGTTGCAGACCAGCGGCGAGTGGGCGAGCACCTCCAGCGGGCGCGGGAACGGGACGGCCGGGTTGACCCGGTCGTACTCCGGCCCGACCATGCCGGGGAACGAGGTCCCCCTGCGTACCCGGGTGCCGGCGAAGATCCAGTTCCCCGGGTCGAACACCACATAGGCGGTGCTGACCGGGTTGCACTCGTAGAACACCCCGGTGATCACGCTCTCCGGCCGGGGGTCGGGCGGGTACCGCCAGTCCTGCGTGGTCGCCGCGTTGCGGTTTCCGTACATCGGGTCCAGGGTGGCGGCCTTGTAACAGATGAGGATCCGGTCCGGCCCGACAGCGGAAGATGCGAAACGGACGTGCCGGAATATCGCGTTCGCACCGAGGAACGCCAGGTTGGTGCCGGCGCCGCGGGCGGCGAGCAGCGCCGCCCGCATGGATGCCGAGTAGTACTCGTCATGCCCGAGCGAGATCACCGCCCTGGCTCCGTTCAGCAGCCCGGGTTGAGAGGCCAGGTCGTTGTCGGTCTCGTAGGCGAGCGGGACCCCGGCGGTCCGTTCGGCAAGCTCGATCGGCGGCGGGTCGAAGGCCAGGAACAAGGTGGCGCCGTTGCCGTCGTAGGGCCGGTCGAAGCCGACCGCATACGAACGGTCCGCATACCCCTGCGGGCCGCCGTAAAGGTCATATCCGCCCCACAGGTTGTACGCCTGCCAGGTGGTCGTCCCCAGCAGCAGCACGACCTGGCCCGCGGTGGACGCCGAGCGCACCGTGACCGGGACGTACCGCTGCGCGCCGCTCGCGGCGTCCAGGCGCAGCAGGTAGGCGCCAGGTGGCCAGCCCGCGGTGGAGACGGTCAGGCTCGGGCGCCACGGTGCGGTCACCATCCGGGTCGCCGCCGCCAGCCGCGGCCCGCCCTGGCGGCGGCCACGGACGCTGCCCGAGGCCCAGACCAGCCGGGCGCCCGCGCCGTGGTACCAGCCCATCCGGTACGCCCGCACCCGGAAGGCCACAGCGGTGGTGGACACGTAGAGGCGGAACGACTGCCCGGGGAGCACACTGACCCGGCTGGCGAAGCCCTCGATCGCGGCCGGGCCACCCAGCCGCGTGATGCGCCAGTGCCAGCTGCCACGGCGGCGGTTCTCGGCGGCGGGGGACGGCTGAGCGGCACTGGGCAGGCGGTGCACGACGGCACCCCGTCCGGGGGGAGGCGCGCTGCACCCAGCGGTCAGCGGCGCTGCCAGCGCAACGGCCGCTATCAGCGCAAGCACCGGGGAACTGGCCCGGGCGGGACAGCCTGCCATTGTCCGATCGTTTCACCGCACTCACACCAGCCCCATCCGGGATCCCGTTCTTTACGCATTCGTGAATGTGGCGGTGAATTCATCCGGGCAGCCCTTGACCGCAGGAATCGCTGACAGACGTGCTGCGCCACGCCGGCCGGCCGGCCGGGCCACCGTCTGGCTGAACTTCGAACCCGGCGCGCTGGCGATCCGGGTCAGCGACGACGGCGGGCAGGACGCGCCGGGCGGGAAGCGCCGGGCGGGAAGCGGTCAGGCTGACACCCGGTGGCTAGCCCACGACGGTCACCGTGACCCGGAAGGTCTCGATCACCCCGCAGAGCATCTTGTGCGACGTGGCCGGCGCCGTCGGATTGGGCAGCACCCGCGTCCCGCAGGGACTGCGGGACGCGGTGATCACCGCCACTCCCTTGTGCTCGGCGACGAAGAACCCTCCCGTCACCCCGAGCGCCAGCATCAGGTGACCGTTGGCCCTCGGGACCATGGCGGTCGAATGGGACTTCAGATCCGTCCACTTGAGCGCCGATGTGCCCTTGAGGTAGATCTGCACCCCGGTACCCCGCTTGATGCAGTACGTCTTGCCGTTGTCATGGGCAGTCAGGGTGATGACCGGGTTCCGCGGTGACGACGGCGCGCCGCCGGTGCAGTTGGCGGAAACCGCCAGGCTGGATGACGGGGACGGCCCGCCCGCCGGCGAGCCTGCCTGCTGCTGGCCGCACGCCGCGGTCATGGCCGAGGCCGTGATGATCACCACGGTGGCGAGAACTGACACGCTGCGCATGCCTACCTCCCATTCACAGCGGGCAACGGCTGCAGAGGGTATCCGCCAGTGTGCCCGACGCAGCTTAGACGCCTCGCGGCTGGCTCGCGTTCCCGTGGCCTACCCGCGTGTGCCGCCAATTTCGCCCGGAAGCCGGCCTGCAGCCACCATAATGAGCCCTCGTCACACGATGCGCAGATGGCGGCCGGACGGGGGCTGCCTTGTCCGGCCAGTGCCCGCCGCCCGGTGGGTCCGGCCGGACAGCGTGCAGGGGATCGCGAAGGGAACACGATGAGATTCCGTACCCATGCCTGGTGCTGGACGGCCCGCATCGCCGCCGGCGCCACGGTGGTCCTGGCCGCGGGGGCCGGGGCGCAGGCTGTGGCCACCGCCGCATCCGCGACCAGGCTGCCCGCCGGCGGATCCGCCACCTGGCTGCCCGCCGCATCCGTGACCGGGACGCGGGCCGCGGCGGGCGCCACCGGCGCCACCGCCAACCCCTACTCGCCGGCTTTTCACCACCACTACCGGCACGGAGCCGTTCCCACCCGGGGCGTGTCCATCCGGATGCGCGCCTGGGCGGCGCGGCACCGCACCCCGGCGCAGCGGCACCCGGCCGGCCGGTCAGCGACCGTGACGGACAACAACCTTCTCTACGGGGGCGGGGTGGACGGCATCGGCGTCACCACCGGCCACGAGCAGGTGTACCTCGTCTTCTACGGCTCACAGTGGGGTCACGCACACAGGAACAGCCACGGGGACACCACCCTGTCGGGTGACACCTCGGGGATAGCCACATACCTGCAGGAACTGTTCAAGGGCCTGGGGACCGGCGGCGAAGGCTGGTCCGGTGTCATGACCCAGTACTGCGACGGCGCCACCATCGGCGCCGAGACGTGCCCGGCGAACGCCCCGCAGGTGGCCTACCCCACCGGCGGTGTGCTGGCCGGGGTCTGGGTGGACGAAGCCGCGGCATCCCCCAAGCAGGCCACCGCCAGGCAACTCGGCAGCGAAGCCGTCAAGGCCGCCGCCCACTTCGGCAACACCACCGCTGGTGCCAACCGGGACGCGCAGTACGTGATCCTCTCTCCCAAGGGAACCCACCCGGACGGGTTCAACACCTCGGCTGGCGGGTTCTGCGCGTGGCACGACTGGAACGGCGATCCGTTCGTCGGCGCGGCCTCACCGTACGGCGCCATCGCGTTCACCAACATGCCCTACGTCACCGACGCGGGCCTGTCCTGTGGGAGCGACTTCGTCAACTCCGGCGCCGCCGGCGCGCTGGATGGCGCCTCGATCGTCGCGGGCCACGAGTACGCGGAGACCATCACCGACCAGAACCCTGACGGCGGCTGGACAGTCTCCGCCTCCAACCCGAGCTTCCCGACCTGGGAGAACGGTGACCTGTGCGCCTGGGACCCGGCCCAGCCGGGCCAGCCGGCCGCCAAGAACCTCGTGCTCCCGACCGGGACGTTCGCCATGCAGCCCACCTGGGCCAACGACGACAACGGCGGGACCGGCGGGTGCGAGTTCACGCACCCCACCGTCACCAACGCCAATACCGTGACCGTGACCAACCCCGGCAGCCAGAGCGGGACCGCGGGTGCCGCCATCGCCAGCCTGCCCATTGCCGCCAGCGACTCGGCCTCCGGCCAGACCCTCACCTACAGCGCCAAGGGGCTGCCTTCCGGCCTGTCGATCGGGCCATCCACCGGCGTCATCTCCGGCACCCCCACCGCGCCGGGCACCTACAGCGCGGCGGTGATCGCGGCCGACACCACCGGCGCCGCCGGCTGGGCCATCTTCACCTGGCACATCACCGGCCAGTTGCTGCACAATCCCGGCTTCGAGACCGGCACCATCGCCCCGTGGACCTCCACCAAGGGCGTGCTGATGAAGGCGTCGAGGACCAGCCCGGCGCATTCCGGCACCTGGCTGGCAAGGCTGGACGGACGCGGCACCAGGCACACGGACACCCTCGCCCAGAAGGTAGCACTCCCCAGCGCCGCCAGCAGTGCGTCGTTCTCGTTCTGGCTCTACGTCAAGAGCAATGACCCGACGAAGAAGACCTACGACACGCTCAAGATCCAGGTGCTGAACTCCCACGGGACCGTGCTCAAGACGCTCGCGACGTACTCAAACCGCAGCACGCATGGCCGCTATCTCAAGCATTCCTTCTCGCTCGGCTCCTACCTCGGCCAATCGATCACGCTGAAGTTCACCGGCAGGGAAACCCTGCGGCACCACAACACCAGTTTCTTCGTTGACGACACCGCGCTGAACGTGTCCTGAGCGGGCCGCCCACATTCGGCCATATTGGAGTGGCGGCGAGGGAGCAGGGACCACTCTGGCGCTGGGCGGCCTGTTTGCGTTCCCGGTGTGGGGCGCGGAGGCCTCGCTAACCACGGAGCCGTCCCCGGCCACCCACAGCCACGCCATCCCAACGTGCAGCAGAAGGCACAGCGAGCCGATGCCCCGCGCC
>OFGU01000137.1_pt1 | contig 10564 bp, 7 predicted proteins | sample 1521841 | NCBI WGS metagenome assembly OFGU01 (sample SAMEA2553413, study PRJEB24118) | soil metagenome
CCGCCGCGCATCACTGGTGAGCGACGCGCGCGTGGGCGCCCAGCGCCGCCGGCGGGCCGCGGCGGGCGGGAGAGGGGCGGGCGCGCGGGGCGGCCGCCACCCCCAGCGGCTGCGCGCTCTGCCGGATGCCCGCCGCACGCCCACGCTGGCGGACTGGGAACCAGCCGAGGATGAGGCGCCCGCTTGCCGCATAGACCGAGGCTCCCGCCGCCCCCGCCACCACCAGGCTTGCGCCCAGCATGACCATCCCCCGCGCCCAGATGGCGGCCAGGAGCACCAGGCCTGCCAGGGTCAGGCCGCTGGCCAGGACCAGCCGCTCGCCCCAGCGGTCGGTGGCGGCGCCCCAGGCGACCAGGGTGAGCAGCAGGCCGGCGGTCGGGCAGGCCACCAGGACTCCGGCCTGCGGCAGCGAGAGGCCGCCCGCGCGCAGCGCCGGTATGAGATAGGCCAGGCCGTACTGGTAGGTGGCGCCAGCGGTCAGCGCGGCCGTGCCCGCGGCGAGGATCAGCCAGCGCCGGGCCGGGCTCTGGTCACCCTGCCCGCCGTCTTCAGGTCTGCTCACATTCTGATCATAACTGTCCGGATAATGAGACATCCGGGGGCGGCGCGAGGCAGCGTGCGCAGGACGTTCCCGGGGAACGGCATGGCCGGATGGGAGGGCATGGCCGGATGGGCCGCTGCGGCCTCTGGGGGTGCGGCGGCGCGCAGTGGCGAGGGTCAGTCGCTGACCGGGGTCTCAGCCTCCGTGCAGCGTGCCGTCACCCGCGGGGGCCGTGGCCGGATCCGCGCCCGGCTCCGGCGAGCCGTCGCTCGCCGCCTTAGAGGGTCCCGGCGTGGTGCCCGCCGCGTCGCTGCTGGCACCAGCGGCCTGCGCCGCGGTCTCCGGCTGCGCGCGCCGCTGCGAGCGCCAGAACCAGACGATCCCGGCGGCAGTGAGGATGGCGGCGACGTACATGTTCAGGCGCAGGCCGAGGAAGTGCTCGGACGGGTCCACCCGCAGCGACTCCTCGAAGATCCGGAAGGCGGAGTATCCGGTCACGTACAGCGCGAACAGGCCGGGCGGCTTGATGGAGCGGTGGTGGCCCAGCCACACCAGCAGGGCGGCGAGCAGCAGATTGAAGATCAGCTCGTACAGGAACGTCGGATGGAAGGTGCTGTAGGCCGCATACCCGGCGGGCCGGTAGGCGGGCGCGACCTCCAGTCCCCAGGGCAGGGTGGTCGGGCCGCCGAAGAGTTCCTTGTTGAAGTAGTTGCCGATGCGGCCGATCGCCTGCGCCACCAGCAGGGCCGGTGCCACCGCATCCATGAACATGCCCACGTTTGCGCCCTGCCGCCGTACCCGCCAGGCCCCCACCACCGCGGCCAGTGCGACGCCGCCCCAGATCCCCAGGCCGCCATCCCAGACGGCGAAGACGCCGTACCAGTGGTGCGGGATGTACTTCGGGGTGGTGAGGTCGAAGTAGATGCGGCCGCCGACGATCCCGGCCGGCACCGCCCAGATGGCCACGTCGCCGACGAGCCCCAGGTCGCCGCCCTGCGCCTTCCAGCGGCGCTGCGTGATCAGGATCGCCAGGGTGATCCCGACGACGTACATCAGCCCGTAGAAATGGATGAACGCCGGGCCGATGTGGAAGCCGTTGACCGGCGGGCTCGGTATGTGCAGGGCCGTGAGCATGTGCGGGGCCATGGACTGAGCGTAGCCTGACAGGGCGGGTGCGGGTGCCGGCCGGGGCAAGGCCGGCAGTGGCCGGGCTCGGCATCCTCACCGCGATGCTGTGACCGGGCTCCCGCCTGGCCCTGATCCACCTCGGTGACTCACCGGCCTACCTGCTGCGCGGGGCGGGCTTTTCCAGATCACCCACGACCACTCCTGTGTCCAGTCGCCGGTCGACGCAGGCCAGCTCACCCCCGGCGGGGCCGGGTCGTGCCCGCAGCGGTCATCCGGCGTGTCCTGGTAACCAGCCCGGCGGCCAATCAGGCTGGTGGCCCGGTAACATCGCCTGCATCGTCGCGGACGTGGTGGACAGCGCTACCGCGGTGCGGCCCCCCAGTGAGAAGTCGGTGCTCGCGGGCGCCGCATCCAACGGCACGGGCGGCCCTACGCTGCGCACCGACAGCCCGGCCGGGCGCGCCCACGTGCTCACCCAGACCGCCCCGCAGGCCGCGATCGTGGTCGCCCACGACGACCCGGTCCCCGGGGCGGCCAGTGCGGATGATCTTGATCAGGACATGCACGTCCGGCGCCGGTGGCCGATCGTCAAGTCCCTGGTCGCCATCCTGCTCCTGGTGATCGTCGGTGGCGGGTACCTGGGCTGGCGGTACACCCAGGCGCAGTACTACGTGGGAGCGGACGTGGGCCAGGTCGCCATCTTCCGCGGGATCAACCAGAACGTGGCCGGGCTGAGCCTGTCCAAGGTCTACCAGCGGACGGGCATCCCGCTGGCCAAGGTGCCCCTCAACGACCAGAGCCAGATCAGGACCACCATCAGCGCCACCAGCCTCAGCCATGCCCAGAGCATCGTCAGCACCATCCGCAGCGACTACCAGACCTGCGAGACCGCCTACGCGGCGCAGAACGCCTACCAGGCCCAGCTGCGCAGCTACAACAGCGCGATCGCCGCTTACAAGAAGAAGTGGCACACCACCAAGCCGGTGCGGATCAAGGGCAAGCTCGTCGCCACCCCGCCGGCCGCACCGCAGCGGCCGCCCGCCCAGCCGCAGTGCCCGCCGCAGTCGGCCACGTCACCTGGTGGCACCACGGGTGCCACCGGAGGGACGCCGTGAGTGCCGTGACCACCCCCGGAGACCCGGCCGGAGCCGGTCCGGCGGCTACTCCCGCGCCGGCGGCACGAGCGGGCCCGGTGCCGATGCCACGCGGGCGGCGGCGCACCGAACTGGCGATGCTCCTTTTCGCCGTCGGCGTGGTGCTGTTCGCCTACGCCAGCGTCGGGCTGAGCATGACCGGCAAGATCCCGGCCGGGCTGGTGGGGTACGGGCTGGCCTTCGCCGCCCTGATGCTGGTGGCCCACCTGGCCATCCGCAGGTTCGCCCCGTGGGCGGACCCGCTCATGCTGCCACTCGCCGCACTGCTCAACGGCCTTGGCATCGTGATGATCTACCGGCTCCAGCAATCCGGCCGCGCCGGCAACCCCGGCCGGTTGATCACCACCATGAGCTCGTCCACCACGACCTTCCAGGTGATGTGGAGCGCGGTCGGCGTGGCGGCGTTCATCGGGGTGCTGGTCCTGATCAGGGAGCCGCGGATCCTCCAGCGCTACACCTACACCATGGGCGCGGTCGGGCTTGTCCTGCTCGCCATCCCGGCCCTGCTGCCGGCATCCATGAGTTCGGTGAACGGCGCCAAGGTCTGGATCATCCTCGGTGGCCTGTCCATCCAGCCAGGGGAGTTCGCCAAGCTGGCACTCGCGGTGTTCTTCGCCGGGTACCTGGTCGCCAAGCGGGATGTGCTCTCCCTCGCGGGCCGGCGGGTGCTCGGCATCGACCTGCCCCGCGGCCGTGACCTCGGCCCGGTGCTCATCGCCTGGCTGGCAAGTCTGCTCATCCTGGTCTTCGAGACCGACATCGGCACCTCGGCGCTGTTCTTCGGCATGTTCCTGGTCATGCTGTACATCGCCACCCAGCGCACGTCGTGGCTGCTGATCGGCGGGGTGCTGTTCCTGGTGGGGGCCTTCGCCGCCAGCAAGCTGTTCGGCCATGTCGGCGAGCGGTTCACGATCTGGCTGCACCCGTTCGCTTCCCAGAATGTGTACGGCAGCTCCTACCAGCTGGTGCAGGGGCTGTACGGGATGGGATTCGGCGGGATCCTTGGCACCGGCCTGGGACACGGGCAGCCCTACTGGACCCCGCTGGTGCAAAGCGACTTCATCTTCACCGCGTTCGGCGAGGAACTCGGCCTGACCGGGCTGATGGCGCTGCTGCTGATCTACGGCCTCATCGTGCAGCGCGGCCTGCGGGCGGCGGTGGCCGTCCGCGACCCGTTCTCCAAGCTGCTGGCCGGCGGGCTCGCGTTCGTGCTCGGCTTGCAGGTGTTCGTCATCGTGGGCGGGGTCACCCGGCTCATCCCGCTGACCGGGATCACCACCCCGTTCCTGTCCCAGGGCGGGTCCTCGCTGGTCGCCAGCTGGATGCTGATAGCGCTGCTGATGCGGGTCAGTGACACTGCCCGCCGCCCAGCCCCGCAGCCGATCCAGGAAGAGGGGATGACGCAGGTGGTGAGGGGCGGATGAACCACGCCCTGCGGCGCATCTCGCTGCTGCTGCTGGCGCTGTTCCTGCTGCTGCTGGCCAACGTGAACTACGTGCAGGCCTTCCAGCCCGGCTTTCTCGCCGCGCAGCGGGGGAATGCCAGGACCTTCTCCCAGCAGTTCCAGTTCCAGCGCGGCTCGATCGTCACCGCCGACAACAGGACGATCGCGCTATCCCGGCACGTCAAGGGCATCTACAGCTATCAGCGGTACTACCCGCAGCCGGCGGTGTACGCCCCGGTGACCGGATACGACTCGCTCTACAGCGCGACCGGCATCGAGCAGGCAGAGGACAAGTTCCTGTCCGCGTCAGACCCCAAGCTCGCGGTCCACAACCTGATCGACCTGATCTCCGGGAAGCCGAAGAAGGGTGCGACGGTCCAGCTCACCATCAACTCGGCCGCCCAGACAGCCGCCTACGACGCCCTGCGGGCGACCGGCCTGCCCAGCGGGGCGGTCGCGATCGACCCGTCCACCGGCGCGATCCTGGCCCTGGCGTCCTACCCGAGCTTCAACCCGAACCTGTACGCGACGTTCGACGGCACCCAGCTCCAGAAGATCGACAATCACTACCGGAACAGTCCCCGCCAGCCGCTGCTCAACCGGGCGATCAACCAGACCTACCCGCCGGGCTCCACCTTCAAGATCGTGACCAGTTCGACCGCGTTCACCGCCGGCAATTACAACCCGGACACGCGGGTGTACGCGCCGACCAACCTCAAGCTGCCCAACACCCGCAACCAGCTGATCAACTACGACAACTCGCCGTGCAACGACGGCAGCAACCCGACCGGGAACGGCCAGGTGCCGGTCATCTACGCCTTCACCGTCTCCTGCAACACCGTGTTCGGCAACCTCGGCATGCACCTTGGCAGCGACGCACTCAAGCAGCAGGCGGACAAGTTCGGCATGAACAGCCCGAGCCTGCGGATCCCGCTCCAGGTCTCCCAGAGCAACTACCCGCCTGTGCCCCACCACGATCCGGCGCTGACGGCATACTCGGCGATCGGGCAGCTCAGCGACACGGTCACCCCGCTCCAGGAGGCGATGTTCGCGGCGGCGATCGCCAACAACGGCATCCTGATGACCCCGTACATGGTCCAGAAGGTGACCGCGCCCGACCTGACCCCGCTGGTGACCGCGCAGCCCACGGCGCTCGCCCAGACGGTGAGCCCGGCCGTGGCGGCGCAGGTGTCACGGATGATGGCTTCCGTGGTCGCCCAGCCCTACGGCACCGCGCATAACACTGCTTTCCTGCCGAACATCTCCATCGCGGCCAAGACCGGCACGGCGCAGAACGGGGTCAACAACACCGGCCTCGACGACGCCGTCTTCACCTGCTTCGCCCCGGTCACCAACCCGCAGATCGCGGTGGGCGTCATAGTGAAGGGCGGCGGGCTCGGCGCCGACGCCTCGGCCCCGATCGCGGTGAAGATTATCCAGGCATACCTGGCCTCACAGGGGAAGCGATAAGTGCCCCCATGGTTGACTACGATCCAGGACGGTTACGGAAGTGCGAGACATGACACAGCCCCGGCTCCTCGGCGGCCGTTACGAACTCGACGGCATCGTCGGGCGAGGCGGCATGGCCGAGGTCTTCCGGGCACGCGACATACGCCTCGACCGTGTGGTCGCGGTGAAGACTCTCCGCGACGACCTGGCCAGAGACCAGACATTCCAGGCCAGGTTCCGGCGCGAGGCACAGTCCGCCGCCTCACTCAACCATCCGTCGATCGTCGCCGTCTACGACACCGGCGAGGACTCCTCGGGACCCTCGCACGTGCCCTACATCGTGATGGAGTACGTTGACGGCCGGACCCTGCGCGACCTGCTGCGCGATGACCGGCGGCTGCTGCCCGAGCGCGCGCTCGAGATCACCGACGGCGTGCTCAGAGCGCTCGACTACAGCCACCGCGCCGGGATCGTGCACCGGGACATCAAGCCGGGCAACGTGATGCTGACCCGCAACGGCGAGGTCAAGGTGATGGACTTCGGCATCGCCCGGGCCGTCAGCGACGCGCAGGCCACCATGACCCAGACGGCACAGGTGATCGGCACGGCTCAGTACCTGTCCCCGGAGCAGGCCCGTGGTGAGCGGGTGGATGCCCGCAGCGACCTGTACTCGACCGGGTGCCTGCTGTATGAGCTGCTGACCGGCCGGCCGCCGTTCCTCGGCGATTCCCCGGTCGCCATCGCCTACCAGCACGTGCGGGAGAATCCCGTGCCGCCCTCGCGGCTGGATCCGGAGATCCCCGCGTGGGCCGACTCCATCGTGCTGCGGGCCATGGCCAAGGATCCCGCCCAGCGCTACCAGTCGGCTGCCGACATGCGGACCGACATCCAGCGTGCGCTGTCCGGCGTTCCCGTCGCGGCGGTGCGCCAGCCCGGGTACACGACCACTGAGCGCATGGGCCCCAGCACCGCCATGGCCGGCGGCCCGACCCGGAACATCCCCGGGTACCAGTACGGCCCCCAAGAGGAGCGTTACCGCGGCGGCGGTGGCGGCGGGCGGCGAACCTGGCTGATATGGGCTGCCGTCGCCCTCCTCGTGGTGGCGGCACTCGGCGGGGTGTCCTACTACTTCTTCGCCGGCAGCAGCGGTGGCACCGCGGTGCCGCAGGTGAACGGCCTGACAGTCCAGCAGGCCACCGCGCAGATCAAGGCGGCCGGGCTGGTTCCCAAGGTGATGCAGCAGTCCTCGGCCTCGGTCGGTAAGGGGATCGTGATCAGCACCAACCCGCCCAACGGCAACAAGGTGCCGGCCGGGACCGTGGTGACGGTCAACGTCTCCAGCGGGCCCGCGAAGATCAAGGTCGCCGACGTGAGAGGAATGCAGGCCGCCGCCGCGCAGAATGCCCTCTCCCAGTTCAACGTCAAACAGGAGGTCGATTCGACGTCCTCCAAGCCAGCGGGCACGGTGGTCAGGCAGAGTCCGGCACCTGGCACGCTGGCGCTGCCGGGAAGCACGGTCTTCATCTGGGTGTCTGGCGGCGGGACGCAGGTTCCCGACGTCCGCAACCTGCCCGTGGCGTCGGCGCAGCAGGTCCTGCAGGGCGACGGGTTCAGCGCGCAGGTGGTGACGGCCGACGGGCCGCCCGGCACCTTGCCCGGGATGGTGTGGAACCAGACCCCGTCGCCCGGGACCAGCGTGCCGTCCGGAACGGCGGTGAAGATCTACGTGCAGCCCGCGTCGTCCCCCACCACTCCGCCCCCGTCCACCCCCCCGCCGCCCCCGACACCCCCGCCCACGGCAGCACCACCCAAACCACGGCGACCAGCACCGGCAGCCCCCACCGCTGGCGCCGCACCGCAATGGCGCGGCGCCGCACCGCCAGGGGAAGTAGCAGGACAGCCCCGCCGGTCACTCTCGCGAACACCAGGACGGGTACCGGCACACCGCTGTCCGCCACCTTGATGAGCAGGTAGGGAATACCCCAGATGACGCTCATCAGCGTGAAAAGCACCCAGCCACGGCGGCTCACCGCAGCCTCCTCCCATCACCCCCGCTCCCGTGCAGGCTACCGGGACCGGCGGATGGTGCATGCCACCCGGACCGGCGGGCGGTGCGGCCACCCGGACGGCGGGCGGTGCGGGCCACACTGTCAGGCAGACGCCCAGCGGACCGACATCCAGGCAGACGCCGCCAGGACTGGGCGAGGGAGCGGGCGGGACCGTCGGCGACGGGTCAGGGCTAGCCGGGCCCGCCGGCCCCGCGGAAGGGCCCGGCGCCCGCGGCGAAGGCCTTCCCGAGACGCCCGGCCGGGCACCCGGTCCGGACGTGCCCGGGCTGGGGGCCTCCGCCCTGCGCTGGCCACCCTGCGCCGGTCCCGCGCTCGCCGCGGGCCGGGGCAGCCCCGCCCGGCCCGGGTGGGGCATCTGATCCTGCAGGAGCGGTGGATGCAGGAAGGTGATCGACACCGAAACGAACATCACATAGCAGACGACAGCCGCCGACAGGACTCCTGCTAAGACCGCCGAACTCGCCGGATGCTGGTACACGGCGGCCAGGGCATTGCGCATGGTGATCCGGATCCGGTCCACGGCGACCGCGATCTGGACATCGGTGGCGGGCAGCCTCGGGCCATAACCCATGCGTGCGGTCTGGCGGGCGCGGCGCAGCCCCTCGCGCCGCTGAGCGGGCGTGAGGCCCGGGCGCAAGTAGATGATCGCGTGCCTGCCGTCTGTCTCAGCACGGGCGTGTAAGCCGCCCGGCAGGTCCGCGTAGCGGATCTTGACCATGGGCCCCCCCACGTGGAAGACAGCTTTCTCACAGGCACCCTTGCCCCGGAGAACAGACGGTGAGGAGATTATCACGCCCAATGACGGCGCTCGGGACAGATGTGTCATCCTGCCTCGTGCGCGCCGGTGACTAGCCGCGGTTACCCTCGCAAGCAACAGCACACCGCTAACGTCAGGTGGGAGGATCTGTGACGCTGACCGGCGCGGACGGTGATCCGGGCCGCGCGACCGCGACACCGGAGCCGGAGCCGGCCGGTCGCAGCGGTCCAGCGCCCGGCAGTCCTCCCGATCCGGTGCCAGGCAGCGACCGCGATCCGGCGCCAGCCGGCCCCGCCAGCCCGGCACCGGCACCCGCCGTCACCGTGAGCCGGCAGCTCACCCCACCCGGGCTGCGGTTGCCCTGGGCGCTGGTGGTGGCCCTCATCGGTGGCCTGGCACTGGCCGCGGCCTTCCCGCCGGCCGGGATCTGGCCACTCGCGCCGGCTGGGCCCGCGCTGCTGGCCGTGGCCCTGTGGCGCCGCAGCCTTCGCTCCTCGCTGCTGGCAGGACTGGTGTTCGGGCTGGCCCTGTTCGTGCCGCTACTATCGTGGCTGGTCAACGTCGCCTGGTATGGGTGGGTCGCGCTGGCGGTCAGCGAGGCGGTCATCTTCGCCGTCCTGGCCGTGGGCCAGCGCGTGCTGCTCAGCCTGCGCGCCTGGCCGCTGGCGGTCGCGGGCTGGTGGGTCTGCGCCGAGGCAGTGCGCGACCGGTGGCCCTACGCCTTTCCATGGGGCAGGCTGGCGATGAGCCAGGCGGGTGCGCCCACCGCACCGTGGACCGCCATCGGCGGCGCGCCTCTGCTGAGTTTCCTGGTGGCACTCGTGGGTGCCACCCTGGCCTGGCTCCTGCTCGCCCCCGCATCCGGCGTGGGGCCGCGTGGTGCCCGGCGCGACAGTTCTGCCCGGCGGGACCGTGCCGCCCTACCGGACCGTGCTGCCCTACCGGACCGTGGACTGCCTGCGCTCGCGTTCGCCGCCGTGGTGGGCCTGGTACTGGCAGGGGCCCTGCTTCCGGTAGATCAACAGGTACCCGGAACGCCGACGGCGACGGTCGCCGCCGTCCAGGGCAATGTGCCGCATGCCAGGAACCTGCCGGATCTGCTGCGCGCGACCACGGTCACCGCCAACCATGCGGCCGCCACCGAGCGGCTGGCTGCCCAGGTCAGCGCCGGGGCACGGCCCGCTCCCGCGCTGGTGATCTGGCCGGAGAACTCGACTGACCTCGATCCCGGGCTCTATCCGCAGGTCTACGCGACGATCTCGGCCGCGGTCAGCGCCATCCACCGGCCGGTCCTGGTCGGCACGCTGCTCGCCAACCCGCTGCGCAATGCGGGCCAGTTGTGGCTGCCCGGCCGGGGGCCGGGCGGGCCCGGCGCTACCTACGTCAAGCGCCAGCTGGTCCCGTTCGGGGAGTACATCCCGCTGCGGGGGCTGCTCTCGCACATCACCTCCTTGGTGGCGCTGCAACCGCAGGACTTCACGCCCGGCCACCGCGCGGTGGTGTTCCGCACCGGCCCGATCAGGCTCGGCGATGTCATCTGTTACGAGGTCGGCTTCGACAACCTGGTCTCCTCCGAGGTCAGGGCGGGGGCGAACCTGCTGGCCGTGCAGACCAACGACGCGACGTTCGAGATGGACGGCCAGCGCGGCGAGACCCTCCAGCAGCTTGCGATGGCGCGTATCCGGGCGGTCGAGTCCGACCGGGCGGTGGTGGTGGCGTCCACCACCGGCGTGAGCGCCATCATCGCGCCGGACGGCAGGCTGCTGGCCCATACCAGCACCTGGCGCCGGGCCGAGCTGGAGGCCCGGATACCGCTGGTGAGCCAGCGCACGCTCGCCGACCGGGTGGGCAGCTGGCCGGAGGCCGCCATCGTCACGCTCACCCTCGCCGCCCTCGCCTGGGCGGCCGCCGCCGCCTTCCGGCGCCGCCGCCGGGAACCGGACCGCCAGCGGTAGGCGGCGCGCAGACCGGGCTCCCCGCGGGTGCCTGCGCCCAAGCCGACCACAATGGGGGTTATGACGG
>OFGU01000138.1_pt1 | contig 10552 bp, 17 predicted proteins | sample 1521841 | NCBI WGS metagenome assembly OFGU01 (sample SAMEA2553413, study PRJEB24118) | soil metagenome
CCACTCCCACTCCACCGCGGCACCCCCGACGTCGTGGCACCAGCGACACCGCGGTACCGGTTGGGCCTTCTGCGCCATACCCCCTGGCTCTCGTGGCGCACCACCTGAGCCAGCGTCGGCGCTCGGGCGCGGGCGGCGGGCTCTCGCGGTGGCCGACGGCTGTGACCTGGTGTAACTGCCACCAGCGATTTACCGTGAGGTCCTCGTTGTTTTGCTGGGGCCTCGGCTGGCCCAGCATCGGGGTCTCAGCCCGAGCCCCAGAGGTGCCCCTTGGCCTGTCCGGCTGCCTGTCCGTCTCCTCTGCGGCGCCGCACCTGTTTGGCGATCGTCTTGACGACTTCGCCGGGGAGGTGCGGGTGCTGCTCGCGAACCGTCCGCCGAGCGCATTTTCTGGGACTGGCCGGACGACACCGAGGTGGTAATAGCCCGCAAGCCTGACTGAACAGAACCGGGCAATCTGAGCGTGGCCGACAGCGGAACTGCGACACTCGGCATCGGCACAAAATCGATCTGTCGCTGCGGACGGCCCGGCGCACAGCCGTTGCCCTCACGGCCCGTAGCCAGCGCGGTCCGCCCGCTTCTGCCGCCGCCAGCCAGGCCCGGCCTACCCAGGCCCTGCCTACCCGGGTCCTGCCCAAGCCAGACCGGAGCGCCTGTCGCTGACAGCGCCGCCCACGCGCCCGGCGCTGCGCTGCGCGCCGCAAGCTGCGCCGGACCGCGCCCGTGGCGCCAGTACTCGCACCTGGGCACCGAGCTGGCCGCGCCGGGCGCAAACCCGGCGCGGCGCGCTGCGCCACCAGTTCAGCCTGCCCGGCGGCACGCGCACCCTCACTGATGGCAGGCCGGCACGGTGACCAGGACACGGCTGGGGTGACCAGGACACGGCTGGGGTGACCAGTTGCGTGGGCGCCAAGAGTCACTTTGGAACCCACGCCGTCCGTAAAGCCGGCAAGGCTGCGCACCGTCAGCGGTGCAGGTGTCATGAAGCAGGGTGAGAAACCGTTCTTCCTGGTCACGACGCTGCAAGCCAGTCAGGGTTCCGGCCACGGCAGGCGATGCCAGCAGTCCTTCGTGGGCGGCCGCGGCGGATCCGAACTTGTGTGCGGCATCCCTGTGCAGCTGCGTTGCTGTATTTCGCTGCTGTATCCGCTTCATATACGGTGCTAACGTTTTCGAATTCTACTTCTTACCTGTGGAGCTAAGGAGATTCGAACTCCTGACCTCTTGCATGCCATCAGCAGGCAGCACGTCCACACACGTCTATCCCCGCAGGTCACCGTCCCGGAGTGTGTGTGCGAGTCCGGCCTGGTCCGCACCGGTTGCTGTACTCCCCCGCTGTACGCATCTCGGGCCCTCTTCGCTGGGTCGTCTGACCGTGCTGGAAGGCCCGGGGCAGATCAGATGTGCCCAGCCGTATCGTCGGCCAATCAAGGCTCTCGCCACGCTCGGATTCTACTTTTCTGCCGATGTGAGGAAATTCTCCACCGACGGCATTGCACTGCGGGCGGTATTGCCCGGAGAGCTTGGGCCTGCTGGCTGACTGTAATTACTGCTGACGTCGTTTGGTATTTCTGCGGCCGTCGCCAAAGTCCAGGCCCAGGTCAAGATAGCCAGTTAGCACAGCTGCTATCAGCAGGGCCGCGATGAAGGCAAGGACCCCGAGCACGAGCATCCCGGCAACCGCCGCTACCGGGACGGCCACAAATAATGTCACAGGCCGCGATATGAATGGCCGGGCCGTCAAGACGCTGCCAGCAGCGTAGATGAGTGCCCCTGCGGCGATAACGGCCAGCCCCTGCCGGGTGTGCACCTCACTGTGCCAGGCGAGCCGGATCGTCGCTGCGGTGAGGTGCCCGCCGATGTTCTGGTGGCGGACTTTGAGCAACACGTAGGCGGCCACGCCGCCTACCCCGACCGCCTGCAAGATCAGGCCGCTGGACACCCAGGATGCGCGAGAGCGAAGCGGCCCAGGCACTGGCCGGGCCCCGGCTGCGGACACGATTCCAGTGTGCCGCAGCCGCAACCTCGATTTCCACTTCGCCGCTGGGAGCGCGGATCAGTCGCATGCTGGTCAACGCACCGGTTTCTCAGGGCGGCTGTCGAGCCAGAGTGCCCAGGGCTCTATCGTGCCGATCCAGAGCAGTCCGGCCGCCGCCCAGGGATCTGCGGCAAGACGCACCCGTATTTCGTTCTCATCTGCGGCCTCGACGGCGTGCAGGGTCTGCTCGCCGCCGCCAACTGGGCCGCCGAGGACGATAAAGCCATCCTCAACGAGCCCGTCCATGAATGCCGCATGCCCGGCCCAGCCCTCCTGGTCCCGGATCTGACGCGAGGAGTCCCAGCCCGGGCCGTGGACCAGCCGCACCGCGAAATTGGCCATGCCCGCAGCGTACGGGCCACAACCGACACTCAGGGGCTACCCCTGCGTGGCTATCACGCCGGCCATCTGACCGTCCGGCCACGCCGCAGTGCGATCGCTCACGTGAGTCCGTTGCTGCCCTCTCTGAATCAGGCTTCCGCTGCGGCCTTGATCCCCTCCAGCGTCTGCCTCATTCCCGCACGCTGGGTCTTGGTGAACTCCGCCTGCCCACCCAGGTAGCCGTCGGTGAGCTCCAGCGACAGGTCAGAGATGCCGTCGGGCGTCTCGCGGCGCTGGGTGAGCCGCGTACCGCCCTCGTTCGTGGATTCGAGCTGGAAGGACCAGACCACCCAGTTCTCCTTGATCCGGAAGGCTATCTCCCGCCCGGCCTCGAAACGGACGATTTCCCCGTGCGTGGTCCACTCCAGGCCGCCGTGACTGTTGCGGTTGGTGAACTGCGCACCCAGCTCAACCCGGTCGTATCCCTCGCGGAGCCGGGTGGAGTCCACCTGCGGGCTCCACTGCGGGATCCGCCGTACGTCGCTCACGAGTTCCCAGACCCCCGCTGGCGCTGCGGAAATCTCAACGGTGTCCTCGAGCAATGGCTCGTAGTCGCCGCCCATCAGCAGACCTCCTGGTTATGCGGCCGTCCGGTCGCGCTTCCTGCTGAACGTAACTCTGCAGCATGGTTCACGTCCAGCCGGTCGCATAGAGTCTGGGTGTGGCTTCCGGCGGTGTTGTGGACGGACGGCGTGCCCGCGGCGATGCGACACGCCGGAAGGTCGCGCGCAAAGCCGCCGACATTGCGACCACCCATGGGCTGGACTCGATCACCGTCGGCTCACTGGCTGCCCAGACCGGGGTGAGCAAGAGTGGCATCCTCACCGTCTTCGGCAACCGGGAGGCAATCCAGGTTGCAGCGGTCAACGAGGCGGCACAGGTTTACCGCGAAGCCGTCATCGCACCCGCGCTGGCCGCCGAGCCCGGCAAGGAACGCCTAAGAGCACTCATTGACGCATGGGTCGCGTATCTGAAGGCGAGCACCTTCCCTGGCGGATGCTTCGTCGCGGCCACCACCGTCGAATACGGCCGCCGTGACGGGCCGGTCGCTGATGCCGTGCGGAGGCTGAAGCGCCAGTGGCTGGACTTTCTTGCCGCCGAGCTGGCAATCGCGAACTCCGATGACCCCTTTGGCGATGCCTTCCGGATCGACGCCTTCCTCAACGCTGGCAACAACAACCGTGAACTGTTCACCGACGATGCGGAACTCGAGCGCGCCCGAGACCTGGCCCTGCAAGTGGTCGCCTGAACCGCGCGCTCATGCCGCCGACAGGGCGATCCGTCGGACTCCAAGACTGTCGATGCGCTCGCGGGCATCAGCCCTCGGCGAGCACCTGTTCAGTCTGTCGGCGCGTCGTCGTCGCAGCAGCCCGGCGGGCAGGGTCGTTACACAGCGTTGATGATGGTCTGGGAAGCAGCGCGCACACTCCCGCCGATCTGGTCGACCGACGACTGTCTCATACCAACGCGAGAGCTGCTCCGGATCTGGACGTTCTGGGTGCCATCTAAAAGGCGCTCGGACAGGAATTCCTCCCACGTCCCCTCGCCAACAGCGCGATCCAGGGCGAGGTTCGCCCCTTTCGGCGCCCGTACTCTGCGTTGATCCGGTGTCAACTCGCCGGGTGCTTTTCCAGTCGTCATTGTCAGAGGCGCGGCGTACAGTGCGGCGCATGGACTTGACCCAAAGTCAGCAAAACAAGATCGCTACGACCGAGCTGGCGTACTACCCTCGCGGGCCGCGAGGTTCCGACCAGAACATCATGCGCTCGGCTTTTGTGCTGGCCAGGCACAATGCGCTCGGGCGAAAGCCACAGATTGCGCGGAACGTGGACGCCTCGCACGACGTTGCTCTCCGGGCCGTCCGCAGAGGCAATCCGGACTTCGCGCCTGTCTGCGCAGAGCCGACGCTGACCACCGATGACATCGAGCGTTACCTGAGCCAGTACCTCGCAGCGCAGTCGGTGGCAGCGCTGGCTCCGGACTTCCCGCGCTGGCTCCGGAGGCTCGCAAAGCAAGGCGTGGGTGAGGTACCGCTTGTGCTGGGCAGCGAGAGTGCCCGGTGGATCGACCTGTTCGTATTGCAGGCATCGCCCGGGCGCGGCGGGAAGCAGGCGCACGCCATGCGCGACACCCTGCCGGTACTCCGGCCCTACAAGGGGCCGACCGGACAGCCGTCAAAATAGCCCACAGTCGACAGTTATTGCCACTGTCTAGGTTGCCTCGGGAACCCGGGTGAACCAGATGTCGGGCCGCCCCAGCCGACCGCTTCGACGAAGGCCTTCTCGGCGGTGGGAGCTTCGCCCACGTCCGACCCGAGCACCGCCCAGAATCTGGCCAGCGCGAGCGCGTCCGCGGACTTGATCACGCTGGGCATACTCGCTCGTTCGGCGCTCAACCTGGCCAGCTGCCGCAGTCCAGGAACCGCCGTTCTGCATGGCCACGGGCACCCCGTCGATACTTCGCAGGCAGGTGCAGAACTGGATCATCGGTGAGCACAGTCACGCCGGGACCAGCGGAGTCGGTCGGCCACCAGCTGACGGCCAGGTCTGGCGCGTGGTCAAAAGCGGGTCCAGACCAGCAGGATCGTGGATGCGGCCAGCAGGACCGCCATGGCACCGTTGAGGACGCGCCGGGCACGAGGGGTGCGGAGGAAGCGCTGGAGCGCGGCGCCGAACGCCAGCCAAGGCAGGCAACTGGGGATGGCAACCAGCGTAAACAGGATCGCGAAGATGACAGCCTGGGCCAGGGCACTGCCGGCGCGCCGGTCCAGGAAGGTGGCGACGGCAGCCACGCCGACCAGCCACCCCTTCGGGTTGACCCACTGGAAGGCTGCCATGGGCAGGAATCCAGCGGGTGCGTTCGTGGCCCCTCCGGCATGTCCTGCGGTCGCGATCCGCCAGGCCATCCAGCAGAGCATCGCTGCCCCGCCCCACTTCAGGACCTGGAGCGCCAGAGGATGAGCAAGGAGCACGTTGCCCAGTCCCAGGGTCACAGCGAAGAGCAGCGCGCCCATCCCGGTCGCCTGCCCCAGCAGACTCGCGAGACCCTGCCGGACACCGGCCCTCGCACCGACGGCGGTCAGCAGCGCATTGCCAGGGCCGGGGGTTCCGGCAACAACCGCCGAGAACGTCACAAACGCGATCACCCGGGCGGGGTCATGCATGACTTCCATGCGCCGCTCCGTAGATTTGATCCATGGCTCCCAGCCTGGGTGATGCAGCCGGCGCTGGTCTTGAACGTTCGTGTGACCCAGACGAGTGGGTAGACGCCACGGGGCCGGTGGATGGGGTGGAACTGTTCCGCGCTCGTCTGCGTGGCCGCCCGTTCAGCCGTCACCGCCACGATGTCTACGCGATCGGCGTCACCGAGGAAGGAGTCCAGGCGTTCGACTACCGGGGCACGGTTGAGCGCAGCCTCCCGGGACAGGTCTACGTGCTGCATCCCGACGAACTGCACGACGGCAGGGCAGATGGGCAGGGCTTGTTTGGCTACCGCCAGATCTACGTCAACCCGGACCGGATCGCCTCCGCCCTGCCAGCCCTCACGGGACGGCCGACGCCGCTGCCCTTCGCTCCCCCGGTGACCGACGACCCAGTCCTCGCGCGCGTGGTGCGTACGGCGTTCGCGCGTGCGCCCGAGCCGCTGGCACTTGACGCTCTGGTGCTTCAGCTGGCGGAGGGCCTGCTATGGTTCAGCGCCTCGGGCCTCACCGGCACCCTGCGCTGCCGGGTCGACCTGCCCGCTGTCGAGCGTGGCCGTGATTTCCTGCGGAGCCGGCTGACGATAGTGCAATCGAGCGAGGTGGAGGCGGTCACGGGCCTAGACCGCTACCAGTTCGCACGCCAGTTCCATGCCATCTACGGGACCAGCCCGTACCGATACTCCGTGATGCGGCGCCTCGACGTGGCCCGGGGCTGGCTGCGCGATGCGCGGCCCCTGGCAGAAACGGCGCTCAAGGCCGGCTTCGCCGACCAGGCCCACTTCACCCGAACGTTCAAAGCGGCATTCGGCATGACGCCCGGCCGGTACGTGAAGCTCTGCGCGGCCCGTGCCGGTGATGCAGTTGCCCGTCCGGCCGCCCTGGCAATGCCACCGAAAGAGGTAGTGCCGTCGGAAGCAGGCCAATAACGCGGCGCTCCCCCGGAACCTGCTATCCGAAGCCAGCCGCCCGCCACCACCCGGACCAGCACATAACGGGCAATCAGCGCAGCTTCCGACCAGCCACGAGGCAGCCCTGGGGCAGGCCCCTATTCGGCGATCTGTCGTTGCGGAAGGCCCGGCGCACGACCGTTGCCCTCACTGCCCGTAGCCAGCGCGGTCCACCCGCTTGTTTAGCCAGCCAGGCCCGCCTACCGAGTCCTGCCCAAGCCAGCCCGGACCGCCTGTCGCTGACAACTCCGCCCACGCGCTCGGCGCGGCGCGCTGCGCCACCAGTTCAGCCTGCCCGGCGGCATGCGCATCCTCACTGATGGCAGGCCGGCACGGTGACCAGGACACGGCTGGGGTGACCAGTTGCGTGGTCGTCAAGAGTCACCCTGGAAACCACGCCGTCCGTGAAGCTGGCAAGGCTGCGCACCGTCAGCTACGCACGTGCCCTAAAGCAGGGAGACAGGCCGTTCTTCCTGGTCACGGCGCTGCAAGCCCGTCAAGGTGCCGGCCACGGCAGGCCATGCCAGCAGTTCTGCGTGAGCGGTGGCGCCAGATCCGAACTGATGTGTGGCTGCCCCGTGCAGCTGCGTTGCTGTATTTCGCTGCTGTACTCGCCCTAGACTAGGTGATCACGTTTTCGAATTATGCTTCTGACCTGTGGAGCTAAGGAGATTCGAACTCCTGACCTCTTGCATGCCATGGAACCCAAATCCGTACGTAACGGTACGCCGCCGTTCGCCGAAGTTTCGGCTGACCTGCGGATTCGTCCGCTCAAGGCCGTTATGGTTCAGGAGCGTTCGCTGCGGATGGTAACCAGTTTGGTAACCAGCCCTGTCACCTCCTCGGCATCCTCGAACGCAGCATCGACGTCAGAGATGACCTGTCGCGGTGTCGGCGACGCGCGGATTATGAGTCCGCTGCTGCGTGGTTCACAAGGGTCCGGGGGCGTTCTGACCTGGACATCTGTACCCGAGCGGCCTCCAGTGCACGGCAGCGAACTGCAACCAGAACTGCAACTACTCCCCTGTCCCAGGCTGGGACGCTGGGTCCGGGGAGCCGGAGGCGCCCGGGCTGCGGCAGTTGCAGTGACCCACGCTCACACCACGGCGGACGCAGCGGGAAAGAGCGCTGCTGTGGGCGCATTCGATCCCGGCCGGGAACGGTTCGCGGCCATCGAGCAGTGCACACTGTCCGGGGCTTGCCGCACAGCGAGCGCACATCCCGGTTCCTGTGCGCGACTTCGCTCTGCATGGAGGGAGTGCGGCCGATGACCAGCACGGCCGGATCGCTCCGCTCAAGCCCGCAGCCGGATGGCCCAACCCGGGACCCAGCTGAGACCACGGTGCGGTTAGTCGCATCAGGCACCGGACCGTTTTCCGGTAGCCCGGACTGGCCCTCCGTCACCTCCGCACCCACGGTCGCCGAACCGGACGGATCCCGGGCCAAGTCCGCGCACGACCGGACGGTGCGGTCCTGGCCGTTGCTGATCCTGGCGCTGCCCGCGGCGGTGGCGGTCTGGTCGGGGTGGGTGGGGATCGGCCAGATGACCGGCTTCGGGCAGGTCCACCCGCTGCCGGGGATCTGGGATTCCTTGCATCTTGCATCTTGACACCGCCGTCACATTGCCCGTCGGCGTAGAGGCCTACGCCGCCTACGCCCTGCGCGCCTGGCTGTCCACTAGTAATAAGGTGTCCGCCCGGACCCGCCGGTTCGCGCGCTGGTCCGCGATCGGCTCGCTGCTGCTGGGCATGGCCGGGCAGGTCGCCTACCACCTGCTCGCCCAGTCCCGGGCCACCCACGCGCCATGGGGCATCACGACCGCGGTGTCCTGCCTGCCCGTCCTGGTCCTGGGCATGGGCGCCGCACTCGCCCACCTGCTCCGTGCCGACGCACACCCGGTGGCTCGACCTGGCCACGACAGATTCACCGGCCTGAACCGTACTGTGGATCACGCGAATTGCAGAAATGATCAAGCAGTCCACACTGCGGGCATCACTCGCCCGGACCGGCTGGCTGAGGCCCAAGCGGTCGCAACGCAGCTCACCGCCGTCGGGCAGCGCGTATCCCGGCGTGCGCTACGCCGGGCGGGGATCCACGGCTCCAACGCAGACCTGGGTCTCCTGGCCCGCATCGTCAAGCCCCCGGCAACGGAGACCGTGGCGGTCACGAACAACAGATACAGCCAACAAGTGTTCGTTCACTGAGCGAACCGGCGCTCCAGCCGTGCAGCAGCTTGCGGGCAGGCGTCGGCTCTGTGTCTCCATCCGGTTCGCGGCAGGCGCCGCGGTTCAGTTCTCAACGCGCTGCCTCGTACTGGTCAGTCGTCGTGCCAGGCTTCGATGCCTTCTTTGAGGCATATGCCCGCGTGGCGTTCGGCCACCGCCGGAGTGGAAGGCGCGGACTGCTACACGGCGACCGGTTTCGCCAACCCGACCCGCCGGGTCCTGGCCACTGTCCTGCATACGCAGGCCGAGGTGCGACCCCTTGTCCCCTCACAGGTAACCAGTGGCCCGGAGGGTGCGCATCCGGACCAAGGGCCAACGGCCACGCCGCCCGGTCGCTCGGGCCCGCGGCTCGGCTACACCTGGGACGTGATTGAGGTCGTCGAAACCTACCTGTACCGGCCCGTACTCAGCCCGGTCATGGCGCTGGTGCGGGCGGCCAAGCGGCTCCAGTCCGGGCGACTCGACGCCTACCTGGCTTACCTGCTGATCGCGCTGGTGGCCCTGGTCACCGCGCTGGCCTGAACCGGGCCACACCGCTGAACCCCTCAACGGAGAGGACCCTGAATGAAATACATCAGCGAGAACGACCAGTTCCGCCACCGGCCCCTCTACACCGAGATCGTCCACCGGGCCCGTGGCGCCGGTCTGGCCGGTGCTCATCATCATGATCGACCAGCCCGGCAAGGTCCGCGAGTTCCTGCCCCAGGTACAGGAACTGGTCACCGGAGGACTGATCACCCTGGACGAGGTCGAGGTCGCCGGCTGAGCCCGCAGGCCGTCGGCCGCCTCGGCATCAGTGTCTTTGAGGGGGCGCTGTCTGCGGCGGAAGCCCGCTGGGCGACCCGTAACGTTACTGGCAGGATCCCTGGAGACCTGGCTGGTGAAGTTCCTTGATGTCAGTTGAAGCAGCCGGTGGTGACGCCGGTGCCCACTGCTGAGCTCTGATGGGTGGCATCGAGTCGTTCGGCCTGGCGATACTGCTGACCGCACCGGCCGGGATCGCAGCGGTGCTGTCCAGCCGGGCCAGCGAGCGCCTGCGGATTCCGGCGCCCGCGTTCTTCCTGATCGCCGCCGCCCTCGTGTCCGATATCTGGCCGTGGCTGGGCAGGCTTTCCTACGCGACGGTGGAGCAGGTTGTCACGGTGGCACTCGCGGTCATCTTGTTCGACGGCGGCATGCGCATGGGCTGGCGGCGGTTCCGGTCAGCAGCCGTAGCGACCGTCTGGATCGGGGTGGCGGACACCTTTGTCACCGCGGCAGCGGTTGCGGTTGCCGGGCGCTTGCTGTTCTCGTTCGGCTGGCATACGGCGCTTCTCATCGGCACGGCATTGGCGCCTACCGATCCCGCGTAGTGTTCTCCGTGCTCGGCCGCCGCGAAATCGCCGGGCGCAGCGGCGTGCTACTGGAAGGAGAGTCGGGGGCCAACGACCCCGTGGGGATCGCCCCGCTGGTGGCGCTGCTGGCAGCGACAGGCACCGGCATGAGCGCCGCCGGTGCGGTGGCCGTGGAGTTCGTGATCCAGATGGCGGTCGGTGTGGTGGCCGGTGCCGCAGGCGGCCGGGCGCTGCTGGTATTCATGCGCCGGGTACCGCTGCCCAGCGAGGGCCTGTACACCCTGCGCGTGCTGGCGGGGGGGCTGGCGGGGTTTGGGCCGGCCCACCTCCGCCCTGGGGTCCGGGTTCCTGGGCGTGGTCGTGCCCGGCCGCCTTCTACGCGACGGTCGCGCCCCCCTACAGGGCCGCGCGGCGCGCTTCCCTCC
>OFGU01000141.1_pt1 | contig 10496 bp, 12 predicted proteins | sample 1521841 | NCBI WGS metagenome assembly OFGU01 (sample SAMEA2553413, study PRJEB24118) | soil metagenome
TTCCTCCAGCACCCACCGGCGGAATCCGGTGATGGTGGAGGCCGGGGCCAGGGCCAGCCGCAGCAGCCATCGCAGGAACCCGCCGAGGATGGCGATGGGGGCGGCCTCAACCTCGCCGAGCACCTGCCCGGTGTGGTGGGCGCGGGCGATCACCCAGGCACGCACGACGCCGATGAGGGTGTCGGACGCGAGCGCGTAGACCGCGGAGGGCATGACCCAGATGGCCAGGTCCCGCCAGCCGGGGGCGGAGGCAAGAGCGTTCATGGCCAGGCTGATGCCGACGCAGATGAGGTTCAGCGCGCGGGCGCGGATGGCGCGCTTGGCGTGCAGGGCCAGCGCGATGCCGAGCGCGGCGAAGATCAGCGCGCCGACGTCGGGGATGCCGGCTTCCAGGGTGGCGATGGCCGGGGTGTGCTTGACGTGGCTGACCAGGACGTACTGGGCGTCCCAGCTCACCGCCGCTGCGGCCGCCGCGAGGACGGCCAGGGCGGCCATCGCGCTGCGCAGCCACACCTGCGCCCGGTCGCTGCTGCCGTCCCGTAATGGGGTCACTGTCCGCGCCTTCACCGTGCGGGAGTCCGGCCCGCCGGTGCCGTGGCCGTGAGGCCTTGACCGGTGCCTGCCGCCCGCCGCGTGCCGGATGATGCCTGCTGCGGCGGGAGTTCTGGGCCGGTGCTGGTGAGGTGAGCGAACTGGGCTGCCAGGTCCCCGCTGGTCGGCAGGGCCGCGTCCAGGACCTCGTCGAGAAGGTGGCTGATGCGCCGTCTGCGCAGCAGGGCGAGCTGCCGGAGCCGGGTGCCGACGCTGGTGGTGATCCGCGTGGCCAGCCGCGCGTTGTAGCTCTTGGTCACCTGGTGTCTCCTTCGCAGAACCGTGCTGTGATGTCACATAAACCAAGCTACTAGCTCTATGTGGCACACGCAAGCATCCCTGCGCATTCCGGGCATCTCGCGGCACTAGGCGTGGGCAGGCTGGCAGCTAGTAGGCTGTGGCAGAACGCCAGATGGGTGGAGGGACGATGCTGAACCGGGACGCACCGTACGTGCAGATCATCGAGCACTACCGGCAGGAAATCCGCGAGGGGCGGCTCCAGGACGGCGACATGCTGCCCTCGGGCCGGGAGATCGCCGAGCGGTTCGGCGTGTCGCTGGCCACCGCAGCGAAAGTCGCCACCGGGCTGCAGGCCCTCGGGCTCGTCACCCCCCGGCCCGGCGCGGGCACCGTCGTCACCGCCCCGCGCCCGCCCGGCGACCGGGCCCGGGGCGGCCCACTCCTGATCACTCTTGCCTCCCGGACCCCGGCCCGCCCCGGGGACCGGGCCCGCGTGCTAGACGCCGAAATCGTGCCGGCACCGCAGAACGTGGCCGCCCAATTCGGAGCTGAGCCGCCCGCCCAGGTGATCCGCCGCCGCCAGGCAACTGTCCGGGACGGCGACACCGTCGCCCTGCTGACGTCCTGGTTCCCCGCCTCGCTCGCCGAGGCCGTCCCGGACCTGCTCACCCGGACCCGGCTCACCGAAGAGATCCCCGGATACCACCCCGCCTGGGGTGAAGACTGGGTCTCCGCCCGCCCGCCAACCTCCGCCGAGGCCAGGGAGTTCGGCATCAAACGCGGCCACCCAGTGACGGTCGTGCACACCCGCCGGTTCGACACCAGCGACAGCGTCATCGAGTATGCGGAGCTGATTGCCCGCGCCGACACCCGGGTTGTCTACCGGTACCACTATTCTCCGGCGGTCGCGCTGTAGCGCGTCCACTGCCCCCGCTCCCCGGACGTCGCCCAGCTCTGCACCATGTTGCGTGGTGCGAGCGCCGAGAACTCTGAGGCCAGGCTCAGCGCGTCGAGTTGGTCAATGACGAGCACGCTCGGCCCACCTTGGGCGACAGCCGCCAAGGCCGTCACTGGCGAAACATCCAGGTTCCGCCGTTGGCCAAGCTCGGTGGTAGACGAGAACGGTTCAATACGATCGAGACGCAGGGCCAAGACAGGCCAGCCGTCTGCCTCGATCCGATCCACAGCCTGGTACAGGACAGCGCTCTTGCCACCACCACCTGACCCGATAACAAACAGCGGCAGCCCTCGGCTGTCTTGCAACTGGTCGACGAGATCCCTGGCCTCAGCGCGCGGAATCGCCGGTTGCAGTAGCTCGCGCTCAACGCTCTCCTTCCAACTGGTCAGGATCGTGCTGACGCTTTGGCGGATGGTCGGGTTGCCAAGGAGCCGTTTGGGCCTCAGCCCAAACGGCTCCAGGAGTTCCGTCAGCTTGTGCGCGTCGAGCGGCGTCCGTAGATGATCCTTGACCAAGTTGCCAAGGCCGACCGCGGCAAGTTCTGGCGCTGCCCCTTCGAGCAGTAGGCCGGCCAGAACGGCGTTCATGCGCGTAAGGTCGCGCTCATCTGGCCACAGGACCTCCAGCCCTTGCAAAGTCCGCCAGGCTTTTTCGGCCGATCCATAGGCCTTTCCACTGGGATAGTCGAAGCCAGTACGCAACCGTTGGCTGGTCAACATGTGTTCAACGAACGATTGGAGGTCAGGCGATCGTCGAGCCGCATCGGCCACGCTGTTAAGCACTGCGGCCGGAATAGTAGATACAAACCAGAACTGTCGGCCCCTGGATACATGGTGTTGGGCGGCCGTGCAACAGGCCGTTGGCCTTGAGTACGTGCAACTCCCACTCGTTGGCTTCGCCGATCTGCCGCTTGACCTGATGAATCCCGACCTTGTCGCCGCGCCGTACGGTGAACTCCGCGCCGAGGCTGATCTCACCCACGTCCTCAACCGTCACCGAGTCGACGTCGCCGAGCAGAACATACAGGAGGTGGCGAGCGGTCCAGCGGCCTTCGTAACGCTCACCGAACTTGGCAGCCTCACCACCTGAACGTGGACTCATTCCTCGTCTCCCGCCGACTGCTGGACGATTGGCCGCACCTCAGCGCTCATCTATCTTTCCGGGCCAAGGCGATCAGCGGCGTCGAGTCGCAGAAGCTCGTCGAGAGCCCGCGTGACGCACCGTGACCGGCACTGGTCTACTCCCGGCGAGCAAGCAGCCGCCGATCAGGGCGGCTGCAGTGGCACTGGCCGATCTCGCGTAACCCGCGCGGATCGGGTGGTTCTGCTGCGCGGGGCGTGGGCGGTGACCGGTGTACTGTTCCGGCCCGACGCTGGCCCGGTGTGCCGGGTGACCGCGGCCGGGTATGACGAGAGGACCCGCCTCTGCTGCTTGCGGATCTCGATTGCGCGGTGCGGGAGCTGGCCCGTGTCTCCGCGCCTGCCTGGGGTCCTCTGTCATGGTCCTTCCATCCCGCCGCTGGGTGGCCCGCCACGGGCCAGTGGCCCTGCCACGGGGGACCTCTGGCCCTCGCGGGCAAGGCGCACGCTGATACTCCGATTACGCCAGCAAGACCTGCGCTGAGGCCCCAGCGTCCATCCGGGCAGTCTGGGTGCGCGGGAGGATGCGGCAGCTGAAGACGGGCAGGCGGATGGCGAACGGGCTCGGCGATGGCTGCCTGCCGCAGGCTCGGGTCCCCGCGCACGCCGCCGCCGGCGGGTATGCCTGTTCGCCCTCGGCGCCAGGCGGGCTGGCCGGGGTGCAGGGGGAACGGCAGAGCGGGCATGACCTCCGCTCCGGCCCCAAGCGGTCAGCCGAAGGCGCGAACGGCGCAGTAGACCCCGGACCCGAGCATGACGGCTGAGCCCAGGGCCAGGAGGAAAGCGTCGAAGACCCGCGGGTCATCCCCTGCCGGTACGACCGAGTCCGGCTGGGCGGGATCATAGGTGATCCGGACTGTCTGGCCCGCCTTTTTCCCTTTGGCTAGAGCATGGCCGGTGTACCCGGCATTGACCAGCTGACCCCTTACATCGGTGAAAGAGAGCCTGACCGTGGTGACCCAGCTCTGGAACCCGGACGGGACGGAGACGTAACGCTCAGTAAGACTCACGATGGTCGCCTCCGCGGTCAGGCCGTGCCTGCGCAGATGCCGGGCCGCCGCCAGCCGGCCGGCCGCATCTGCGGCGCCCAGCGCGGCAGCCACCGCAGATACCGCCGCGGCGGCCAGCAAGCCCCCGGTGCCGAGAGTGATGCCCCCAGCAACTGCAATAAGCGCCAGGACGGCCAGGAAGCTCAACCCGCACCCAGCGAAGCTTGCCACCCGGCGCCTGGCGTTATGGGTTGCCATCGCGGACCGCCCCTCCTGCACTCTTGCGGCCTCAACCATTTACCCTCAATCCCGGCAGCGTGTCAGCCCCTGACTGCCTGCTGTCCAGGCGCAGACCCGGGTATCAGCATGCGAACGTGTCCCGCGTAGCGGTCTCAGCCCTGAGGCGCTCGCCGCGGCGCCCTCGGCCCCGATCTTGATGCACTGCCCGGCCAGGCCAGCAACCCAGTGGGCGTCAACCGCGGCCGATCTCCGCACTGTGCCGCCTGGCAGGGCACCCACCCGGGCCCGGTGCCGGGAAACGAACGGTGGCCCGGCCGGGCATGCGCTCCATAATTTCTCCGGGTGAGGCGGCTGACCGCCGTGCGCTCTCGACTGGATAATCCGTGCCCCCTTCAGCGCCCTGACCCTGCTCAGTGAACGACCGCAAATATTCGGCGTTATACGGGTGATCGAAGATCACCAAGCCCTTCGGGCCGTATAACGCTAGATACACGGGTGATCATCGCCGGCTTCCGAGTCCGATATGCGGAGATGACCACCCGTGTATCACTCGATCCGGCGCCGCGCTGGCCGATGAACCGATCACGCTCCGCAACCAGCGCTGGTCTGCGGCCAGTGCGCGAGATCCGTTCGGTGCGGCCGTGAGCGGCGGGCTACTCACTGCATGGCTGTCTGTGCTAACGTCGCTGCTCGATTGCCCCTACCATATAGACGATTGATCCGAGACATCCGAGTAGCGAGAGTCATGATGAGAGTTGAGTGGCGTGTCCAGCGCTGACGCCTGGCAGAAGGTGACAGAGCTGGCGCGTGAGCGACCAGACTGGCTCCCGGTCCTGCGAGCAGCATGCGAGGAGGCGGAGCAGAGTGAACGCTTCGGCGGTCGCTTCGCCGGCCGGTGGGTACTCCAGCGGCTGGCCACGCCAGGTGGGCCACCGCAACACCGGCCCGGGCTACGGCTCTTGGTGGGCTACGGCTTCCTGGAGAAGGCCGGGGAGTCGTCCAGGGGGGGCAGGAGGGCTTATTACCGCATGCCCGAATGGCGCAACGTCAAGCACGCGCTCGACAGGCTGGAATCCGCCGAAGAGGAGCCACCCGGCCAGTAACAAAATCAATCACTCAACTGCTTCTATGTAAGGAGGACGATATGAGCCTGCATAACTTTCAGCTGCAGTACATCCCAGAACCGGCAGGGCAGAAGCTATCACTCAATACAGCCGAGCCTCGTGTGCGGGAAGCCACCGTGCGACAGGCATCAGATATTGTTACGCCCATCTACCATTCCTGGGAAGAAGCACTGAAGACTGGCGGCGTGAACTGGCAGCGGTTCCAGGCTGCAGGCTCAAAGAATCATGCAGCGTGGCAGGGGTGGATCAATAGCACGCTCTCATGGCACGCTGCCCCAGAGTGCTTCGTTGAGGAGCTCAACCTGAGCTCGGACGGGCAGCTTAAGTTCACGCTTTCACAGTCATAGCACCGGCGTGGTCTCGCCGAACTCCAGATCCCGCTGATCGGATGGGAGCCCGACGCGTGGGTAAGCAGAACTGGAAATTCTGTACGGGTCACACTGGCACGTACGGTCCGCGACTTGAGGCACCGAGTCGGCGATCTGTTTGGGTGACTCCGTGCCGAAAGTCACTTTGCGTGAACGTCACTCGCCGAGTCGCGGGGATATGGCTCGCGCGTCCGAAGCGCGATGATCTGCACCGGGGGCCGGGCCGGCCACCCCCGGCTGCCCGGGTGGTGTTGGCGAGGGGCGGGGTGAACCGGTCTGCGGACCTGGCGTGGGGTGCCAGGGCGGGTTGCCCTCAGGGGTGACGGTGCGGTGGCTGATGATGTCGTGCTGAGCCGCGGCGGCTGCCAGAACGGGGCCATTTGCATCTGGGGTGAACGTACTGTGTGAGTAGCTCCCAGGTCCTGCCAGGTCGGCCGGTTGCGGGTCGCTTGCCAGGCGGGACCATGCATTGACGTGTCAGCGGGGGCCGACCGCGACCAGACCGAGCGCCGCCTCGTGCCGGCCGTCGATCCGGAGGAGGTCGTTGAGCGTTCCGTCGAAGAACGCGCCGACCATGCACGCTCCCAACCCGGCGGCTTCCGCAGCGAGGTAGAGGTTCTGGGCCACGTGGCCTCCTTCCCAGCAGATGTACCGGTAGTGGCGTTCGTGGTATTTCCATCGCGTCCGCTGGAACAGGCCGGTAAGCACGAACACCGCCGGCGCTGTGCGCAGGAACTCCTGGCCCAGACCGGCGATCATCAGGTCACCGGCGACCGAACCGGCGCGTACTGGCTCGAGTGCCTGCGCCCGGACGTCGACGTGGTAGAGGCCGGCGTCGATGCCCTCGACCCGGCTGACCGCCACGTAGGTTTCGATCGGGTAGAGCGCGCCGGCTGACGGGGCGGTGCGGTAGTCGGCGCTCGAGGTGATGGCGGTGGCCGCGTGGACCAGCCAGGCGAGCTCTTGCGCGGTCAGCATCCGGTCGCGGTAGTCCCGGAGCGACCGGCGCTGTTGCAGCGCCTGGCCGACGCTCAGTTCGGGCAGCGGGAGGCCGGCAGCAAGCGCGACGGTTGCGCCACCAGCGACGCGCTTGTAACGGGCGGGCTGGCTCCCCCAGCTGACTACGCTGCGCAGCAGGCTGCGCAGACCAAGAGAGCTCTCCCGGTGGTAGAACAGCCCGACGTCACCGCCGTTGTAAGGATCGGGCGAGATCCCGGTCTTCACAAACCAGCCGGCGGCGGCGCCCACGACACCCGCCCCGGCCGCTGCCAGTGCTGCCCGGCGCGCCGGCCCGGAGCGCACGTGCTCCGAAACCGCCGGGGCCACGCCAACGACGGCACCCTCGGGTGGTGCCGTCGGGGCCCGGCGCCGCGACGCGAACGGTACCAGGAAAAACCTCCAGTGCGTCGCCACGTGGACCACGACGAGCGCCGCCAGGACGTACCCGGCCCACCGGTGGAGAACGAACTGGCTGAGACCGAGCCTGTCCACCAGCAGCCCGGTCAAGAACACGACGACCGCCGCACCGAGCAGCACGACATCAAGGGCGTATCTCAGGAACCTGCGAGACATCTCGGAGGCCTCCTTGAACCACCACGGCCCGCCGCGAGACTAGCGTGATCGGGCCGGTGACGAACACAACACCAGCTCACCGGGCCACGCCCGCCCGGGGCCAGAGGCACAGGTCCTGCCCGCACCTGCCGGACGTCTGCCCCTGCGCCCACCAGGCCCCGGATTCCCAACCGGACCACCGGATCGCCGGCCCACTCACACTCGGCGCCAGGCGTTCCCAAAAGCGCCGCATGCGGCGGGGCTGGACGCCGGCGCAGGAAGGCGCCCCGCCCGACAACTTGCAGGCCAGTAAGACGCCCCAGTCACAGTCTGTCACGAGGCTTTATCGCAGTTGACGCACTCGCCGTCGACGGCGACACCCTCCTGGTCCACCTGGCCCGGCCCAACAAGGTCTGGGCTGCGATACAGGCGCGGCCAATCGTATTGATGAGCGTCGTCGACGACTACGCGTACATCCCGACGACGTGGCGCGCGAAGGCCGGCGGACCAGACGAGGACGGGGTGCCAACCAGCTACTACACCGCCGTCCAGCTGACCTGCCACGCCGAGATCGTAGACGACACCCAGGCCAAGGCCGAGTTCTTGCGCCGCCAGCTGGCGCACTTCCAGCCACGAAGCGACCACGCCCAAGCCGGAGTGGACATGCCCCCATATGGCCGGATGCTCTCAGGAATCCGCGGCCTGCGCCTGCACATCGCCAGCGTTGCCGCCAAGTTCAAATACGACGACCACAACCCGCCAGAACACCGCGCCCGGGTCGCCGAACGCCTCGAAAGCCGCAGAACCGGCCGGGACCGCTCCGCCGCCGCAAGCAACGCCGGCGCCTCAAGGAAATCGGCGAATGGAAACCCGCCACTAACCGCGGCGCCGCAGTCACTGCGGATCAGCGCGGAGGGATTAGTTGGCTCCCCCGACGGCCCGCCCCGGCATCGCGTGAGAAATGGGCCTGGCGCCTGCTTTGCCGGGCTCTATGGTCCTTCCCGAGGGCTCCCTGAGGGGTGCATATGTGGAGCATCCCGGTGAGTTGCAGCACTCTGCGGACGAGGGGCTGGGCGAGCGGATGACCTGGCGGCCGGCCTACTCGCCACCAGTGAGCGGTTCCCCAGGCGGCTCGTCGCGGAACGGCGCATGCGCTTTGTCTGCGTCGGCGCTCCATGATTCGCCTGTCATTAGACCGCCCGGGGTTCCTGGCAGGCGGGCCATTTTCCGGAGACGCTGCTCATCGGTCCGTGGTTTTGCGGTGGGCGGCTGATACCGGTCATGATGGCTTCGATGGTCGTGAGTTCGTCATGTCGTGGGCTGCGCCATCCGGCATGGAACCGCAGGAAGGCGCGTTCGCGTCTCATGGCCATGAAGGTTCCCGCGGTGGGCAGGCCCATGGCCTGGCACGCGTACGTGCTTGCCGCGGCCGGCGCGGTGGCTGTGATGTGCACAGCGTGCGGTAGTCAGGGTGGCGCGAAGGCGGCTAGCCCGGTGACGCCGTCCACCTCGCTTGCGATCACGTTCACAGCTGGACCGGGAGTTACGCCGCAGCGTTGGACCCTCACCTGTCGGCCGGTGGGGGGGAGCCTGCCCCATGCGCGGGCCGCGTGCTCTGCCCTCGGTGCCGCTCATGACCCGTTCGCGCCAGTGCCGCGTGGCGTGATGTGCAGCCAGATCTACTTTGGCCAGCAGAAGGTGACGGTCACCGGGTCCTGGCAGGGCCCGCGTATATCGGCACACTTCAGCCGGGTCAACGGCTGCCAGGATGAAAGGTGGAAGAAGGTGGCCGCGTTGTTTGGCCTGCCCTCGTGAGCCGGGGTGCTGGTAGCGGGGCGCTTCTTGACCGGCCGCGTGAGGACGCGGCTTCGGTGGCGGGGCAGGGCGGGCCATGGTGTGTTTCATGCTGCCGGGCACCCGGATGTGCTTGAGTGGTGGGAGGTTCCCACGCCCAATGACCCTTGGGGATCGATCGTCTGGCGGCCGCCTAGTGGATGGTTCCCGGCCGCTCCGCGACATGGCCGACGGAGCGGCCGGGTTCCCGTTTACGGGTAATTCACCGGGCTGCCGAGGCCGGTCACGAGGTCGTAGCCGGTGCCCGCGGTGCAGTCGGTGCCGCAGGTTCCGTTGGTGCCGCTGGTGATGTCACGCAGGTTCGTCTTGTAGCCGCCGGAGTAGATGGCCGAGTCGCCCTCCAGCGCGGTCGAGCCCGCTGCCTTGCCGGCGGCCAGGACGCCGGCCCAGTTGGGGGCGCCGACGCTGGTGCCGCCCAGCGTGAACCAGCCCGACTGGCCCTGGTAGCTGGTGCTGTCATAGACCGACACGCCGGTGCTGGGGTTGGCGTCGAAGGAGACGTCGGGGATGCCCCGCTTGGCACCGGTCAGGGCGGAGATCGTCGAGGCGCCGGAGACCGGGCCGGAGTAGCCGGACTGGTAGCCGGGGATCGCCTCGACCGAGGAGATCCCGCCGCCCGACGATGACCACGTGGTCTCGCTGGTGAAGCCGGAACAGGAGGTGCCGCTGCAGCCGTTGAGGGTGGTGCCGCCGACCGCGATGACGTTGGGCGAGGCGGCGGGGTATTCGGCGCCGTGCCCGCTGTCACCTGCGGACGCCGTGTAGAAGGTGCCGGCGTGGGTCATGTCGGCGTCAAAGGACGTCTCACCGCTGGACTCACCGCCGCCCCAGCTCATGGAGACCTCGGTGGCGCCGAGGCTGTTCGCGTAGGAGACCGCGCCGAACAAGTTGGAGTTGCTGTTGCTGGCCGCCTCGACCAGCACGATCTTGGCGCCGGGAGCCTCTGCGTGCGCCCACTCGATGTCGAGCGATTCCTCCAGCACCCAGCCGCTGTTGGTCCTGGGCGTGCCCTGCGGGTCGGCCTGCTCGAAGCAGGGGCCGGACTGGGTCAGCGAGGTGCAGGTGGACAGCGCCGGGTAACCGTACTGGGCGTTGAACGTGTTGAGGTCCGACAGGGCGTGCGGGTCGTGATAGGCGTCGACGATGGCGATGATCTGGCCCGTGCCGGCGGTGCTGGACGAGGACAGACCGCTCAGGTTGTACACCGAGGCGATCGCGCTGGGCGGCAGCCCGGTCGGCTTGGTGCTGGACAGTCTGGGCTTCCCGTCCGGCAGGCGGCCGATCACCTTGACCCGGAACGGCGGGGTTTGCGTCCCTGCCCCGCCTTAGGTGCCCGCCAGGGCGGGAGCTGCAGCCGCACAGGCCGCCCAGACTGGGGGGTGCGGCCCCGCTGGGAGAGTGGGCACCCGGCGGGGCCACCGCAATAGAGTGCCCCCCTTTGC
>OFGU01000142.1_pt1 | contig 10488 bp, 8 predicted proteins | sample 1521841 | NCBI WGS metagenome assembly OFGU01 (sample SAMEA2553413, study PRJEB24118) | soil metagenome
CGCCGGCGGCCCGGGGTGGCAGCGCTGTGCGGCAGGGCCGGCTCTTCGTTCCAGGTACCGGCCCAGAAGTAGTGCGCGCGGGGCAGCACCAACGGCATCCCGCCGCCCCCGTGCGTGAACGCCAGCCGGAGGTCCGGGCACTTCTCCGGTAGCTCGCTGGTGATGATCGAGGCTGCGCCCAGGGCCGCGTCCACACCGACGCCGAAGTCCGGCATGGCGTGGCGGGGCAGCAGGTCGCCCAGGCCGGAGGGGAGCGCATGGACGAGAACTGCCAGGTTCAGCCGCTCGGCCTCGGCGAAGAACGCTGCGAACCGCTCGTCGCCCAGGTAGACGCCGCTGATCTGGGAGGTGATCTCCACCCCGGCCAGCCCGGCGTCCGCGATCGCGGCAAGCTCGGCGGTGGCCAGATCCGGATCCTGCATGGGAACGGTGCCCAGCCCGAAGAACCGGCTGGGCTCCACCGCGCACAGCTTCACGATGAACTCGTTGATCCAGCGGGCGAGGTCCCGGCCGGCGCCGGCGGGCAGCCGGTAGTTGAGCAGCGGCGGCATGGGCGAGAGGACCTCGGCGTCGGTCTTGCTCGCATCCATCGCGGCCAGCCGCGCCGAGGCGTCAAAGAACACCGCCGCCGCGGTGAACTTCATCGGCCCGAACTCCAGCAGCCGGGCGCCCTCGGAGCCGGCGGGGGTCATGGTGGGCCAGCCTTCGGTAGCCGGCCCGGGCGGCGGGTACTCGCCCGGCAGCACGTGCGCGTGCATGTCGATCAGCATGGCCTAACCCCTCTCCGGGTGGATCGACACGTGCACCGCGTTCTCCCCCTCGACTTCACCGGCGAGCGTTTCGATGGCACGCGCCACGTCCGCGAGCCCGAAGCTGTGCGTGTGCATTCTCTCCAGCGGGAAGCGGCCCGACTCGATGATCCGGATCGCGTCCGCGTAGCCCCGGGCGTCCACGCTGAACGCCCCGACCACGGTGGCCCCCTTGTTGATGATCAGGTCGGTGTTCAGGGGGTGCGCCTTCCCGCCCTTCAGGCCTGCCAGCACCACCCGCCCGCCGTGACGGATCGCCTCGATGGCGTGGGTGACCGGTTCGGTGGCCATCGGCGTGAACTCCAGCGCCACATCGACGCCGTCGCCACCGGTGATCTCCCGGACCCGGGCGACGGTGTCCTCCTCCTCCACGTTGATGGTGTGGTCGGCCCCGAACTCACGGGCCAGTGCCAGCTTGGCGTGGTCCCTGCTGAGCCCGGTGACGATGACGGTCTCGGCGCCGGCCGCTCTGGCCGCGATCACCGCGCCCAGGCCGCGCTGGCCGCCGCCGAGGATGAGCACGGTGCTGCCGAGCCCAACCTCACCGAGGTGGACGGACCACCGGACGCCGGCGCCGAGGGGGTTGTACATGACCGCGATCTCGGCCGGGATGTCCTTGGCGATCGGGTGCAGGATCGAGTTGGGATGGAGGTGGATGTACTCGGCGAAGCCGCCGTTCAGGCGCGGCTCCCCGGGGTTGTAGCCGCCGTAGCTGCCCTGCTTGTTCTTACAGGACATGTACCGGCCGGTCAGGCACAGGTCGCAACTGCGGCAGGGGATCAGGATCTCCAGCGCGACCCGGTCACCGGGGACGACCCCCCAGCGCTGCGCAGCCCGTTCCCCTACCTCCTCGATGCTCCCGATCGGCCCGTGGCCCGGCCCCATGGGCAGCCCCCGCTGCCCGCGGTGACCTTTGTCCTTCCCCACATCGCTGCCGCAGATCCCGCACGCCTCGATCCGCAGCAGGCCCTCGTCCGGGCCGATCACCGGCCGCGGGAACTCCCGCATCCCGAAGGTGCGGGGGGCCGTCATCACCATGGCCCGGACCATGTCAGCCATTAGCGTCCACCTCGTCCATCGTGGTCACATCGAGCGGGATCAGCGGGACGGGGCCCGCGTTCCCGGCGGCGGGAATGTAGCCCCAGTACTTGGCGCGGGCGCCGCCGTCCACCACGAAGTCGCATCCGGTGATCAGCCGCGCATAGTCGGAGCACATCCAGGCGACGCAGTGGCCGATGTCGGTCGGCGTGGAGGGCACGCCCATCGGGATCATGCCGCGGACGTCGAACCGCCCGCCCGGCCGCCACCCGTCCGGCCGGCCCGCTGGCTCCTGGGGCCGCGGCCGCAGTTCCGTCCTGCCGGTCTTCTTCCACTCCGCCAGCAGTTCCGGGTTGTCCGGCGTGGGCGCGGTGGGGGAGAAACTGTTGACCCGGATGCCGTACGGCGCCAGGTCCATGGCCGCGGCGCGGACGAAGTTGGCCAGCCCGCCCTTGTGGAACGCGTAGGCGATCACCCCGCCGGCGCCCTGCCAGGCGTTCGAGGACAGGATGCTGACGATGCTGCCCTTGATGCCGCGCTCGATCATGGCGATGGCGGCGTGCTTGCTGTTGAGGAAGTTCCCCGCCGCCGCCACCGTCACTGCCCGGTTGAAGAAGCCGAGGTTCTCCTCCAGCAGGCCGCGCCCGCCGAGGATCGCCGCATTGTTGATGAGGATATCGATCCGGCCCCAGGTCTCCAGCACCTCACCGAGGTAGCGCTTGACGTCCTCCTCGCTGCTGACGTCGCCAGTGACCGCGATCGCCTCACCCCCGTTGCGCTCGATCCGGCGCACGCAGGCCTTGGCGGCGTCGGTGCTGATGTCGTTGCAGGCCACCTTCGCGCCGTACCTGGCCAGCGCGAGCGCGATCCCGCTGCCGATGTTCGGCCCCGCCCCGGTGACCAGCGCGGCCTTTCCCTCCAGGGAGATCTCCATGTACCTGCCTCACGCGTTGATGACGACGGTCTTGAGCTGGGTGAAATCGAGAATCGACTCGGCGCTCATGGTGCGGCCGAACCCGCTGTGCTTGTAGCCGCCCCAGGGCGCACCGATGACGCCGCGCGAGCCGAAGCCGTTGATGGTGACCGAGCCCGCCTGCACTCCCCTGGCCAGCCGGACCGCGCGGCCGATATCTCTGGTCCAGATGCAGGCGTTGAGGCCGTACCTGGTGCCGTTGGCGATCGCGAGCGCCTCTTCCTCGTCTGAGTAGCTGAGCACCGACAGCACCGGGCCGAAGATCTCCTCCTGGGCGATGCGCATGTCCGGGCGGACCTCGTCGAAGATGGTGGGCTCGACGAAGAAGCCCTTGTCGTACGCGCCTCCGGTGAGCTTGTGTCCCCCGGTGACGAGCCGGGCCCCCTCCTGCTGGCCGATGCCGAGGTAGCCGAGGACCCGCGCCTCCTGTTTGGCACTGATCAGCGGCCCCATCTGGACGTCCTCGTGCCATGGCCCGACCCGGACCCGGCCGAAGGCGCCGGCCACCCGCTCCACGAGCTCGGCCTGCCGGTCGCGGCCGACGAGCACGCGGGACCCCGCGGCGCAGACCTGGCCGGTGTTGAGAGTAATGCTGCCGACGATGGCCGGGATCGCGCGGTCGAGGTCAGCGTCGGCCAGCACGATCTGCGGAGCCTTGCCGCCCAGTTCCATGTGCAGCGGCACCAGGTTCGCCGCGCACGCCTCCATGATCTTCGTCCCGGTCTCGGGGGAACCCGTGAAGCCCATCCGCCGCACCATCGGGTGGGCGGGCAGCGCCGCCCCGGCCTCCGGCCCGTAGCCGGTCACCACGTTGATCACGCCGGGCGGGATACCCGCCTCCAGCGCCAGCTTGGCCAGCAGCAGGCAGGTCAGTGGTGCGTCCTCGGCCGGCTTGACCACCACCGTGTTGCCCGTTGCGATGGCAGGCGCCACGTCGGTCACCATGATCGGCCCCGGCACGTTCCAGGGGATGATGCACCCGCACACGCCGTAAGGCTCCCGGATCGTCATGCCCAGGACATCCGGCTGCGCCGAGGGCAGGGTCTGGCCGGTGACCTTGTCAGCCATCCCGGCCACGAAGGTCAGCGTGCGCGCCACCGGGGACGGCCCCCAGTACGGATGTCCGACCTCCAGTGACTCCAGGGTGCTGAGTTCGGTCCCGTGCTCCCGGCACAGGCCCGCCCACGCCGTCAGCAACTCGGCGCGCACCGCCGGGCTGGTGTCCCGCCAGGCGGGGAAAGCCGCGGCGGCCGCCTGCACTGCCGCGTCAACATCGGCGGCGCCCCCCCGGGGAACGCGCAGCAGGATCTCCTGGGTCGCGGGGTTGGTGACATCGATCGTCTCGCCGCTGACGGCAGGCACCCAGTCCGGGCCGATGAGATGTGAGCCATCGGTGAGCAGGGCACGGATGTCCAGGCCGGCTGACGCTGTCACGGTCATGACAGTCCCTTCCGTGGTCGAGCCCTGGCGCCCATTTCCGCCGCTGCGATCAGCCATGCCGCGCGCCCTGGCCGTGCGATAAGTGACGAATACCGTTACGGTCGTCGCACAAATGACATGCTGTGGGTCTCGCAGTGTCAAGTGTGGGACCACCGAAATCTGGCGCCGGATCTTTGGTGCTAGGCCACGGCCGGAGCATCGCCTGAACATCGCTGTTCCAGGGCCGGGAGCTGCCCCTTGGCACGCCTGGGGGCGGGTGGTATAGATACATATGCCACCACAGTCGTCGAAGAAGATGTCATAGGTTGCGCCCGGCTGCGGCCGGCCGCCTGGGCCGTTGGTGTGCTGGCCGCTGGTGGGACCCCGTCACATCGCCCCCGGATAACGAGGAAGGTCAGGCCTCATGAGCACGATGAAGACTCGGGCGGCGGTCCTCCGCAAGGGCGGCGAGCCCTGGGAGATCACCGAACTGGACCTCGACGAGCCCAAGGCGAACGAGGTACTGGTCAGGATGAAGGCGGCAGGCCTGTGCCATTCGGACGAGCACATCCGCGCCCGCGGCACCGCCCGCCTGCCCCTGGTCGGTGGCCACGAGGGGGCCGGCATCGTGGAGGCGGTCGGCCCCGGCGTCACCAGGGTGAAGGTAGGCGACCACGTCTCCTGCTCTTACATCCCGGTCTGCGGGAAGTGCCGGTACTGCTCGACCGGCCGCCAGAACCTCTGCGACGCGGGGAAGTGGGCCGCGGTCGGCTGCCTCCAGGACGAGACCTTCCGGTTCCATCAAAACGGCGAGGACCTCGGCGGGATGTGCGTGGTCGGCTCGTTCTCGGAGTGGTCGGTGCTGTCGGAGTGGTCGTGCGTCAAGGTCGACGACGACATCCCGTTCGAGCACGCCGCACTGGTGAGCTGCGGCGTCACCACCGGGTGGGCATCGTCCGTCTACGCGGCCGGCGTCCGGGCCGGTGACACCGTGGTGGTCTTCGGCACCGGTGGGGTGGGGATCAACGCGGTGCAGGGCGCCCGCTACGCCGGGGCCAAGAACGTCATCGCCATCGACCCGCTGGAGAACAAGCTGGAGGCGGCCAAGTCGCTCGGCGCCACGCACGGCTTCACCGACCCGGCGAAGGCCCGCGAGGTGCTGGTGGACATCACCCGGGGCCAGCTTGCCGACCACGTCATCTGCACCGTCGGCGAGATGGACAACGAGGTCGTCAAGAACGCCGTCGACATGTGCGGCAAGGCGGGCTCCGTCATCATCACCGGCGTCGGCTACTTCGACATGGTGCTGCCGGGCGGGATCCTCATCGGGTACCACCGCCGGCTCCAGGGTGCCCTGTTCGGCGGTGCCAACCCGCTCTACGACATTCCTAAGCTGCTGGGCCTGTGGAAGGCCGGCGACCTCAAGCTCGACGAGCTGATCACCAAGCGGTACTCGCTGGACCAGATCAACGAGGGCTACCACGACCTGATGGAAGGCAAGAACATCCGCGGCGTCCTCATCCACGACCACTGAGCGTCCACGGCAGGAGGAGCTGACATGCCGAACGCGATTCTGGATCCGACCGGGCAGGCCGATCGCACATCCGGCGGGCCGGCCTTCACACTTGCGCCGCGGCGGGCCGGCCTGCGGGGCGCCCGGGTGGGGCTGCTCATCAACACGAAGCGGAACGCGGACTTCTTCCTCGAGGAGGTGGGCAGGCTGCTCGAGGAAGAGCAGGGTGCCGGCAGCGTCATGGCCCGCACCAAGCTGGCCTTCGCGCAGCCGGTGCCAGCGGACATGCTCAAGGAACTGACCACCGAATGCGATGTCGTGGTCACCGGGGTCGGCGACTGCGGATCCTGCAGCGCGTCCGCGGTCACCGACGGCATCATGCTCGAAAGCAAGGGCATTCCCGCGGCTGTCATCTGCAGCGACGCGTTCGGGGCCAGCGCGGACGCCATCGCCGCGCTGCGCGGCGCCCCCGGTTACCACTACCTGACCACACCGCACCCGGTGGCCGTGCTCACGCCCGGGGAGGTGCGCGACCGAGCCCGGCAGCTTCTCCCGGACATCGTCTCCCTGCTCGCGGCGGGTGGCGAGGCGGCAGGCGGCGAGGCGGCGGCCTGATGGCTCAGGCCGGCGGCCCGGATCCCGACGCGGCTCAGCGGGCCATCGAGTACTGCTATGAGCAGGGGTGGTCCGATGGGCTGCCGCTGGTGCCGGCCACCCAGCCGCTGGTCGATCAGTTCCTGGCCCATACCAGCCGCGATCCCAGCGAAGTCATCGGAACGCTCGAGCAGGTCGGCCGCAACTGCACCGTGTACCTGGCCGCGGTCAACGCCGCCATGGCAGGCTGCCGGCCCGGATACTTCCCGGTGGTCCTGGCCGCTTTCAGCGCGCTCATGGGCGAACGGGCCGCGCGTGGTGGCGGCTGGCAGAGCACCAGCGGCCCAGCCCCACTGATCGTCGTCAACGGCCCCATCCGCGCCGAACTGGGCTTCAACGCCACCGGGGGCGTCTTCGGGCCGGGGTTCCGCGCGAATGCCACCGTCGCCCGCGCGATCGGCCTCATCGTGCGCAACGCCTTCGGCATCCATCCCCATGTCCTGGAGCAGGCGACGCAGGGGATCCCCGGCCGGTGGTCGATCTGCATCGCCGAGAACGAGGAAGAGAGCCCGTGGGAACCGTTCTCGGTGGACGGCGGCGTGGCGGCAGGGACCAGTGCGGTATCGGCGACGCTGCTGCGCACCAGGGAGTTCGTCGACAACCGTCATTCCCATCACCCCGAGGACGTGCTGTGGGACCTGGCGGACACCATCTCGCGTACCGGGGCACAGATCTTCCGCGAGGCCTCGGCCGGCGTGGTGCTCTGCCCGGAGCACGCCCAGATGCTGGCCGGCGCCGGGTATTCCAAGGCAGCGGTGCAGGAATGGCTGATGGCACACTGTGGCCGCACCCCCGCCGACCTGCGGCGGGCGGGCAAGGGCGAGCTGAGCAAGATCAGCCCGGAGGACGAGGCCCAGCAGGCCACGTCCGGTGCCGCGGAGATCTCGCGCACCATGATGTCCCCCCAGCAGGTGCCGGTGATCGTCGCCGGTGCCCGCAACGCGGCCATCTCCATGGTGGTGCGGATCTTCGGTGAGTGGTCGGGAACCGCCACCCCGGTCGAGGTGCCGGCCGGGGCCGGCGCGGTGGCCGGGGCCCGGTAACCGGGCGCGCGCAGCGGCAGGAGAGGAAGCGATGCTCGACGTGGCACGCCTGGAGCCGTTGCAGTTGTCGCTGGGCGCTGACGGCTACCGGATGGAGGCCCGGGAATCCGGCGGCCGGATCGGCGTCCGCATCTCGGCCTCCGACGGCGCCTGCGCCGACTGCCTGGTCCCCAAGAACATCATGCGCGGCATCCTCGGCCAGGTGCTCGGGGTGGCCGAGGACGTCATCGACCTCACCTACCCGGCCCTGAGGGCACTCAGCTTGTGAGCCGGGCACAAGCGCGTGCCACCCGGGTTGGGCGCAGATACAAGATCATCTGATGACGACCGGAGCAAGCGAATCAAGCCTTGCGTCCACACCGACCGGCATCTAACATCCAAGACAAAACCTGACACGCTCGATTAATAAATGTCACGTACTTGTCTCGCTCGTCGTCGCTGAACAACAGCGGCCGAGCACCCCCTGTCAGTTCAGGTGCGCCATGACCATCAGGTTTCACCGTTGTCCGGGAACGCTGGGCTGGCCTGTGTCACCGATAGGCGCCGGCGGGACTAACGCCCGCCGCCGGCAGGCGGCGCAAAATGTTCCGCCTTTTTCCCCTGATTTCCGTGGACTACCGAAATTCGAGTAGGTGGATGCCGTGAGATTTTGGAACAAGACGACGAAGCCGGGCCGCCTTGGCGTGTCCGCGACACTGCTCGCGGCCGCGCTCGCCGCGGCAGCCTGCGGCAGCGGAAGCAGCAGCACTTCTTCCGCCGGCACCAGCGCGGCACCTCACCAGGGTGGCTCGCTGACGGTCCTGGAAGGCTCCGGCTTCTCCGGCGCCTGGCCAGCAGGGCTGGACCCGGCCACGAACACCAACGGCGCCGCAGCCCAGAGTTACATGGAATCCACCTTCGGGCAGCTCTTCGAACTCGGGTCTCACGGCAAGATCATCCCTGACATGGCGACCGGGTATAGCCGCTCCAATGGTGGCAAGACCGTCACCATCAACCTGCGTCCGGGGATGAAATTCACCGACGGCACGCCGCTCAACGCCGCCGCGGTGGTGTGGAACATCGACCGCGATCTCAAGTCGCCGTGCACCTGCAAGCCGCTCTGGCCGGTCGCCTCGGTCGCGGCGCAGGGCAACGACGCGGTGGTGATCAACCTGAAGACGGTGTTCGCCCCGCTCATCGCGTCCTTCATCGACTCGAACGCAAACTGGATCGCCTCCCCGGCCGCGCTCAAGAAGATGGGTGAGAAGCAGTTCGCGCTCACCCCCGTCGGCGCCGGCCCCTTCGAGGTGGTCAGCGACACGCTGAGCTCGGTCCTGGTGCTGAAGAAGAACCCGGGCTACTGGCAGCAGGGCCACCCCTACCTTGACCAGCTGACCTTCAAGTCGGTGGGCTCGGACGAGGCGGCTTACGAAGCCATGCTCGCCGGCGAGGGGCAGGTCTACGAGGACATGTCCACGCCGGCCCTGCTCAAGCAGGCCGCGCAGCACTTCACCGTGGTGAACCAGCTCTCGACCTCGCCGTACGACCTCCAGCTCAACACCGCCATCCCGCCGTTCAACAACATCAAGGCGCGGGAAGCGATCTACTACGCGACCGACATCCAGCCGATCGTCAGCCACATCTTCGACAACCTGTACCCGCTGACCCAGTCGTTCACGGCCCCGGGCGGCATCTGCTACCAGCCCACGGTCCCCGGCTACCTGCCCTACGACCTGGCTAAGGCCAAGGCGCTGGTCCAGCAGCTCGGCGGGCTGACCGTCAACCTGGGCACCATCAACGTGCTGGTGGCCAAGGAGACCACGCAGGCCCTGCAGACCGAATGGGCGAAGGCGGGAATCAAGACCACCATCAGCTCGTACGACCTCGGGCCGCTCATCGCGCAGTTCACCGGGAAGAAGTGGCAGGCCATGGTCCAGACGGCCGGCGCCTATGACCCGGCCGCGGGTGTCGGCGTGGGCTTCCGGTTCTCCTCTCTGTCCCCGTTCAGCGGGGTACACGACCCGAAGCTGGACGGCCTGCTGAACGCCGCCGCCGGGACGCTCAATATGAGCCAGCGGTGCAAGCTCTACGGCCAGGCCGCCCAGTACATCGCCCAGCAGGCCTACGGGCCGTTCTACTTCTCCTTCGCCCCGGCCAACGTGGCGGCCAAGGGCGTGACCGGTCCCGGCCTCACCTCGCCTCTGTCCAGCGTCGTGGTGACGCCGAACGTTCCCTGGGAGGACGTCTCCTACAACCCTGGCGGCTGACGATTCAGCCAGCAGCCCACCATGAGTGAGAGGCAGGCTTGATGGCGGCGGAAGCCGGCCCCGCGCCCGCCGGGCCCCGTACCTGGGGCCCGGCGGGACGTGCGGTACTCACCTCCCCCACGCTGCGGCTGACCGGCAGGCGGTTGCTGTCGGCCATCCCGGTCCTGTGGGGGGTCACGTTCCTCACGTTCGTGGTGATGAACCTGCTGCCGGGGGACGCCGCGCAGCAACTGCTCGGGGCCAGCGCGACCCCGGCCGAGGTCCGGGCGCTTGAGCTCAAGCTCCATCTGAACGAGCCGTTCTGGGTCCGGTACTGGCACTGGCTCGGTAGCGCGCTGTCGGGGCATCTGGGCGCCTCGCTGACCAGTGGCCAGCCGGTGACGTCCATCCTGGCCCAGCGGCTGCCGGTGACCTTCGAGCTGATGATCTACACCTTCGTGATCTCGGTTGCCCTCGCCGTGCCGGTAGCCGCCGCGGCGGCGCACCGGCCCGGCGGCCTGGCGGACCGGCTGAGCATGACGATCAGCATGGCCGGGCTTTCCATCGCGCCCTACGTGCTCGCCCTGGTGCTCGTCCTGGTCTTCGCCGTCGAGTTGCACGTCCTGCCGGCGATCGGGTTCGTCCCGCTCAGCCAGAGCGTGGTGGGCAACATCAAGTCGCTGACCCTGCCCGCCCTGTCCATCGGGCTCCCGCTCGCATGCTTCTATACCCGGCTACTGCGGGCGGACATCGTCGAGCAGATGCAGGGCGAGGACTACGTGGTGACGGCCAGGGCAAAAGGCGTGGCACCGTG
>OFGU01000143.1_pt1 | contig 10481 bp, 8 predicted proteins | sample 1521841 | NCBI WGS metagenome assembly OFGU01 (sample SAMEA2553413, study PRJEB24118) | soil metagenome
CGAGGGTGCGGGAGGGCCAGGTGGGCGGTGGGCGGTGGGCGCGGGCGGGTTGGTGGGGGGGCGCGACGGCGCGGCAGGGGCGCGGGGCGCGCTGTCCGCGGGGGCCGGGGTGGCGGCGGCGACGGGCGCGAGGCTGGCGTGGGAGCCCCGCGGGGCCGGGGCGCGGGGGGCGATCGACGCCGGGGCCCTGCCCGGCCTGCTGCCGCTCGGGCGCCCGGTATCCGACCCGCAGGCACGGGCCGAGGTGGCCCGGACCTGGGGGGTGGCGTCGCTGCCCGCCGGGCCTGGCCGCGACGGCGGGCAGATCCTGGCCGCCGCGGCCGCCGGGGACCTGGACGCTCTGGTCATCGCCGGGGTCGACCCTGGCGACCTGCCCGGCGGGCACGATGCGCTGGCGGCGCTGGCGGCCATCCCGTTCGTGGTCAGCCTGGAGATCCGGACCAGCGCTGTCACCGACCGGGCCGACGTGGTACTGCCGGTCGCGGCCGTCCCTGAGAAAGCCGGCACGTTCGTGAACTGGGAGGGCCGGGAAGGATCGTTCGGCGTCGTGCTCGAGGTGCCCGGCGTGGAATCGGACCTGCAGGTGCTGAACCGGATCGCCGACGAGATGGATGTGCATCTCGGCCTGCCCGATGCCGCCGCCGCCCGCCGGGAACTGGCCAGCCTGGGCGGCTGGCAGGGGGCACGCGAGAGTTCGCCGCCCGCCCCGGCGCAGCCGGTGCCCGCCCCGGCCGCCGGCCAGGCCGTCCTGGCCACCTGGCATCAGCTGCTGGACACCGGCCGGATGAGCGACGGTGAGCCGTTCCTGGCCGGCACGGCCCGGCCGGTGGTGGCGCGGATGTCGGCAGCCACCGCGGCCGGGGCCGGCACCGCCGACGGCGGTAAGGTCACGGTGGCCACGGACAGCGGGTCGGTGACCGCCGACGTGCGGGTCGCCGACATGCCCGACCGGGTGGTATGGCTGCCGGCCCATTCGCGTGACTGCGAGGTCCGGCGCCAGCTCGGGGCGGGCCACGGCACCATGGTGACCTTGAGGAGCCCACAATGAGCAACCTGGCCGCCGCGGCCACCACGGCCCCGGCAGGCCTGGCCCACGAGGCGCACGCCGGGCTGGGCCTCGTGAGCACGGCCGACCCGACGCTGGCCAGCTTCTACGGCCAGCTCTGGTGGATGATCCTGCTCAAGGTCGTGGTCCTGTTCGCGTTCCTGATGGTCATGACCTTGTTCGCGATCTGGGCCGAGCGCCGGGTGATCGGCCGGATGCAGCAGCGCCCCGGGCCGAACCGGGCCGGGCCGTTCGGCCTGCTCCAGTCGCTGATGGACGGCCTCAAGCTGCCGCTGAAGGAGGACATCGTCCCCCGCAATGTGGACAAGCTGCTGTTCTGGCTGGCCCCCGCGATCGCGGTGATCCCCGCGTTCATCAGTTTCTCGATCATCCCGTTCGGCCCCGAGGTGTCGATCTTCGGCGTGCGGACCCCGCTCCAGCTCGCCGACCTGCCGGTTGCCGTGCTGCTGGTGCTGGCCATGAGCTCGATGGGGGTATACGGCATCGTGCTGGCCGGCTGGTCCTCGGCTTCGCCGTACCCGCTCCTGGGCGGGCTGCGTTCCTCGGCCCAGGTGATCAGTTACGAGATCGCGATGGCGCTGTCCTTCGTGGCGGTGTTCCTGTACGCGGGCTCGCTGTCTACCACCGCCATCGTGACCGCCCAGGCTCACGGCGCCCCGTTCCACCTGTTCGGGGTCACCTTGCACTACCCCTCCTGGTTCGCGGTGCTGCTGCTGCCCTCGTTCCTGGTCTACCTGGTCACCATGGTGGGGGAGACCAACCGGCTGCCCTTCGACCTGCCCGAGGGCGAGGGCGAGATCGTGGCCGGGTTCCATACCGAGTACTCGTCGCTGAAATTCGCGCTGTTCTACCTGGCCGAGTACATCAACATGACGACGGTCGCCGGGCTCGCCACCACCTTGTTCCTGGGTGGCTGGCGGGCGCCCTGGCCGGTCACGATCTGGTCCGGGGCGAACAGCGGCTGGTGGCCGCTGCTGTGGTTCCTGGCCAAGGTGGGGATCCTGCTGTTCTGCTTCATCTGGCTGCGCGGCACCCTGCCCCGGATCCGGTACGACCAGCTGATGGCGCTCGGATGGAAGGTGCTCATCCCGGTCTCGCTCGCCTGGATCCTGATGATCGCGACCATCCGGGTCTGGCGCCAGCACGGCGGGAGCACCCCGGTCTACATCGTGGGCGGCGCCATCATCGCGGCCCTGCTGCTCCTGGGCTGGGCCGGGGACGTGCGGATGGAGCGGCGCCGCGCCGCCGAGGCGGCGGCGGCGGAGGAGGAGGCCGCCGCGGGCGGCCCCGGTGGGCCCGGCAGGCCGCCCGGTGCCGGCCCGGGTTTCCCGGTCCCGCCGCTGGACCTGCCCCACTACCACGGGATCGGTGTGGCCGTCCCGGCCGCCGGTTCCCCCGCCGACCACGGTGCCGCCCAGGACGGAACCGTCAAGGAGGTCACCGGTGCCTGAATTCCTGGGCCCTGTCAAAGGCTTTGGTGTCACCTTCCGGCAGATGTTCAACAAGGTGGACACCGTCCAGTATCCGGAGCGCAAGCTCCCGACGGCCCCCCGCTTCCACGGCCGCCATCAGCTGAACCGCTGGCCGGACGGGCTGGAGAAGTGCATCGGCTGTGAGCTGTGCGCCTGGGCGTGCCCCGCCGACGCCATCTATGTGGAAGGCGCGGACAACACCGAGGACGAGCGCTACTCCCCCGGGGAGCGGTACGGGGCCGTCTACCAGATCAACTACCTGCGCTGCATCCTGTGCGGGCTATGCGTCGAGGCGTGCCCGACCCGGGCGCTGACCATGACCAACGACTACGAGCTCGCCGACAACAGCCGCGAGAACCTGATCTGGACCAAGGAGCAGCTGCTCGCCCCGCTGGAGCCGGACATGGAGCCGCCGCCGCACCCGATGCGGCAGGGCAGGACCGAGCGTGACTACTACCGGCAGGGCTCGGCCGGGGTGGCCACCGGCCAGGTGGGGGAGCCGGTGGCCAGCGAGGCCGATCACGCCGGGGGCTGGGCGGGCGTGTCGGCCCAGGACGAGGTCGCCGCGGCGGCGAGCTGGACGCCGGACGCGCACGGGCCGGCCGGCGGGAGCACTCTCCACAGCACCGGTACCCCGGGCGGCTCCGTGCCGGGTGAGGCCAGCGACACCGGCCTCCACCCGGGCGGGGCCGGCGAGAGCGATGACGAGAGTGGGGCGCGGCAGTGAGCGCCGCCGGCGTGCTGGCGGCCGCTGCCGGATCGGCGGCCGGGACCGCCACGTTCTGGGTGCTCGCGGTCATCGCGGTGGCGGCCGCGCTGGGCATGGTCCTGGCCAGGCGGGCCGTGCACTGCGCGGTGCTGCTCGCCGTGGTGATGCTCGTGCTGGCCGTGCTGTACCTGACGGCGCGCGCCCCGTTCCTGGCATTCGTGCAGGTCATCGTCTACACCGGCGCGGTGCTGATGCTGTTCCTGTTCGTGCTCATGATCGTCGGGGTGAGCGCGGTGGACTCCATGCGGGAAACCATCCGGGGGCAGCGGATCATCGCGGGCCTGGCGGCCATCGCCCTGCTCGTGCTGCTGAGCCTCATCGTCGGCCACGCAGCGATCGGCCCGGAGGCCCCCATCTCGGGCAACTACGGATCAGCGAACGTGCCGAGGATCGCCACCTTGATCTTCACCCGGTACTTCTACCCGTTCGAAGTCACCAGCGCGCTGCTGATCACCGCGGCGCTGGGCGCCATGGTGCTGGCGCACCGGGAACGGACCAGGCCGCGGGCCGGCCAGCGGGAGCTGTCCCGGCTGCGGGTGGCCAGCGGGCTGCCGACCCCGCTGCCCGGGCCGGGCACCTACGCCCGGCACAACGCGGTGGACTTCCCGGCGCTGCTGCCCGACGGCAGCCCGGCCCAGCTGTCGGTCAGCCCGGTCATCGCCCGGCGCTCCGCCGCCCGCGCCGTGCCAGGAGGGCCGGCCACGGGAGGAGCGGCAGCGGGCGGGCAGGTGCAGGGACCGCCGGCCGCGGGCGGGCCGGTGGCCGGCCTGCTCCCGCCGGATGAGGACGCCGGCCCGGGCCCGGCAGGAGAGGACCCGCGGTCATGACCCCCACCCATTTCGTGGCGCTCGCCGTGGTCCTGTTCGTGATCGGTGCGGTTGGGGTGCTGGTGCGCCGCAACGCCATGGTCATCTTCATGTGCATCGAGCTCATGCTGAACGCGGTCAACCTGGCGTTCGTCGCCTTCGCCTGGATGCACGGCCGGGTGGACGGCCAGGTGGTCGCCTTCTTCGTGATGGTGGTCGCAGCCGCGGAAGTGGTGGTCGGGCTGGCGATCCTGATGGCGATCTTCCGTACCCGCCGGTCCGCGTCGGTAGACGACGCGAACCTGCTCAGATACTGACCAAGGGGTAGCGACGTGACGAGCTCACTCGCGACCGCGCACGCGGCCGCAGCCCCAGCCCTGGCCACCCTGCCAGCGGCCGGGATCCAGCGTGTTGCCTGGCTGCTGCTGGTGTTCCCGCTGGCCGGGGCGGCACTGCTGCTGCTCGGCGGCCGGCGCACCGACCGCATTGGGCACGTGGTCGGGGTCGCCATGCCGGCCGCCGCTTTCATCTACGGCGTGATCGCCTTCTTCGCGATGCTTGGCTACCCGGCCAGCCAGCGCAGCCGGGACGTCCACCTGTTCACCTGGATCGCGGTCGGCGGTTTCCATGCGAACGCCGGGCTCCAGCTCGACCAGCTGTCGATCAGTTTCGTCCTGCTGATCACCGGGGTCGGCTCGCTGATCCACCTGTTCGCGGTGGGCTACATGGCGCACGACAGCGACCGCAGGCGGTTCTTCGGCTACATGAACCTGTTCGTCGCGGCCATGCTGCTGCTGGTGCTCGCCGACAACTACCTGCTGATGTACGCGGGCTGGGAGGGCGTGGGCCTGGCCTCCTACCTGCTGATCGGGTTCTGGCAGTTCAAGCCGGCCGCCGCGGTGGCCGCCAAGAAGGCGTTCGTGGTCAACCGGGTCGGTGACGCCGGCTTCTCGATCGCGATCATGCTGATGTTCGCCACGTTCGGCACGGTGACGTTCACCGGTGTGTTCGGCGCCGTCGGGTCGGCCGGCCAGGGCGTGAGCACCGCACTGGGGCTGCTGCTGCTGCTCGGAGCCTGCGCCAAGTCGGCCCAGGTGCCGCTCCAGTCCTGGCTGCTGGACGCGATGGAGGGCCCGACCCCGGTGTCGGCCCTGATCCACGCGGCCACCATGGTCACCGCCGGGGTGTACCTCATCGTGCGCTCGGCCCCGATCTTCAACCTGTCGGCGGACGCCAGGCTCGCGGTGACCGTGGTCGGGGCGGTCACGCTGCTGTTCGGTGCGATCATCGGGTGCGCCAAGGACGACATCAAGAAGGCCCTGGCCGGCTCCACCATGAGCCAGATCGGCTACATGACGCTGGCCGCCGGGCTCGGGACGGCCGGCTATGTGTTCGCGATCGCGCACCTGATCACGCACGGGTTCTTCAAGGCGGGCCTGTTCCTCGGCGCGGGCTCGGTGAAGCACGAGATGGACGACGAGGTCGACATGCGCCGGTTCGGGGCGCTGCGCAAGCTGATGCCGGCCACCTTCGTTACCTTCGGCATCGGGGACCTGGCGATCATCGGGGTGCCGCCGTTCTCCGGCTTCTTCACCAAGGACCCGATCATCGAGGCCGCGTTTTCCAAGGGCGGCACGTCGGGGGCGATCCTCGGCACCGCCGCGCTGCTAGGCGCCGGCATCACCGCCTTCTACATGACCCGGGTGATGCTGATGACCTTCACCGGGCAGCGGCGCTGGGCGGAGAACGTGCACCCGCACGAGGTGCCGCCGGTCATGACCTCGCCGATGTGGGTGCTCGCCATCGGGTCGGTCGGCGCGGGGGCGTTCCTGATCCTCGGCAACCGGTTCGTGGACTTCCTCGCCCCGGTGACCGGGGCGCCGCCCACCTCGCATGGCATCTTCACGCCGTCCGGCTACGCGGCGCTGGGCCTGCTGGTGGTGGGTGCGGCGATCGCCTGGGCCATGTACGGCCGCAGGCCGGTGCCCGCATCGGCCCCGGCCGCCCGGTTCCCGGTCACCGCTGGCCGCCGGGACCTGTACGGCGACGCGTTCAACGAGGCGGTGTTCATGCGCCCGGGCCAGTGGCTGACCCGGCTGTCGGTGTACTTCGACAACCGGGGCGTGGACGGCCTGGTCAACACGATCGCCGCCACCGTCGGCGGCACGTCGGGGCGGATGCGCAAGGCGCAGACCGGGTTCGTCCGCTCCTACGCCCTGTCCATGTTCGTGGGTGCGGTGCTGCTGGTGGCCGCGCTCCTGCTGGTCCGGATCTAGGGAGGCTGCGACCGCTATGAGCACGTTTCCCTGGCTGACCGTCATCCTGGCCATCCCGGCCGCCGGCGCGGTGGTGATCGCGGCCGTTCCCGGCGCCGCCGCCACGGCGAGCGAGGAGGACAAGCGCGCGAGAAACCTCCTGGCCAAACGGCTTGCGCTGGTGGTCTCGCTGCTCACCCTGGCCATGACCATCGCGATGATGGTGAGCTTCGACCCGGGTGGCCCCGCCTTCCAGTTCACCCAGACCTACCAGTGGATCCCGCAGTTCGGCATCCATTACGCGGTCGGGGTGGATGGCATCGGGCTGGTCCTGATCGGCATGACCGCCGTGCTCATGCCGGTCGTCGTGCTCGCCTCGTGGTACGACGCCGATCCCCGTCCGGCGGCGGGGCCCGATAGCGGCGACACGGCGGGGCGCCCTCCGGGCCCCCCGCCCAGGCACAGCGTGAAGACCTATTTCGTCTGGATGCTCCTGCTCGAGTCGATGGTGATCGGGCTGTTCGCGGCCACCGACGTCTTCTTCTTCTACGTCCTGTTCGAGGCCATGCTGATCCCGATGTACTTCATGATCGGGAGCTACGGCGTCGGGCAGCGCCAGTACGCGGCGGTGAAGTTCCTGCTCTACAGCCTGCTCGGCGGGCTGCTCATGCTGGCCGCGGTGATCGCCCTGTACGTCTATTCGGCACGCAACGGCCACCCGGGCACGTTCCTGTTCAGCCAGCTCATCCACCTGCCGCTGAGCCCGGAAGCGGCGAAGTGGCTGTTCCTCGGGTTCTTCGTCGCGTTCGCGATCAAGGCGCCGCTGTGGCCGTTCCACACCTGGCTGCCGGACGCGGCGACCTCGGCCCAGCCGGGCGCGGCGGTGCTGCTGGTCGGCGTGCTCGACAAGGTGGGCACGTTCGGGATGATCCGGTACTGCCTGGAGCTGTTCCCCTCCGCTGCCCGGTACTTCACCCCGCTGGTCCTGGTGATGGCGGTGGTCGGGGTCCTGTACGGGGCGGTGGTGGCGATCGGCCAGGCCGACATCAAGCGGCTGATCGCCTACACCTCGATCTCCCACTTCGGCCTGATCGCGCTGGGCATCTTCGTGCTGACCAGCCAGGGGCAGTCGGGGGCGACCCTGTACATGGTCAATCACGGGTTCGCCACCGGCGCGCTGTTCCTGATCGCCGGCTTCATGATCGTGCGGCGGCGCTCGCACATGATCAACGACTACGGCGGCGTCCAGAAGGTGGCGCCGCTGCTCGCCGGGCTGTTCCTGATCGCCGGCCTGGCCGGGCTGTCGCTGCCGGGCCTGTCCACCTTCGTCAGCGAGTTCCTGGTCCTGGTCGGCACGTTCACCAGGTACAAGGCGGCCGCGGTGGCGGCGACGGTGGCGGTCATCCTGTCGGCCGTCTACATCCTGTGGATGTACCAGCGCACCATGAACGGGCCGGTGCGCGACCAGGTGAAGGACCTGCCTGACCTGAAGGCCAGGGAGCTATGGGCGGTCGGCCCGCTCATCGCGCTGATCATCGTCTTCGGCGTCTACCCGCAGCCACTGCTGAACATCATCAACCCGGCGGTGCACCACACCCTGGTGCAGGTGCATGCGACCGATCCAGTGCCGCCCCATCCCCCAGTGGTGTATGTCTCCGGTCATGCGGGCGCGCTGAGCCAGAAGGGAACAACCCCGTGACGGCGATCTCCAGTGGGCTCGCGGTGACCACCATCACCCCGCCCCATATCGAATACGGCCAGTTGCTGCCGATGCTGCTGGTCTTCGGGGTGGCCGTGGCCGGCGTGCTGGTGGAGGCGTTCGTGCCCCGCGAGCGGCGGCGGCTGATCCACCTGATCCTGGCGCTCGGCGGGCTGGCCGTCGCGTTCGTGCTGGTCATCGTGATCGCCGCATCGTCCGACCTGTTCGCCCACGGCAGCCCGGGCCACGTCGCCGCGATGGGCGCGGTCGCCGTCGATGGGCCGACCCTGTTCATCCAGGGCACGATCCTGGTGCTGGCCTTCGTCAGCGTCCTGCTGCTGGCCGAGTCCTCGCACGAGGTCAGCCCGTTCGTGGCGCAGGCGGCCGCGGTCCCCGGCAGTGTGGAGGAACGCGAGGGCCTGCTGGCCGGCGTCACCCACACCGAGGTCTACCCGCTCACCCTGTTCGCGGTCGGGGGCATGCTGCTGTTCCCCGCCGCGAACGACCTGCTCACCATGTTCGTGGCGCTGGAAGTCCTGTCCCTGCCGCTGTACCTGCTGTGCGGGCTGGCGCGCCGCCGCCGCCTGCTCTCGCAGGAGGCGGCCATGAAGTACTTCCTGCTGGGCGCGTTCTCCTCCGCCTTCTTCCTGTTCGGCGTGGCCATGCTGTACGGGTACTCAGGGTCGGTGAGCCTGTCGGCGATTGCGGCGGCTGCCGGGTCGAACGTCAGCAGTTCGACGCTGCTGTACGCGGGGATCGCACTGCTCGGCCTCGGCCTGCTGTTCAAGATCGGCGCGGTGCCGTTCCAGAGCTGGAAGCCGGACGTCTACCAGGGCGCGCCCACCCCGGTGACCGCGCTGATGGCCTCCTGCACCGTGGTGGCGGCCTTCGGCGCGCTGCTGCGCGTCTTCTACGTCGCGTTCGGCCAGCTGACCTGGGACTGGCGGCCAGCCATGTGGGTGGTCGCCATCCTCACGATGCTGGTCGGTGCGATCATCGCTATCACCCAGACTGACGTTAAGCGGCTGCTTGCCTACTCGTCGATCGCGCATGGCGGGTTCGTGCTGACCGGCGTCATCGCCGCCACCACGGCGGGGCTGTCCAGCACGCTGTTCTACCTGGCGGTCTACGGCTTCACCACGATCGGCGCGTTCGCGGTGATCACGCTGGTGCGGGACCCGGCGGGTGAGGCCAACCACCTGTCCAAGTGGGCCGGGCTGGGCCGCCGGTCGCCACTGGTGGCCGGCATGTTCGCCTTCTTCCTGCTCGCCTTCGCCGGCATCCCGCTGACCAGCGGCTTCATCGGCAAGTTCGCGGTCTTCCAGGCGGCCATCGCCGGGGGTGCGCTGCCACTGGTCATCGTCGGGGTCCTGGCCAGCGCGATCGCCGCGTTCTTCTACGTGCGGGTGATCGTGCTGATGTTCTTCAGCGACCCCGCGCCGGACGGCCCGGCCGTGGTCAGGCCCGGCCTGTTCACGGGTATCGCGGTGGCGTTCGGGGCGGCCACCACCCTGGTGTTCGGCGTGGTGCCGGGACCGCTGCTCGACCTCGCGAACCATGCGGCCACGCACCTTTTCGTCCGCTGAGCACGCTCACGCGCCAGCGCGGCGGCGCCGGCCCGGTGTCCGGGGCAGGCGGGCGGGGCATACCCGGGTGGGTGGGGCCATGAACAGGGGCCGCGGGCCGGCAGCGGGCGGGGCCATGGCACCCTGGTGCCAGCGCGCGCACGATGTCTGGGAGCCTGAGTGATCACTGTCGTCCCCATGGAACTGGCCAGCTCCGCGCTCGAGGCGGATGTGAGCGATGGCCTCAGCCGGGTGGAAGAGGCGCTCCGGGAGGCGGCACGCACCGAGGAGGCCCTGCTCGCCGAGGCGTCCCGGCATCTCATCGACGCGGGCGGCAAACGCTTCCGCGCCACTCTCGTCCTGCTGGCGGCGCAGTTCGGCAACCCGCGCGATGAGCGGATCGTGCCCGCCGCGGCCGCCATCGAACTGACCCATCTGGCCACCTTGTTCCATGACGACGTCATGGACGAGGCGGCCATCCGGCGCGGCCATGAGAGCGCGAACTCCCGGTGGAGCAACATGGTCGCCATCTTGACCGGCGACTTCCTTTTCGCCCGCGCCTCGCGGATCCTGGCCGATCTGGGCGAGGAGGCCATCCGCATCCAGGCCGACACCTTCACGCAACTGGTCAGCGGGCAGATCGCCGAGACCGTCGGCCCGCGTCCGGGCCAGGACCCGCTTGAGCATTACCTGCGCGTCGTGCGGGACAAGACCGCGTCCCTGATCGCCACCGCCGGGCGGTTCGGGGCGATGTTCTCCGACGCCCCCGCCGACGTGGCGGCCCGGATCGCGCCCGCCTGCCACGCCCCGGGGGTGGCGTTCCACGTCCCCGACGCCCTCACACCTGTG
>OFGU01000144.1_pt1 | contig 10417 bp, 4 predicted proteins | sample 1521841 | NCBI WGS metagenome assembly OFGU01 (sample SAMEA2553413, study PRJEB24118) | soil metagenome
CGCACACGAGAATACGAACAGCGCGACCCATCCCTAAGCGGGCTATGAAGCCCAGTTCCAGGGGCCGGAAATTCGGCCTGCGGGAGCGCCGCCATTCCCTGGGGGCGGCGGTGACGGTGGTGGTGGTGAGTGCTAAGCGCAAGACCGCCTAGATCAAGCTGTCTAGCTGCAGGGCCGGAACGGCAGGCTGGTTGTTATGGCAGGGCCCGCGCGGCGTCGTTCGAGGGCCCAAGATTCCGGCACCCCGTGCCATTTAGGGGACCAAGAAAATTGCGCTTACAAGGAGAGTCAAAATCGCCCCCATTTCCTGGAAGGGAGAGCGCGCCAGGGGAATCGGCGATGGGGGGGAGGCCCGCACGGCGCGCCGGCGCCCCCCCCCCCCCGCCGAGCCGGTTTCCGGCGCCGGCCGCACACCCCCAGCCGGGCCCGAACCCGCCTTTAACCGGCGGCACCCCTCCTGGCTGGGCTCCCCCCGCCAGTCCGGCCCCCGCACCCGAAAGCCTGCCAAGGGCCAGGGCGACCACTGGCTCAAGGGCTACTGCACCCAGGCCGCCAACGGCGCCGCGAACACCGCCACGTTCCTCGGCGAACGGCTCACCCGACGTGGCTATCTTGCGCTCGCGGGCATCGTGTTCGGTGCGTTCACGGTGACCACGCAGCTCGAGGTCGGGAACCTAGCCGCCGTGCAGTACCTCCCCGGGAACCTCCTGCTCATCCTGGGCACGTTCTTCTGGGGCGTGGACAACAACGGCAGCACGGTCCTCAGCCGACGGTCGCGCATCGTCCCCATGATTTCCGCCAAGCTCCTCCTCGGGTCGGCCCTCCTGGTGCCCGTCCTCCTGGTGACCGACGCGCCCCTCCTGCCGAGCGGTCCGGACGCGTGGCTCATCCTCGTGATCGCCTTCGGCGGCGTCGCAAGCTTCACGGTCCTGTTCTACCACGCCCTCCGGGTCATCGGTGCCATTCGCGCGGGGTCCATCCTGTCCACGTCGGCCCTCTGGGGCGTCCTGATCTCCCTCGCCCTGTTCCCCGGCGAGCCGCTGACCGCCACGCAGCTCGCGGGAGGCGCCCTGATGATCCTCGCCACGATCGCTCTGTACGTGTTCGGCGGCACAGTGACGTCGGCATCCGCGGGGGCCGGCGAAACCTTGAAACCCGCGGGCCCGGATGGTCCGAAGTTGCCGTGACCACCCCCCCGCCCGAGACCCTGTTCGCCGCCTTGGCGCGCCTCGCGCGTCACCTCGAGGCCACGCCGAAGCGCCTGGAGAAGCGCGGCCTGCTCGCGGAGTTCCTGCGGAGCCTGCAGCGGGAGGAGATCGCCCCCGCGGTCCATCTCGTCGTGGGCCGCATCTTTGCGGAGGCGGATGCCCGCGCCCTGAACGTGGGGTGGGCGACCCTGCGTCGGGCCCTCGAAGGGAAGCGACAGACCACCCTCGTCGCGGAACCGCTCACGGTGCTCGAGGCCTCCCGCGCCTTCGCGGCGATTGCCGCGACCCACGGTCCGGACTCCGTCCGCGAGCGCCGCCGCCTCCTCGAATCCCTCCTGGGGCGCGTGGACCCCGCGGACCGCGACATCCTGCTGCGGATCCTGTTTGGCGAGATGCGGATCGGCGTGAACGAGGGGGTCATGCTCGAGGGCATCGCGGAAGCCGCGGACCTCCCGGCGGAGAACGTGAGGACCGCCCACATGTTCCTCGGGGACCTGGGCCGGGTGGCGGAGATCGCCTTGAGCGAGGGACTCCCGGGCCTCCGATCGGCCGGGCTTCGGCTCCTTTCCCCCGTGAAGCCCATGCTGGCCGAGATGGCCGAGGACCCGGACGACGTCCTCACGGAGCACGGAGGGGAGCCCGCCATCGAATTCAAGCTGGACGGCGCCCGGATTCAGATCCCCCGGGCCGGCGGGCCCGTCCGCGCGGACCGTGAACTAGCCCGGGGGCCCGCCCGGCTGTGCCAGGCGCTCGGCATCGACCGGGCTCTCGATGGCGCCGATGTATGCGACCCGGCCAGCCCGCTGCGGGTCCGGTCCGCCCGCTCGGCGCGGGGTGGGCCGGCTACCCCGCCCATCAGCCGGGGCCCCAGGGTCGGGGTCAATTCGGGTGCGCAGCGCCCGTGGCGATTCTGGCTGACCGGTGACCCTACCGTGTCGCCGTACCGGCCGCACGTGCCGCGGGTCCGGCCGAAACCGGTTTGGGCTCCGGATCGGAGCGATGGGACGATGCAGCAGTGAGCGACATACTCGGCGAGCTGAGCTGGCGTGGCCTGATCGCGCTCTCCACCGACCCCGACGAGCTGCGCAAAGCGCTGGATCCTGGGCCGGTCACCGCCTACGGCGGGTTCGATCCGACCGCGCCCGGGCTGCACATCGGGAACCTGGTCCTGTTGCTCACCCTGCGCCGCCTGCAACTGGCCGGGCACCGGCCGATCGGCCTGGTCGGAGGGGCCACCGGGCTGATCGGGGATCCGAGTGGCAAGTCGGCGGAGCGGGTGCTGAACCCGCGTGAGGTGGTCGCGCAGTGGGTGGAACGGATCCGGGGCGAGGTGTCACGCTTCCTCGACTTCGACCCTGGGCCCTCGGGCGCGCTGCTCGTCAGCAATCTGGACTGGACCGAGCACCTGTCGGCGCTGGAGTTCCTGCGTGATGTCGGCAAGCACTTCCCGGTCAACCAGATGCTCTCGCGGGAGTCGGTGAAGGCGAGGCTGGAGGCGGGCGGGATCAGCTACACCGAGTTCAGCTACCAGATCCTGCAGGCTTACGACTACCTGGAACTGCACCGGCGTCATGGCTGCACGCTCCAGCTGGGCGGCAGCGACCAGTGGGGGAACCTGGTGTCCGGGGTGGACCTGATCCGGCGGGTGACTGGTTCGGCGGTACACGCGCTTGCCACGCCCTTGATCACAAAGCCGGACGGGACGAAGTATGGCAAGACCGAGGGCGGGGCGATCTGGCTGAGCCCGGACCTGATGAGCCCGTACACGTTCTACCAGTTCTGGATCAACCGGAGTGACGCGGAGATTCCTGGCCTGCTCAGGGTCTTCACCTTCCGGTCCAGGGAGGAGATGGAGGCGCTGGAAATCCAGACCCGGGACAAGCCTGCCGCCCGCGCTGGACAGCACGTGCTCGCCGAGGACGTGACCACCCTGGTCCACGGGGCGCAGGAGTGCGCGAAGGCGGTCGCGGCTAGCAAGGCTCTGTTCGGGCAGGGGGAACTCGCTGATCTGGACGAGCGGACGCTGGCCGCCGCGCTGGCAGAGGCGCCCTCCGCCAGCGTCCCCGCCGGTGCCTCGGGCCTGCCGAAAGTGATCGACCTGCTGGCCGCCACCGGGATCGCGCCGAGCAAGTCGGCCGCGCGACGGGCGATCGCCGAGGGTGGGGCGTACCTGAACAACCGCAAGGTGCTGACAGAGGACGCCGAGCCGGACCGCACCGACCTCCTGCACGGGCGCTTCCTGGTGCTCCGGCGGGGGAAGCGCACCATCGGCGGGGTGGAAGTCACCAGCGGCTGACCCGCCACCCGGCCCCCGCAGCCCCATCGGCCCCGCCCTCATGATCGTGCCCGTCCCGCCGGGCCTGGTTTCCATGATCGATGCACAGGCACCGGACGCGAAGGCTCATGCGGCGACTGTGCGGCCTCCTGGGCGGTCGTGTCCACCGGGTTTCGCCCGGCTGAACTGCGGCTGCCTGGTGAGCGAACCCCAGCACACGCCGCACGCCCGGCCGCAGGTCACGCCGGTACGGATGCGCGGCGGCGCTTCGATTTGACGGAATCGGCTTTCCTGCCTAGTGTTTCGTCCTGCCCCACAGGAACCACAGACCCGCCGCTAGGCGGTCGGTCCAGGGGCCAGCAATCAAGGTCCTTGAGCAGTCCGGCTTGGGCATAAGCAGGACTGCGCAGGGGTTATGCTGAGTAGCAGCGGTGAGCCACCGGGTACGTCGAACCCCGTGAAAGCGGTTGACAGGCCCAGGACTTGCTGGTAAGTTAGTAGGGTTGCCCCCGAACTAAGGCGAAAGCCTGGTGACGGTGCGCGTCCGCTCCTTGAGAACTCAACAGCGTGCTAAAAGCCAGTGCATAAGCACAAACCCCGTCAGTGAGGGCTGGGTCGGCAACGACACAGGACCTCACTACGGATGCCAAGATCGCCTTGGAGACCGGCCTCGCCGGTTCGATAGGGCACTCTTTCATGTCAGCTCCCGCTGACCGCGCCCGTCACCGCTAGCCGGGGACATGCGTGCAGGCGGTTGCATATAGACATTCAACGGAGAGTTTGATCCTGGCTCAGGACGAACGCTGGCGGCGTGCTTAACACATGCAAGTCGAGCGGAAAGGCCCTTCGGGGTACTCGAGCGGCGAACGGGTGAGTAACACGTGAGCAACCTGCCCTTAGCTCTGGGATAGCTCCGGGAAACCGGAATTAATACCGGATACGACCACGGCCGACATCGGCTGTGGTGGAAAGTTTTTCGGCTGGGGATGGACTCGCGGCCTATCAGCTAGTTGGTGGGGTAACGGCCCACCAAGGCGACGACGGGTAGCCGGCCTGAGAGGGCGACCGGCCACACTGGGACTGAGACACGGCCCAGACTCCTACGGGAGGCAGCAGTGGGGAATATTGCGCAATGGGCGAAAGCCTGACGCAGCGACGCCGCGTGGGGGATGAAGGCCTTCGGGTTGTAAACCCCTTTCAGCAGGGACGAAGCGAAAGTGACGGTACCTGCAGAAGAAGCGCCGGCTAACTACGTGCCAGCAGCCGCGGTAACACGTAGGGCGCAAGCGTTGTCCGGAATTATTGGGCGTAAAGAGCTCGTAGGCGGTCTGTTACGTCTGCTGTGAAAACCCGGGGCTTAACCCTGGGCCTGCAGTGGATACGGGCAGACTAGAGGTAGGTAGGGGAGAATGGAATTCCCGGTGTAGCGGTGAAATGCGCAGATATCGGGAGGAACACCGGTGGCGAAGGCGGTTCTCTGGGCCTTACCTGACGCTGAGGAGCGAAAGCGTGGGGAGCGAACAGGATTAGATACCCTGGTAGTCCACGCTGTAAACGTTGGGCGCTAGGTGTGGGGTCCTTCCACGGATTCCGTGCCGCAGCTAACGCATTAAGCGCCCCGCCTGGGGAGTACGGCCGCAAGGCTAAAACTCAAAGGAATTGACGGGGGCCCGCACAAGCGGCGGAGCATGTTGCTTAATTCGACGCAACGCGAAGAACCTTACCAAGGTTTGACATGCAGGGAAAAGCCGTGGAGACACGGTGTCCGTAAGGGTCCTGCACAGGTGGTGCATGGCTGTCGTCAGCTCGTGTCGTGAGATGTTGGGTTAAGTCCCGCAACGAGCGCAACCCTTATCCTATGTTGCCAGCGGGTAATGCCGGGGACTCATGGGAGACTGCCGGGGTCAACTCGGAGGAAGGTGGGGATGAGGTCAAGTCATCATGCCCCTTATGTCTTGGGCTGCAAACATGCTACAATGGCCGGTACAGAGGGCTGCGAGACCGCAAGGTGGAGCGAATCTCAAAAAGCCGGCCTCAGTTCGGATTGGGGTCTGCAACTCGACCCCATGAAGTCGGAGTCGCTAGTAATCGCGAATCAGCAACGTCGCGGTGAATACGTTCCCGGGCCTTGTACACACCGCCCGTCACGTCACGAAAGTTAGCAACACCCGAAGCCGGTGGCCTAACCCGCAAGGGAGGGAGCCGTCGAAGGTGGGGCCAGCGATTGGGACGAAGTCGTAACAAGGTAGCCGTACCGGAAGGTGCGGCTGGATCACCTCCTTTCTAAGGAGCACCTGGCGTGTCCGCCGTCCGGCGGGCGCGTCCAGAGCCACATCTCAGGCGAACTGTGTTGCAAACAGCACAGTCTGAGGTGGCTGCTCACTAGTGGAGCACTGGTTATTCGGTCCGTGTACCGGCTCACGCCGGGTAGTACACCCGGGCTAGATGCGCAAGCACCTGGTCCGGGACGGAACGCCGGTCGCGAGGGGTTCGCGGGCCGAGCACGCTGTTGGGTCCTGAGGGAACGGCCGCAAGGCCCCCTCGGCCAGGACCGGCCGCCGCCTCCGGAAGGAGAGCTGGTGGCCGGGACCGCCCGTATCTTGAGAACTGCACAGTGGACGCGAGCATCACATCTGTAGTTGCCAAGTTAGTAAGGGCGCACGGTGGATGCCTTGGCACCAGGAGCCGAAGAAGGACGTAGGAGCCTGCGATAAGCCCCGGGGAGTCGGCAACCAGACTTCGATCCGGGGATTTCCGAATGGGGAAACCTGATTGGGCGTAATGGCCCATCGCCCCTGCCTGAACACATAGGGCAGGTGGAGGTAACGTGGGGAAGTGAAACATCTCAGTACCCACAGGAAGAGAAAGCAAAAGCGATTCCCTGAGTAGTGGTGAGCGAAAGGGGAACAGGCCAAACCGATCACGTGTCATAGCCGGCAGGCGTTGCGTGACCGGGGTTGCGGGACCGGCCAGCCAGAGCTGCTGATCTGGCAGGAAGTAAGAAATCGTTTGAGTAGCCGAAGACGTCTGGAAAGCGTCGGCACAGAGGGTGACACCCCCGTAGACGAAACTCAAGCGACTTCCGGACGGTATCCCAAGTAGCACGGGGCCCGAGAAATCCCGTGTGAATCCGGGAGGACCACCTCCTAAGCCTAAATACTCCCTGGTGACCGATAGTGCACAAGTACCGTGAGGGAAAGGTGAAAAGTGCCCCGGTGAGGGGTCGTGAAATAGTACCTGAAACCGTGTGCCTACAAGCCGTGGGAGCGTAATCAGTCTTCGGACTGATGTGAAGTGACCACGTGCCTTTTGAAGAATGAGCCTGCGAGTTATGGTATGTGGCAAGGTTAACCCGTGTGGGGGAGCCGTAGCGAAAGCGAGTCTGAATAGGGCGCCTAAGTCGCATGCTATAGACCCGAAGCGGAGTGATCTACCCATGGGCAGGTTGAAGCGCGGGTAAGACCGCGTGGAGGACCGAACCCACCAGGGTTGAAAACCTGGGGGATGACCTGTGGGTAGGGGTGAAAGGCCAATCAAACTCCGTGATAGCTGGTTCTCCCCGAAATGCATTTAGGTGCAGCGTTGCGTGTTTCTTGCCGGAGGTAGAGCTACTGGATGGCCTAGGGGGCCTACAAGCTTACTGAAGTCAGCCAAACTCCGAATGCCGGTAAGTGAGAGCGCGGCAGTGAGACTGCGGGGGATAAGCTCCGTAGTCGAGAGGGAAACAGCCCAGATCACCAGCTAAGGCCCCTAAGCGTGTGCTAAGTGGGAAAGGATGTAGAGTTGCACAGACAACCAGGAGGTTGGCTTAGAAGCAGCCACCCTTGAAAGAGTGCGTAATAGCTCACTGGTCAAGTGATTCTGCGCCGACAATTTAGCGGGGCTCAAGCACACCGCCGAAGCTGTGGCACTCGCGCAATAACCAGGCCCTTTGTGGTTAAGGTGGATGGCGGTCTTGTCCGCTGCGGTTTCGGCCGCGGCCGGCTTGACCGTGGCCACTGGCGCCTTGAGGGTCCAGGTGCGCGGGTGGGTAGGGGAGCGTCGGGTGGCGAGTGAAGCGGCGGAGTGATCCAGCCGTGGACGCCACTCGAGTGAGAATGCAGGCATGAGTAGCGAAAGAGGGGTGAGAAACCCCTCCGCCGAATGACCAAGGGTTCCTGGGGCAGGCTAATCCGCCCAGGGTGAGTCGGGACCTAAGGCGAGGCCGACAGGCGTAGTCGATGGACAACGGGTTGATATTCCCGTACCCGCTTAGATGCGCCCATGCCGACCCCGGCGATGCTAAGTGCGCGGATCCGGCGAGTCCTTCGGGGCAAACTGGCCGAGCGCACGACCCAGACCGGCAGTAGGCAAGCCGAAGGGGTGACGCAGGAGGGTAGCTCTACCGGGCGATGGTAGTCCCGGAGTAAGGGTGTAGGGCGGTGCGCAGGCAAATCCGCGCACCATTAAGCCTGAGACCTGATGCCGAGCCGATTTAGGCGAAGTGAGTAATCCCATGCTGCCAAGAAAAACCTCGCGGCGAGCATCTCGGCGGCCCGTACCCTAAACCGACGCAGGTGGTCAGGTAGAGAATACCGAGGCGATCGGGTGAACCGTGGTTAAGGAACTAGGCAAATTATCCCCGTAACTTTGGGAGAAGGGGAACCGCGCCCGGTGAGGAGACTTGCTCTCTGAGCTGGGTACGGTCGCAGATACCAGGGGAAAGCGACTGTTTACTAAAAACACAGGTCCGTGCTAAGTCGCAAGACGACGTATACGGACTGACGCCTGCCCGGTGCCGGAACGTTAAGGGGAGGGGTTAGCGGTCTTCGGGCCGCGAAGCTCTGAACTTAAGCGCCGGTAAACGGCGGTGGTAACTATAACCATCCTAAGGTAGCGAAATTCCTTGTCGGGTAAGTTCCGACCTGCACGAATGGCGTAACGACTTTCCCACTGTCTCAACCACGGACCCGGCGAAATTGCACTACGAGTAAAGATGCTCGTTACGCGCAGCAGGACGGAAAGACCCCGGGACCTTCACTGCAGCTTGACATTGGTGTTTGGGACGTCTTGTGTAGGATAGGTGGGAGACTGTGAAGCAGGGACGCTAGTTCCTGTGGAGTCATTGGTGAAATACCACTCTGGTCGTTCTGGATGTCTAACCTGGGTCCGTGATCCGGATCAGGGACAGTGTCTGGTGGGTAGTTTAACTGGGGCGGTTGCCTCCTAAAAAGTAACGGAGGCGCCCAAAGGTACCCTCAGCCTGGTTGGCAATCAGGTGTCGAGTGTAAGTGCACAAGGGTGCTTGACTGTGAGACAGACATGTCGAGCAGGAGCGAAAGCTGGGACTAGTGATCCGGCGGTGGCATGTGGAAGCGCCGTCGCTTAACGGCTAAAAGGTACCCCGGGGATAACAGGCTGATCTTCCCCAAGAGTCCATATCGACGGGATGGTTTGGCACCTCGATGTCGGCTCGTCGCATCCTGGGGCCGGAGCAGGTCCCAAGGGTTGGGCTGTTCGCCCATTAAAGCGGCACGCGAGCTGGGTTTAGAACGTCGTGAGACAGTTCGGTCCCTATCCGCTGCGCGCGCAGGAGACTTGAGAGGGGCTGTCCCTAGTACGAGAGGACCGGGACGGACGAACCTCTGGTGTGCCAGTTGTTCCGCCAGGAGCACGGCTGGTTGGCTACGTTCGGAAGGGATAACCGCTGAAAGCATCTAAGCGGGAAGCTCGCCTCAAGATGAGGTCTCCCTCGGGGTTAACCCGGTAAGGCCCCCAGCTAGACGACTGGGTTGATAGGCCGGAGGTGGAAGCGTGGCAACACGTGTAGCTGACCGGTACTAATAGGCCGAGTGGCTTGGCTTCTACCTACTTTGTTTTGCATGCGTCCACTGTGCGGTTCCTGAGATGCGGTCGGCCGTACCGGCCCGGAACCTGATTCCGGGTTAATTGCGGGGCACGACATCTCCATAGTGTTTCGGTGGCCATAGCGAAGGGGAAACACCCGGTCCCATTCCGAACCCGGAAGTTAAGCTCTTCAGCGCCGATGGTACTGCGCGGGGGACCGCGTGGGAGAGTAGGACGCCGCCGGACATCTTCGCTGGTAGGGCCGCTTCCCGTAGGGGAAGTAGCCCTACCAGTATTTTTGTTGTGCTGCTGTCGACCTGGCAGCAGGCGTGGAAGGTGGAAGCGTGGCAGGGGAGAGGCCGGCCCGCCAGGACGGCGGTAACGCCGGACGAGGCAGCGCCGGACGAGGCAGCGCGGGCCGCACTGGTGGCGGTACACCCGGCCGGGGCGGGGCGGGCTCCGCCCGCGGAGCCCGTAATGCGCGCGGGGCCGGTGGCGCACGCGGTGGCAGCAGTTCCCGGGCGGCCGGTGCTGCCCGCGGTGGCAGCGGCGGCGGCCGGGAGACGGGCGGTGCCCACGGTTCCTGGGAGACCGGCGGTGCACGGGGTGGCGCGGACGGACCTCGCGGACGGGGAAGCGCGGCGTCCGGCCGGAAGGCCGCGGGTCCGGCCGGGCGTGGACGCGCCGGTGGCGGGGCGGGCGGCCGTGCAGGCGGGGCACGCGGCGGTGAGGCACGGCGAGACAGCGATGCCTCCGCGCGTGGCTATGGCGGCACCGAGCGGATGAACAAGGGTCCCTACGACGACGGCGGCACCGGCCGTCCCCGGCGATCTCCAGGTGGCCCGGCGGCGGGCGGGAAAGATGCCGGGAAGGGCGGCCGGACGCGCAGCGGCTGGGAGAGCGGCAGCCGGGAAACCGGGACGCGCTCTGGTGGCCCCGGGCGCCGGCCGGAGCCGTATGGGGGCGGGCACCCGGCACCGAGCCGTGGCGGTCCCGGGCAGGGACGGGACTTTGAGCGAGAGCCAGGTGGCCAGGCAGCCCCGCGGTCGCTCCGGGCTCCCAGAGCCGGCTCCCGGCCAGACGGCGAGGACAGGCCACGCTACAGACC
>OFGU01000145.1_pt1 | contig 10386 bp, 8 predicted proteins | sample 1521841 | NCBI WGS metagenome assembly OFGU01 (sample SAMEA2553413, study PRJEB24118) | soil metagenome
CCGGCGACCCCGAAGATGTCACCAGCACCTCGCCCATCACCCAGCGATACGCGGCGGCCCTCGCCCTCGCGCTGGTGCGGAACGCCGCGCCGTGCGCCTTTCGTCACATCGTTCAGTGGCAGTTCAGCACGCCGGACAATGCACCGCTGATCTCGTACCGCACCCCACCGCACAGGCAGCTGCCCCGTAACATTCAACCTCCCTGATTTACTGGTTTGCCTGCAGCATGGCGGCCATGCGTTGGTGAACGAGGTTGATCGCCTTGAGAGGACGGATCATGACCTTGAACTCGACGATGCGGCCGCTTTCGTTCCACTTGATGATGTCCACCCCGTTCACCAAGATTCCGTCGATCTCCGTTTCGAACTCGAGCATTGCGTCGCCGGGCCCGACGATCTCGCGCACATAGCGGAACGTCGGATTGAAGAAGACGCGGAAGGCGGCCGTGAGGTACGCAATCGCGACCTTCTTTCCGCGCTGCGGGTTGTGCACGACGGGCGAGACGAAGACGGCGTCTTCGTCCATCAAGGCCTCCAGAGCGGCCGGATTACGGCTGCGCACCAGCTCGTGCCAGGCGGCGACGGGATGCTCAAGCATCACCAGCTCTCCCTCGCGGCCTGTCCAGGATCTCGAGGGTTCGCGCGTCTCGTTCATTGTCGAAAAACTGGCCCAGCGCCTCAGCGAACGCGGAGGATTGACCATCCGCTGCTGCAAAGAGCGTGAGACACGACCTGACCTCCATCGCGTCCAGCGAGCCGAACTCGGCGGCCAGCGCCCGCGCCGCGGTCGGGCCGACATGCCGGATCGACAGTGCGACCAGGATCCGCCACAGCGGCCGGGTCCGTGCCTCGTCCAGGTTGGCCAGCAGCTTGCCCGCGTTGACGGTCAGGCCGCCCTGCTTGTTGACGAAGAAGGGGCAGGTGACCAGCTTGTCCGCGGTGAGCGAGAACAGGTCACCCTCATCGGCGATCAGCCCGCTCTCCAGCAGGGCAACGACCGCCTCGTAACCGAGCACCTCGATGTCGAACGCGCCCCGGCCGGCGAGGTGGAACAGCCGCTCCCGCAATTGCGCCGGGCACGCCCGCGTGTTCGGGCAGCGCCAGTCGACCTCGCCTTCCTCCCGGACCAGCGCGGTCCCGCAGGAAGGGCAGTGGGTGGGGAACTCGAAGGCACGCTCGGTCCCGGTGCGCAGGTCCACCACTGGCCCGACGACCTCCGGGATCACGTCGCCGGCTTTGCGCAGCACCACCATGTCGCCGATGAGCACACCCTTGCGCGCGATCTCGTCGACGTTGTGCAACGTGGCCCTGTCCACGGTGGACCCGCTGACATGGGCCGGCTCCATCACCGCGAACGGGGTGACCCGCCCGGTCCGGCCGACGTTCACCCGGATGTCGAGCAGGCGGGTGGTGACCTCCTCCGGCGGGTACTTGTAGGCGATCGCCCACCGCGGGGCCCGGCTGGTCGCGCCCAGCTCGCGCTGCAGGGCGAGCTGGTCGATCTTGACCACCACCCCGTCGATCTCGTACGGGGGGTCATGCCGGTGCTCGCCGTAGTAGGCGATGTACTCGCGCACACCGTCCAGGTCGCCCACCACCTTGACCAGGTCGCTGACCGGCAGCCCCCACCCGCGCAACCGCTCGTACCAGCCCGACTGGGTGTCCGGCGCACTGCCTGCCACGGCCGGCTCGCCGGGTGCGGGTGCCCCGCCCGCCCCCGCGCCGGCTCCCGGCACGGCCAGGCCGTGCACGATCATGCTGAGCGCGCGGGTCGCGGTGACCCGTGGGTCCTTCTGCCGCAGCGAGCCGGCGGCGGCGTTGCGCGGGTTGGCGAAGGGAGGCTTGGCGGCGTCCTCCAGCCGCTCGTTCAGTTCGCGGAACGCGGCCACCGGCAGGAACACCTCGCCCCTGACCTCCAGCGTCTCCGGCACGTCGGGCCCGGTCAGCCGCATCGGCACCGCGTCGATGGGGCGGATGTTGGGTGTGACGTCCTCCCCGGTGACGCCATCGCCACGGGTCGCGCCCCGCACCAGCGCGCCGTTCCGGTAGACGAGGGCGACCGCCAGCCCGTCGATCTTGACCTCGCACAGGTACGGGCCTGAGCCACCGAGCCTGGCCACCCGGGCGCCCCACGCGGCCAGTTCCTCCTCGGAGAAGGCGTTGTCCAGGCTGAGCAGCCGGTCCAGATGCTCGACCGCGGAGAACAGGGTGGAGACGCCGCCGCCGACCTTCTGGGAGGGAGAGTCCGGGGTACGCAGTTCCGGGTAGCGCTCCTCCAGCGCGATCAGTTCCCGCTTCAGCAGGTCGTACTCGGCGTCGGAGATGAGCGGTGAGTCGAGTACGAAGTACCGGTGATCGTTCTCGGTGATCTCCACGCACAGTTGCGCGTGGCGCTGCCGGGCGGCGCCGATGTCGTCGGGCACGCTGGCCATCAAGCCTCCTCGATCAGCTCGGGCAGCAAAGCAGCGGCCTCCCGGCAGTGGGCGAGCGCGGCCCTGGCATAACCCGGCGGCGCGCCGGCCAGCCCGCAGGCAGGGGTCAGCACCACCTGCGCGGCGGCCGCGGCCGGGCCGGGGCCGGACGAGGTAGGCCACCCCATCTTGCGCCACAGCTCCACCACCCGGGCAGCCGTCACGCGGGGAACGGGCAGCCGCCCCGCGTCAGTACGTTCGGCCGTGATTTTCGGGGTGGCGGGGACCACGCCGGCCAGGATCCCCAGGCCGGCCTCGGCCACCTCGGCAAGACCGTCTTCCTCCCCCCGCCGCAGCAGGCTGAGATCGAAACTGACTGCGTCCGCACCCACAGCCTTGATCATGCCGAACGGCACCGCCGCCGCGCAGCAGTGCACGAGGGTGAAGGCCGCCCCGGCCTGGCAGACCACGCGGAGCCGGGTTTCGAGGTCGGCCGGCTCCGGGGGCGCCAGCCGGGCGAGGCCGCTGGCCGTCGGCACGCCGCCGGCCAGCACCGTGGGCAGGGCCGGCTCGTCCAGCTGGAGCAGCACCTGCGCGCCGCCGACCCGCTTGCGTACCTCCGCGAGGTGGGCGCGGATACCCTCGGCGAGCGATTCGGCGAGGTCGGCCACGGCACCCGCGTCGGCCAGCGCCGCCTCCTGACTGCGGGCCAGCTCGATCGTGGCCGCCAGCGTCCACGGCCCGCGGCCCTGTACTTGCTGCGCCCCTTGGTCGCCGGCCGCGCTCGCCGCCAGCGCGTCCAGCTCGGCCGCGGCGATGCTGCGCGCCCGGCTGAGGTCGCGGCCCGGGCGGGCGGCGAACCGCCACCCCGTCGCAGTGGTCTCCACCGGCAGGTCGACCAGCAGCGCGGCGGTGCGGCCGGTCAGGTCGGCACCGGCGCCACGGGACGGGAGCTCGGCGAGGTGGGGCAGGTCAGGCAGCTCCCCAAGGATGATCCGCATCGCCTCGGCCTGGTCGGTGCCGGGCATGGACCCGATCCCGGTCGCGCTGCCCGCTGGCCAGGGAAATCGGCTCGTACTGCTGGTGTCGGCCACGGTGCTGAGCTTAATGTCCGGCTCCGCCATCGCCGCCGATCTGTGCTGCTGGTGGTCATGGAGTTCCGCACCGCACCATGCCCCCGCGAGTGTGCGGCACGGAATCCCCGGGAGCCAGGCCGGCCCGGTGCGTCCCCGGCACCTGGGCCGGCCTGGCCGCCCTGCTAGACCAGGGTGTCCTGCCAGGAGACGGCAACAGGATCCAGGTCCGCACGCTGACTGGTGTAGACGCCCTGCACCCGGCGGGCGCCGTGGCTAACCCGGCCCGGGGCCTGGCCGGTCAGGGAAACCCGGCCAGTCCGCAGGAAATCCCGCTCCTCCCTCTGGATACCCATGCTGACGATGACGATCACACCGACGGCGATCCCGGCGGCGAAGATCGCGACAGCGATGACGATGATTGCGTCGGCCATGGCAGGCCCCCTCACTTCCGGCCGGCGGTGGATGGTTCCACCGGCCCCGAACTGGATCTCTGGTCTAGGGGGTGACCGGGACCAGAAGATACCTGGTGACTGGGCGACCTGACTTTGGGACCAATCCAGCGGCTCGGACTGCTAGGCTGATCCCTGTGGATCATGTCATCCTAGTCATACCAATCTTTGGTACTATTAGGTGAATCCCACGTATGCGAGATCGTCAAACCTGGAAGTCCCAAATATTCCAATGAATGGGATGAGGCTCCTCAGTCCCCTCATTGGGGTAGCTGAGGATCCTTGGAGGGCTCATGGCTGAGCCGATGTACCGCCAGATCGCTGATGATCTGCGCGCCAAGATCGACGCTGGCGACCTGCCCCCGGGGGTGCAACTGCCGACCGAGATCGAGCTTATGGAGCAGTACAGCGCCTCGCGGAACACCGTCCGTGATGCGATCAAGCTGCTCATCAGCCGGAGCCTGGTGGAAACCCGGGCGGGCCAGGGGACATTCGTGATCGAGCGGATCAACCCCTATGTCACGACCCTGACCGGCGACCCCGCCTCCGGGGGCGGGGACGAGATCGTCTACATCGCCGAGGTCACCGCCTCGAACAGAAAGTCAGAAATCAGCGAGCCCCGGGTGGAACTCCAGCGGGCGAGCCGGGTGGTGGCCAGCAACCTCCGCATCGAGGAGGGCGCCCAGGTGATCAGCCGGCACCAGGAGCGGTTCATCGACGGCCTGCCCTGGTCGCTGCAGACCTCGTTCTACCCGATGACCCTGGTACAGCAGGGTGCGACCCGACTCCTTGAGGCGAGAAGCATCGAGGGAGGGGCCGTCGCCTACCTGGCCCAGACGTTCGGCATCCAGCAGGCGGGCTACCGGGACACGATCGCGGTGCGCGCGCCCGATGAGAACGAGGCCAGGTTCTTCAAGATCTCCACTGACGGAAGGGTCTCGGTGTTCGAGATCTTCCGCGTGGGCTTCGACAAGAAGGGCAACCGGCTCCGCCTGACGATCACGGTGTACCCCTCGGACCGTAATCGCCTGCGCATCGACGTCGGCGCTGTGCCACGCCGCGGCAGCCAGATCGCCGGGCGAGGTGACACGACGGGGGATGCCCCTGAGGACAGCACCCCAGGACCAGGCAGCTGAGACACTGGCCCAGCCAGCGCGGCACACCACTGGTCGCGCCCATCCCCCCCTAACCCATCCCCCCCTGCGCTCACATCGGCAGCCGCCGACGCAGGGATCTGCCAATTGCGGAGTCATGACCGAGACCTTTCAGATCCGCCCAGCGGTGGCGGACGACATGAGAACGATCATCGGCCTCATCGACGAGGCGCGCGCCTGGTTGCCAACCAAGGGCACCGACCAGTGGGCCAGGCCCTGGCCCACCCCCGCGGCGCGCGATGCGCGGGTGCTTCGTGATCTGAACGCTGCCCGGACGTGGCTGGTGGAGGATGATGATCACATCCCGGCCGCGACCGTCACCTGCAGCCCGGAAGGGAACCGGCGGCTGTGGACCCCGGCGGAACAGGTGGAAAGAGCCGTGTATGTCGCACGGCTTGTCGTCAGCCGCAGCCACGCGGGCCAGAGAATCGGCGAGGCGCTAGTCGACTGGGCAGGAGCACGTGCTGTGCGTGACTGGCGCGCCAAATGGATCAGGATTGACGTATGGACAACCAACGAGGCGCTGCATAACTACTACGAGAAGCGAGGCTTCCAGCGGTACGGGACCTGTCAGCTGAATGAGGGCGAGTACTACCCGTCAGCTGCCCTTTTCCAGAAACCCACCGCTGAGATCGACCAGGAATCGGCGTCCAGATTCGTGGAAGCCCCCGCCCGTTTACCTGTCACGGCGCCCGGCCAGGTCCCGCCAGCTCCGGCCAGCCGGGAAAGACCGGAAAAGAATGTGATTGCCATCTCATGGGATACTTGGTGACGATCGGGTAAGGGCAGCGCCACTGACGAAGTGCTCGCCGCACCCGCCCGGTGCACGGCCAAGGGTTCCGTGCGCGACAACGGTCGGAGAACGAGGAGCTGAGATGGCGAAGCGTCACGGTCGCCCGTCCGCCGGGTACCGCTACGAGCATTACGACCCACAGCTGTAACCAGACTCCACTGGACCAGGCGCCGGGCCGGTAACCAGGCGCCGCCGGGACGGCCCTGGGCGGGCATCGCCGCCCCTCGGCGCCCGCTTTCCCCGAACCGCCCGCCACGGCGCGTCGCACCGGGCCGTAGCGGGTAGCTTCGGGGAAGTAATGGCGAGTGTGGGCTGGACGCGTACTGACGCTGCGGGCAAATACGAGGCCTGGGCGTTGCGCCAGACTTGCCAGGTGCGCTGCCGGTGAGTGCCGCCATCCCGGCTGATCCCGCCCCGCCCCAGGCACGCAGGAGCTGGCGGCAGCGGCTGTCCCTGCGAGCCGCGGATTTCGTGGCGCTGCTGGTAGTGGCGGCGGTCGCTATCGCGGTGGCGATCCGGGTCACTCCGGTGCAGACGGTCAGTGTCGCCGGCCAGGTCGTGACCGTCGGCGCGACAGCGCCGAGCTGGAGTCTGGCCGGCCCGGGAGAGATCGACCTGTTCGGGCAGAGCCTGCCCACCACCGTGCAGTTTCCCGGGCCGGTACGGCCTCGCCTCGCGCTGGCACAGATCACGATCAACAGCCAGCTGACAGACTTTGTGCGGGGCTCGAAACCGGCCAGTGCCGAACGTGCCCTCGGCAACCGCCTGGCCGACGGGTGGATCCACTACTTCGCCTGGGAGACGGCGCTGGCAGGCCTGGGCGCGCTGCTCCTGCTGGGCGCGGTCGCCGGCTGGCGCCGGCTGCCGCGCCGCACGACCCTCAAGCTGCTCGCCGCCGGGCTCGTGGTGACCGAGGTGATCAACGTCGGGGCGATCATGATCACCGCGGACCGGGCGCCAGCCCTCCTGCGTCAGGTGCGATCACTGAACCAGCTGGTGGGCAACGCGCAACCGCCGCAGTTCCACGCCAGGGGGCGGCCGCTGCCGGGCATCCAGGTCGTGGTCATCGGGGATTCCACCGCTGCCGGGGTGGGCCTGCCACCGGCCGCCGGGTCCTCGCGCCTGAACCGGCTGTGTGGCCGCAGTTCCGACTCCTATGCGCAGGACCTGGCCGCCGTCAACGGCTGGCGGGTGCTGAACCTGGCCTGCAGCGATGCCACCATCGCGAACGGGCTGCTCGGCCCGCAGGAGCGGTACGGCAAGACCATCCCTGCGCAGCTCGCCTCGCTCCAGCGGGCCAGGAACGCGTCCGTGGTCATCGTCAACATCGGCGCCAACGACGTCGGCTGGGCGGCGATGGTGACCTTCTGCGCACTCGCCCCTCGCTGCGACGACAAGGCCACCACCGCTTACTTCCAGCAGCAGCTTGCCGCGTTCAGCAAGGACTACCTGCAACTGCTCAGCCAGCTCGCCACGCTGCCCGGCCATCCCCGCGTGATCATCAACCGGTACTACAACCCGTTCGGTCCTGAGCAGGGCTGCCTGGGCCCGGCCGGCCTCACCCCGGCCAAGCTGACCATTCTCACCTCCCGGCTGGCCACCCTGAACACGGTCCTGGCCAAGGGGGCCGCCGACTTCGGGTTCAGTTCCCCGCAGCCCGACTTCGCCGGGCACCAGCTATGCACCAGCCAGCCCTACGTCCAGTGGCTGGATGACCCCGCGCCGTTCCACCCCACCGCCCTGGGGCAGCTCGCGATCGCACTGACCGATCAGGCGGTCCTGCGCCGGTAGGGCCGGGCGATGACACCTTCCCATGGCCGCAAGGCGGTCACCGGGCCTGGCCTGGCAGCGCCGGGGTTCGTGGACAGCAGCAGTCCGGGTGCCAGGCCGGGCAGGCAGACGTCCTCATCGGAGAAGTTGGCTGCTACCAGCAGGTCACCGGCCTGGTAGGACCATACGCCCGGGGCACCGGGCAGTTCGCGGTATGCCGTGATGGTGCCGCCGCACTCGGCCCGCCGCAACGCGAGCAGATCGCGGCAGAACTCCAGCGTGGAGCGGGGGTCACCGCGCTGCGCCACGACGTTACGCCCGCGCGTCTCGCCACTGGGCAGCCAGGGCCGGGCACCGCCGGCCGTGAAGCCGGCCGACGGAGAGGAGTCCCAGTGCATAGGGGTCCTGGCCGCATCCCGCCCTCCCCCGGGTCGATCCGCCGTCATCGCGTCCCGCCGCTGCCCGGCCGGGACCGCCACGTCGGTCATCGCGATCTCATCCCCGTAGTACAGGACGAAGGTGCCCGGCAGGGTGGCGAGAACCAGCAGGGCGAGCCGGGCCTTGCGCTCGTCCCCGGCACACCAGCGGGTCGGGAAGCGGCTGATGTCGTGGTTGGACGCCGTCCAGACCGGGCACTCCCCGGCCGGCAGGACGGCCAGCGTCCTGGCCACCACCCCGGACAGCGCGGCGGCGGTGAAATCAGCGAAGATGAACGGGAAATTGAAGGTGAGCTGGAGTTCGTCGCCGTGCCCGTGGAAGGCGGCCATCCGGTCCAGGTCGCCCACCCAGGTCTCACCGAGCAGCAGCCGCGGCGGCGAGTAGCTCTCGGCGATCGCGCGCCAGTCCCGGAACACCGCATGTGACTGCGGCCGGTTGGCGCTGTACACCTGGGCCAGGCCCGAACGGCCGGTCAGCAGGCCGTGCCCGGCCGGCGCCGGTGGATCGTCCCGCAGGGCGGCGTCCTTGTACAGGCCATGCGCGACGTCGATGCGGAACCCGGCGATCCCCCGGTCGAACCAGAATCGCAGGATCTCGCCGAATTCACGGTGGACGGCGGGATGCCACCAGTTCAGGTCCGGCTGGCTCGGCAGGAAGTTGTGCAGATAGTACTGACCGCTGGCCGCGTCGAAGGTCCAGGCGGGCGCGCCGGTCGAATCCCGCCAGTTGTTCGGCGGGCCACCGTCCGCCGCCGGGTCGGCCCATACGTAGTAACCGCGATGCGCTGACCCAGGGCCAGAGCGGGCGTCGGCGAACCAGGGATGAGCACTGCTGGTGTGGTTGGGCACCAGATCCAGCAGCACCTTCAGGCCCCGCCGGCCCGCCTCCTCCACCAGCAGGTCCAGGTCGGCCAGCGTGCCAAGCTCAGGGTGCACGCCCAGGTAATCGCTGACGTCGTAACCCCAGTCATCATCAGGGGATGGCATTGTCGGCGACAGCCAGATGCCGTCCACCCCCAGCCATGCCAGGTAGTCGAGCCCGGCGATCACCCCGCGCAGGTCGCCGTACCCGTCCCCGTCACTGTCACGCCAGGAGCGGACGTAGATCTGGTACACGGTGGCCCCGTGCCACCAGCCCGGCCCAGTACCTAGCGCATCCATGCCCCTCCTCGGTGAATCTCCGAGCCTGGCCCGGCGTGGCCGCGGTGCTGCCTCGCCGAGTGCAAGATTCCGGCCGCTGGCCGGGTCGAACACGTGGATCTATCGCACGTCGACCCGCAATTGCGCGTCCTGGCCCTTCCCCAGCCGGGTGGCGGCGATGCCGGAAAGGCGCGCGTCAGGCCGTGACCGCGATGGTGGCACTGCCCAGGACGGTGTCGGCGTCGTACAGCACCGCGGCCTGGCCGGCGGCGACCCCGCGGGCAGGTGCATCGGGCCGGATGCGCAGCAGATCGCCATCCAGTTGGGCGGTCGCCTGCACCGGTTCGCCGTGCGCGCGGAACTGGACCAGGCAGCCGCGCGGGCCGGTGGGCGGCGCGCAGCCGGTCCACACCGGGCGTTCGGCAATGATGTCATGCACGTCAAGCGCTTCGGCCGGGCCGACGGTCACGATGCCGGAGACCGGCTGGATGTCCAGCACATAGCGGGGGCGGCCATCGCGGGCCGGCGTGCCCACCCGCAGGCCCTTGCGCTGGCCGATGGTGAAGCCGTAGCTGCCGTCGTGACGGCCGACCACGGTCCCGTCCGGTTCCACGATGGCGCCGGGTGTGCTGCCCAGGTGGCTGGCCAGGAACGCCCTGGTATCCCCGTCGGGGATGAAGCAGACATCGTGACTGTCGGGCTTGTCCGCGACGGCCAGCCCGCGCTGCGCCGCCTCGGCGCGGACCTGCGCCTTGGTGGAATCGCCAAGCGGGAACATGGCCCGGTCAAGCTGGTGACGGGTCAGCACCGCCAGCACGTAGGACTGGTCCTTGGCGGCGTCCACGCTGCGCCGCAGCCGTCCCGCCTCCAGCCGCGCATGGTGGCCGGTACACACCGCGTCGAAGCCGAGCGCGACGGCGCGGTCCAGCACCGCGGCGAACTTGATCTTCTCGTTGCATCGCAGACATGGATTGGGCGTCCGGCCCCGCGCGTACTCCTCGACGAAGTCACGCACCACGTCCTGATCAAACCGCTCGGCCATGTCCCACACATAGAACGGGATACCGATCACGTCGGCCGCCCGCCGGGCGTCCCTCGCGTCCTCCAGCGTGCAGCACCCACGCGCACCCGACCGGTATGACTGCGGATTACTGGAC
>OFGU01000150.1_pt1 | contig 10183 bp, 6 predicted proteins | sample 1521841 | NCBI WGS metagenome assembly OFGU01 (sample SAMEA2553413, study PRJEB24118) | soil metagenome
CACCTGCAGGGGGGTCAGCGCCGGCCCGCCCCGCGGGCCCCTGGCGGGGGGTCCGGCCATCAGGCAGGCTGCCGCGCCCGTGGGACCTCGGCCGGGCGCAGCTCCGCCGCGAGTTTCTCGAGCACGCCGTTCACGAAGCGGTGACCCTCGGCGCCGCCGAAGCTCTTGCCAAGCTCGATCGCCTCGTTTACTACGACCTTGAACGGCGTTTCCGGATGCGCCGCCAGCTCGAGCGCGCCCCGGTAGCGCGGCTGCTTGGCGAGCAGCGCGCGGCGGTACTCGAAGGGATCCTTGCCGGCGGCGTGCGCCAGCTCGTCGATCAGGCTCTCGCTGAAGAAGATGTTCTGCGAGTGGCCGACCGAGCGCCAGAACCAGACCTGCACGCCCGGCTCCTGCTGCGAATACTCGATGCGCAGGTTGGGGATGTCGTAGGGCAGGTCCTGCACGCCTTCGACGGCGAACTTGTCGACGCCGTCCGGCGGCAGCTTCATGAAGCCCGAGCCTTCCATGATCGAGGGCGAGGCGACCCGGGCGCGCAGGGAGCGGGGCGGGTCGCCGCCCTGCCACACTCCCTCCCCGGGCCTTCCCCCCCGCCCGCCACGCGACGTTATGGCGGCGGCCTCGCCCCGCCGAACCGGCTGGTCTTTCTGCTCGACCACGAGTACACCCAGCAGGGCCTGAGCTGGAACCGGCTCAAGGGAGCTGACGCAAAGCGCGCCGCGCTGCTGCGCGCCGCGGCGGAGCGTGCCGGGTGTGAGGCGGTGCTGGCGCTCTCCGAGGTGAAGGAGACGTGGGACGCCTGGCCCTCCGACGGCGAAGCATGGGACGACTACGACTATTACGACGAGGAGGATGAAGACGACGAGGAGGACTATGACGGCGACGGCGTCTCCCGGGACCGGGGCGGCGACCACGATGACTACCAGCTCAATGAGCTGATCGACGATGAGATCACCCTCGGCTGGTGGACCAGCCCGGACGGCACGGGCGGCGAGCCGATATCGCTGCACGTCCCCGACTCCGAGGTGTGTGCCACCACCCCGAGCGCGGACCTGGTGCCCTACCAGTCCGAATACGAGGGCTACATGGGCAACTACGGCAACACGCTGGACCGGTGGTACCGCCGGGCCGCGGTCGTGGTGTGGCCGCTGGACCGGGCGTTCGCGGCGCGCGCCGAAGCCGGGTCGCAGCGGGCGCTGTCGGAACTGCGCACCCGCATCGAGGCTGGAGACCTGGAAGGGGCACGTGCTGGCGCGGAGTCGCTCGCGCCGTTCTGGAAAAAGATCGGATCGCAGGCCGGACTGCTGGGCACGGCGCTGCATGTGGCGGCGGGCCTGGGGGCGGCCGGGACAGCGGCGATGCTGCTGGAGCCGTTCCGGGTGGAGACGGTCGCGCCGGAGCACGCGGGTGGGCTGGCAGCGGCCGGACAGTACGGCGAGGAGTGGATGCGCGGGGTCGTCGCCGGGTGGTTCGGGCCGGGGCACTACCTTGAGGCGGACCGATACGAGTGGGTGGAGAGGCTGCCGGGGCTGTGCGCGGGGCTGCGTGCCGCCGGGGGTCCGGGGGTGGCGCGGCTGCTGGCCGCCGGCGCCTGGGGCTGGATGGGTGATCAGCTGCGGCTCTGGACCACCACCGCGCGGACCGAGAGCCGGCAGCCGCGACTGGAGATGCTGAGCTCGCCGCTGGTGCGGCTGCTGGAGGCAGCCGACCACGAGCTGCGGGACGAGATCGTGGCGACGCTGGGTGGGTACGGGGACAGCGTGCTGGGGGGCCTGATGCCGGCGCTGCGTTCGGCGGCTGCGCTGCCGGCGGACGCGCGGCGGGCGGCGGGGCTCGATGCGGTCGCGCGCGACTGCGGGCAGCGGCTCGGCGCGGTGATCGCCCGGCCGCTGCGTGACGAAGACGACTGGTCGATCGAATGGGCCGGGTGCGGGTGCGACCTGTGCGACACGCTGGGGACGTTCCTCGGTTCCCGGTCGCGGCAGATCTTCGGGTGGCCACTGGCGACGGACGGGCGGCGGCACGTCCACAACCAGATCGACTCGGCCGCGCTGCCGGTGCGGCACCAGACCCGGCGGCAGGGGCGGCCATACACGCTCGTGCTGACAAAGACCGGCGAGCTGTTCACCCGCGAGCAGGAGGCGCGGGACAAGGCCGTGACCGACCTGGCGTGGCTCACGTCGGCGTGGGGTGACGGCCCGCCGGGAACGTCTTGACGTCCTGGGCTATACGCCATTTCCTTACTGCACTTCACAGGACGCGTTCTGGCCGTGGCGGGCCGTGCCACCCAAAGACATTCTCCGGGTCGGGCTGGCGATGGTGGCTGTGCCTGCTGAGTTCTGCCGAAGCGGCGCCGGCCCGCCCGCGACCTGCCGGGACTGCGGCGCTTGATGGAGCGGCCGTCTCCGTTCGCCGGATGACGCACCCGGACCGGCCGCCTGAGCTGCTTGCTGGCCATCACGATGTGTCGGGGTTCGAGCGCCGGTCATGTGAACAGACGGACTGGCTGCGCCGGTCCGCCCGCCAGTCGGCGTCCACGGGGACGACCAGAGTGTTCGTCGTCGGCTGGCTGCTGTCCATCGGGCTCTATTGACGCGCCCGGTTTGCCTGGGCGCGCCTGCAGGCACCAGTTCGGGTTGCTTGCGGTAGGCCGTCAGCCTGGGCGTACTGCCGGAGGGACCCGTGGTTCCGGCCAGTGAGAGGCCGCATCGTGTGGAGTGGCGGTGGCGTCGCGGGGATCGGCAGGGTGTCTGGGGTGGCGAGCGGGCGCCCGTTCCCGCCGGGGTCCGGGGGGGAGTCGGGGCTGGAGGCGGTCCTGGAGCGGATCACCTTCGCGAATGAGGAGACCGGCTACACGATTGCCCGGGTGGCGACGGAGCGCAGCGGCCCGGACTTGCTGACGGTGGTTGGGCCGCTGCTGGGGGCGCAGGTGGGGGAGAGCCTGCGGCTGACGGGCCGGTGGACATCACATCCGCGGTATGGGCGTCAGTTCGAGGTGCGGTCGTATTCGACGGTGCTGCCCGCGACGATCCAGGGGATCCAGCGGTATCTGGGGTCTGGCCTCATTAAGGGCATCGGCCCGGTGATGGCCGAGCGGATGGTTGCCCACTTCGGCGTGGACATCCTGCGGGTCATCGAGGAAGAGCCGCAGCGGCTGGTGGAAGTGCCCGGGGTGGGCCCGAAGCGCACCAAGCTGGTCGCTGCCGCGTGGGAGGAGCAGAAGGCCATCAAAGAGGTGATGGTCTTCCTGCAGGGCGTACGGGTTTCCACGTCGCTGGCCGTGCGGATCTACAAGAAATACAGGGATGACGCCATCAGCGTCGTCCGCCGGGAGCCTTACCGGCTGGCTGCCGATGTGTGGGGGATCGGGTTCAAGACGGCCGACACTATCGCCCAGGCGGTGGGTATCCCGCATGACAGCCCGGAGCGGATCAAGGCGGGGCTGGCCTACACCTTGTCCGAGGCGGCCGATGATGGCCACTGCTACCTGCCCGCCACGAACCTGGTCACCGGTGCGGCGAAGATCCTCGGCCTGGGCCGGGAGCTGATCGGGCCGTGCCTGGAGGAGCTGGCGGCCGCGGGAGGAGTGGTCTGCGAGAGCGTGCACCCCGGCGAGCAGGTGCCAGCGGTGTATCTGGTCCCGTTCCATCGCGCTGAACGCTCGCTGGCCTCGGGGCTGCTGGAGCTCCTGCATGCTCGCGAGGACCGGATGACCGTGTTCCAGCAGGTCGACTGGGGCCGGGCGCTGGCCTGGCTGGGCAGCCGGACCGGGACGGAACTGGCGCCGGAGCAGGAGCAGGCGGTGCGGCTGGCGCTGACACAGCGGGTAGCTGTGCTGACAGGCGGGCCCGGCTGCGGCAAGAGCTTCACCGTCCGCTCCATCGTCGAGCTCGCCAGGGCAAGGAAAGCGAGAATCGTGCTGGTCGCGCCCACCGGCCGGGCGGCCAAGCGACTGGCGGAGCTGACCGGCCACGAGGCTGCTACTGTCCACCGGTTGCTGCAACTGCAGCCCGGCGGGGAGGCGAAATTCGACCGGGGGAACCCGCTGGACGCCGATCTGGTCGTGGTGGACGAAGCCTCGATGGTCGACCTCATCCTCGCCAACAAGCTCGTCAAGGCCGTGCCACCCGGGGCTCACCTGCTGCTGGTCGGGGACGTGGATCAGCTTCCCTCCGTCGGTGCCGGCGAGGTGCTGCGTGACCTGCTGGCCGCCTCGGACGTGATCCCCCGTGTGCGGCTGACCAAGATTTTCCGCCAGGCGCAGCAGTCCGGCATCGTCGTCAACGCCCACCGCGTCAACGGCGGCTCACCGCCCCGCCTGCAAGGGTTCCCGGACTTCTTCTGGTTCCCCTGCGACGACAGTGAGCAGACAGCCGCCCTGACGGTCGACATCGTGGCCCGCCGCATCCCGCGCCGCTTCGGCCTCGACCCCCGCCGGGACGTGCAGGTGCTCGCCCCCATGCACCGCGGGCCCGCGGGGGCAGGCAACCTCAATGCGCTGCTGCAGGAAGAGCTCACCCCCTCCCGGGAAGGGCAGCCCGAGCGCCGATACGGCGGCCGGGTGTTCCGGGTCGGGGACAAGGTCACCCAGTTGCGCAACAACTACGACAAGGGCGCAGCCGGGGTCTTCAACGGCACCGTCGGCGTCATCACCGCGATGTCCCTGGAGGACAGCATGCTCACCGTCTTGACCGATGAAGACGAGAGCGTTGATTACGGTTTCGACGAACTCGACGAACTCGCCCACGCCTACGCCGTCACCATCCACCGTTCCCAGGGCAGCGAGTACCCGGCCGTTGTCATCCCGCTCACCACCAGCTCGTGGATGATGCTGCAGCGCAACTTGCTCTACACCGCCATCACGCGGGCTAAGAAACTGGTGATCCTCGCCGGCTCGCGCCGCGCGCTGGCCGCAGCCGTGCGCACAGCTGGCGCTGGCCGCCGCCACACCGCCCTTACCCACCGGCTGGACCGGCTGGCGACCGCGGGCTTGTCTGGTCAGCAACGCGGTGACTGGGATGTAACGCGGTGACTGGGATGTAACGCGGTGACTGGGATGTGAAGCGGTGACTGGGATGTAACGCGGTGACTGGGATGTGAAGCGCAAGCACCGGGGTTAGCCGGCGTGCCGCGCGAGTACCACGGTGGCGCCTCCCGGAGGCTGCCCCCGGGCGTTGGCCCGGGTCCGGCAAGCGTCCCGGCGCCACGAGGGCCGGGTACCCGGCGGCCGCGGGCCGACCGGATGCGGAGCTATCCGGCTGGCCCTGTGGGGTGGCATGGCCTTTGCGCCGACTCGCCGCGTTGCTTGCTGACGTTCGCGGGCCGGGAGCGGGAAGCGGCGGCCTGCCGGACGTGGTGCGGCGGCAGTGGGCTACGAGACAGGCGTGGTGTGGCCGGAGTAGGAGATGGCCGGCACCCGCCGGGACGGCACCACGCACCAGATGGCCGGGGTGATCGTGTTCGGCGTCCGCGACGGGCGCTTTGCCTGGGCACGGTTCCACCTGGAGCCCGTGCAGGCCGGATCGCGGACGTCAACGAGGCAGCGCGCCAGCACGTCCGGGCCGGCGCCGGGCCCGCTCCCGGCTCCGGCCGGTGATCGTCGTCGCCGGGGGCCCTCGTCAGCCAGGCCGTGACCAGCCCCAGCCTGCACAGCTGAACGTGCGGCTGGCTTTGCCAGCGGGACGGTATCGGCCTGGTGTGGCCGGTGCTGGCGGGTGCACGGCTTCTTTTGCCAGGCTCGTCACGCAGGCGGCGGGGGCCCTGGCATCCTCGGGCTATGGACAAGGCGCTGGTGCCCGTGCGCGACCTCACGGACTCTGATCAGAACCAGGCAGTGCTCGACGTGGCCTCCGCCCTGGCCGAGGGCCGCGCGGCGGCGGGGCATGTCGCGGGCAGCCACGGTCCGGCGGTGGCGGCCGAGGCGGTTGCTGCGGCCCGCTCGCGGCGGCGGCTGGGCGAGCTCACCGGGCCGGTCCATCTGAGCGTGGTGTGGGCCATGTACGGCGAGACGAGCCGTATGGTCCCCCGTGCAGCGCACCCGCACGGGGAGGACTTCGTACGGGCCAAGGTCCGCCAGCTCGATTGGCTGACTGGTGGCCTGCCCGGCGTCACGTGGAGCATCATCGCCTGCGACGACGGATGCCCGGACCGGCCCTCCAGCGCCGACCTCATGACCGGCATCGCGGCGGCCGAGGGCTACCCGGGGAAAGGTCACCGCAGCGTGACGGTGCTCAGGCTGGCCGAGGTGATCGGGGATGACATCCCGGTCAGCCCCGCATTCGACCGGCTGATCTCGACCGAGCAGTCCCGCAAGGGCGGATCGATACTGGCCGGGCTGGCCGCCGCGGTCGGGACCGATCCGGTGCGGGCGAACGGCGCCGGCCGGCACATGGTCTGCTACACCGACGCGGATCTGTCCGCGAACCTGGCCCAGCTGGGCTCGCTGGCGGCGCCGGTGGTGGCCGGTGACAAGGTGGTCGGCGCGCTCGGCCAGCGTTACGGGATCGACGGGGCGGTGCTGGTCCGGGCCGACGGGCCGGTCACCGAGCCGCACAGCACCGGCGGCAAGCCGGACAAGATCATCATCCTGTTCCGCCATTTCGTCCGGGCCATGCTCATCCCGCCGCTGGCCCACGTGCTCGACACCCAGGCCGGCTTCAAGGTCTTCGACGGGGCCGCGCTCGGCCCGGCCATCCGGCAGATGACGTCCTTCAACGAGACCTTCGACGTCGAGCTGCTCATCCATCTCGCCCAGCACTACGGACCACAGGCCCTGGCAGTCGAGCCGATCGTCTTCACCGAGGACTTCGCCGCGACGAACTTCCCCTCCGTCAAGCCCGGGCCGCGCCACCTAACGATGGTTCACCAGATCGTGGAACTCTACGACCGGCTCGTCGCACCAATCGCGCCCGTCACCGGCGAGGCGGCCGGCCTGCTCACCCTGATCAGGACGCTCGACCTCGACGACTATGTCACCTTGATCGAGCACCTTCGCGCCGAGGACCGCGACGACCCGACACTGTTCGACCGGCGATGGCCCGTGCGGCACCTCCGCGACATCCTCCGCCGCTGACACCCGCCATGCGCATCCCCAACGCACGGCCAGGTCCGCGCGCAGGCCAGGGCAGCGCTGGAACGCGTGAACGGCGAGAACAGTGAGCGGCACGGTCTCTGGGCGGAAGCCGACTCGCTGGCCGAAGCAGTCGGCGCACTGAACAGCATCCAGCTCTGCCGTTAGTCGCCTTCGGCATACCATCGCGGATCGCGGCAGCAGCGGGAGAGGCAGCCGCCAGACATCACCGCAGGTCACTAGGCATCTGGTTGACGGCATCCAACCTTGTATGCAGAAATGTATTGACACTTGCATCCAGCGGTGGCGATACTCCTCTCCATCGGGTGGTGCTTACCGCAGGTAGTGACCCTAACCTCGGGAGCGGAGCGACCCGTCGAGCCACGAGCTCACCTTGGTTGGATTAGGGACTCGCCTGGAGGACGCTCATGGCCTCGGATACCGTCACTGCAAGTCACTCCACAAACGAACTGAAGCGCAACGCGCTCGGGCTGCCGAGCACCATGGCGATGTCACTCGCCTTCATCTCCCCAACGATCGGCGTGCTGTTCATCTCGGCGTTGATTGCGGGCAAGGCGGGCGTGGCATCCCCGTTCACATTCATCCTCGGCACGCTGGGCATCGCGCTCATGGCGTCCACACTGGCCCAGTTCACCCGCCGCGTGACGTCTGCCGGCACGTGCTTCAAGTTCATCACGCTGTACCTAGGGCGGCAGGTGGGCTTTGTGGCCGGGATGCTGCTGCTGTTCGCCTACGCGTTGCAGAGCCCACTCAACACCAACCTGTTCGGCGGGTTCGTGAGCAGCACGCTGAAGACCGACTTCGGTTTCAGCATCCCATGGTGGGTGCTCATGGTGGGGATCGTGGTGTTCGTCGGCGCGCTGGCATGGTATTCCGTGCACACGTCGATGCAGTTCGACATCACGTTCCTCATCGCCGAGGTCACCGTTGTGGCCGGCTTGCTGGTGCTGATCGTGTTCAAGGGCGGCGACTCAGGCCAGGCCCCGCAGGCGTTCTCACCGGCGCAGTCCGCCAACGGCCTGGGCGGCCTGGGAGAGGCGTTCGTCTTCATCATTTTCGCGTTCTTCGGCTTCGAGTCGTGTTCCACCGTCGCCGAGGAGTGCCGTAAGCCGCGCCGCAACATTCCCATCGCCCTGATCGGCTCAGTGGCCCTCACCGGCCTGTGGTTCACGCTGGCCATGTACGCCATCGTCGTCGGGTACGGGCCGGCCCACATGGGCAAACTGGCCGCGGCGACAGCACCGCTGCATGACCTCGCCGTCCGCTACATCGGGCCGTGGTATGCCAACCTGGTCGATCTCGCCGCCGTGTCGGCATTGGTCGCCGTGCTCCTCGCAATCCACACCGCGAACTTCCGGGTGCTGTATTCCCTTGGGCGGGATGGTCTGCTGCCGAGGGCACTCGGCCGTACTCACCCGCGGCACAAGACGCCGCATGTTGCGATCATCGCCTACTCGGTGGGGACCCTCATCGTCGGCCTGCTCGCCGGAGTTGGATGGGGGCCGATGAGTGCCTTCGGTAACCTTGGCTATCTGTCCTCGCTCGGCATCCTCCCGGTATTCATCGCCACCAATGTGGCGCTCCCGGTGTTCATGCGCAAGCGCTATCCGGCCGAGTTCTCGGTGCTGGTGCATGTGGTGTTCCCCGCCTTGTCGAGCATCACGTTCCTTGCCGCCATCTGGCTGAACATCCACCCGTGGCCGCCGCCGCCGCTCAGCTACTTCCCGTGGATCATCGTCGCGGTAATCGTGGCCGCGGCCGTCTGGGGCGCCGTCCTGAGGCGCCGCAGGTCACCGGTCCTTGACCGGCTGGGCAAGGTGATGTTCATAGAGGCAGAGTCCACACCGCAGCGCGAGGGCACCGCAGCCATGCCAGTGCCAGCACCAGCTGAGGACTAACTGCCGCGCAGGCGATCCAGGAGCGCACGACGACCCACAAGGAGACCTGATATGGGCAGGCTTGACAACAAGACCGCGCTGATCACCGGAGGAGCATCCGGCATCGGCCGGGCAATCGCCCAGCTGTTCCTCGAACAGGGAGCACGAGTAGTCGTCAGCGACATCAACGCTGGTGCGCTCGATACCGCGGTGAAGGAGCTCGCTGAATCCGGCGTGGTGTCCGGCGTTGCCGGCGACGTGAGGTCCATGGCCGACGCTGGGGAGATGGTGCAGGCCGCCATCGATCACTACGGCTCGCTCGACGTCCTTGTCTGCAATGCCGGCATCACCAGCGTCATGCCTATTGAAGAACTCGGCGAGGACGAGTGGGACAGCGTGCTCACGACCAACGTCAAGGGCATGTTCACGCTGGTGAAGCATGCCGTGCCGCGCATGAAGGCCCAGGGCGGCGGGACGATCGTGACCCTCGGCTCGGAGATGGGCATGGTGGCGGTGCCGGAGTCACCGGCGTACAACGCGAGCAAGGGCGCGGTCATCATGTTCACCAAGTCGATCGCGATCGACCTGATCCGGTACAACATCCGGGTCAACTCCCTGTGCCCCGGGATCACCCGCACCCCGCTCCTGCAGGCTGAGGTGGACAACAGCCTGGACCCGGGGAAAACGGCGGCCGAGCAGGCCGCGTGGGCACCCATCCGGCGGGTGGCCGATCCGCGCGAGATCGCGCAGGGCGCGCTGTTCCTGGCCAGTGAAGAGAGTTCGTTCGCCGTGGGCAGCTGCCTCGTGCTTGACGGGGGGTTCACGGCCAGATAGCCACCTGGGCTACGTGCCCACAGCGCGCTCGTGCGTGTGACCGCGCATACCAGACGAGAACCTGAGGAGTCGGACAGTAATGAAGCAGCTCGGCGCCCTAGTCAATGGCAAGCCGATCGAGACGGCGGGCACCGTGGACGTCACTGACCCGTCTTCTGGCGAGGTCTTCGCCCGCACCGCGGACTGCGGTCCCGCCGAGATCGACCAGGCGGTGATGGCCGCGCGTGAGGCCCCTGCCTCGTGGCCGCACGTCCCGGTGGCCGAACGGGCGCGCGTGCTGCGGGAGATCTCCCCGCTGATCGGGCGCCACACCGCCCATCTCGCCCGGCTCGAGGCGCACCAGACAGGCACACCGCTGCGGCACGCCCGCCCGCATACGGAG
>OFGU01000151.1_pt1 | contig 10160 bp, 9 predicted proteins | sample 1521841 | NCBI WGS metagenome assembly OFGU01 (sample SAMEA2553413, study PRJEB24118) | soil metagenome
ACGAGCTGGCACGTCGTTAAAAAGCCAGACTGAACCCAGCCGGCAGGCGGTTCGAGAGCCAGCCCATCGGACCTCTGGACACTACGGCCACAACCGCAGCTCCTGCACCGATCCTCCAATAAGGCGGTTCGGGTGCCTCAAGCGCCCCGTCACGTGTCCGGGTCCGCGACGAGACGGCCGATGAGTTCGGCGCCGCGGAACTGTCGTACCCCTCAAGGACAATGTCTATGACAGCGCCCGGTGCGGGCGTCCACGAGCGAGGAGAATGTCATGCATCCGGTGATGACCCAGGCCGTCGCTGCGGAACGGGCCAGGGAATTCCGGGCCTATGCGGCTGCGGCAGGGCAAACCCGCCAGCTTCGCCGCTCCCGGCGCTCCCGGCGCGCCCGGCGCGGGTGGGCGTTCATGGTTATCCGGCGCGCCGGCCGCGGCCTGGTCTCCCCGCTCGCCGGCCGCCCGCTGCGAGGCCCACGGCCAGCTTGAGACCCTCATCTGGCGGCCGATTCACGATGGACCGGCAACCCTGGATCAAGGATGCGGATGGGGTCGTGGTGGGCATCGGGGCACCTCCCGGGTCGGGCTGAAACCCGGGAGGCTGGGCCCGCCGTGCCCCAGCGACGATGATCGACTCACCGTCAGACCCGGCTGCGTGACCACGCAACGTCACAAGGAGCTTCCAACCGGCGCAGCGCGCCCTTTCCCCGGGGCGCGCCGAATCGATGCCGAATAGGCGCGGCTAGGAACCGGCACCAGCCGACCCGCTGATCGCATCCAGATTGTTCCTTCTGTACGCCAGCGGCTCTTGCTGTTGACCCTGGCAGATGCCCGGCTGCGATCGGAAAGCCACGGCCCTTGCTTGCTCGCAGACCGTCCTCGGTGAGCGCAGACTGAACTTGCAGCGTGTTCGTCGCAACCGGGGTGGGGTGATGGCGATGAGGCGACTGTCTGTCATCAGCATCGTGGCAGCGGCCGTGGTGGCTGGGGCTGCCGGGTGCACTGGCGTTCCGGCCAGTGGCCGGCCAGCGGCCTCCTCGGGCATCCAGACGTCTCAGGTAGTGCTGGGGCAATGCCCCAAGGACGCTTTGCCGTTGCCTGCTGAGGCGGTGGCGCGGGCCGCCGATCAGGCCCGCATCCAGGCGCCAGCGCTGTATAAGGGCCTCGGCCCGGCCGTGGTGGAACTGGCCTGGCTGGCGAAGTTCAAGCTGGATGTGTGGGCTGCCGCGCCATTCAACTGCAGCTCGCAAGTGCGGAACCGGACCGTTGTCGTGGACCTGCTGTTCCCAAAGATGCCGCCGGGCGTGTCATTGTCGGAGGGCGTGGTGTTCGTCTCGCTTTTCCGCACCGGCTACCAGGTCTGGGACAAGACCCACTAGATCGAAGACCAGGGATTCATGCCGTGTCCGAGGTGCCCCATTGGCCGCAGCCAATCTGGCGCAGGATTCCCAGACCTGCGCGGGCGCCAGAGGGCTGCGGCCACGCTCCCGTTGGCGCCGGACGGCCGCTCCAGACGCCGGCGAGCCGGGCGCTTGGCCACGCACTGTCACCAGATGGCGAGTGCCGGGATTCGTGCCATGCCGCGAGAACCCCGGGCTCGCGGTACAGGGTCGCGATCCTGGCGGGGCGCTCGGACCGTGGCTGGCTACACTCGGGGCGTGCTGGATGGTGGCCGGTGACAAGCCAGGCCCGCCGGGCGCGAGCCTGCCGCAGAGTGGCGGGGTCCGGGGCCGCGGGGCCCGCCGCGGCGGCCGCGGCGCGGGGCGGCGCGGGTGGGGGGTCGCGCGCGCGCGGCGGCGGGCCTGAAGGCCCCGCGCCCGCCGCTGCGGACCTCCAGTCCGCGGACTTCCAGCCGGAATTCCCGGGACCGCCCCGCCGCGCCGTTCCCGGTGACAGGCACCGGCCCGCGGCCCGCACTCATGTCAGCCTGCCATCGGCCACGCCCAGGTCGTCCATGAGCGCCGCCTCCTCGGGCCTGCGGTCCACGCCGAGCGCTACCCGGCCGATCGCGTCGGCCAGCAGGTTCGTGCCAATGGTGAGCAGGGCGATCACCAGGGCGGGGACAATCACAGCCCAGGGGTTCAGCGGCAGGCCGGCGCGGTTCTCGTTGATCATGGTCCCCCAGTTGGGAGACGGCGGCGGCTGGCTGAATCCCAGGAATGCCAATCCGGCCATGATGATGATCGAGTAGGTCAGGCGCAGTCCCGCCTCTACCATCAGCGGAGTGCTCAGGCTGGGCAGGATTTCCTTGGCCATAACCGCCGCCGGGCGCATCCCCTGCAGTTCGGCTACCTTGACGTAGTCCCGCTCGGATATGTCGAGGGTCGCTGACCGGAGCACCCGGGCGACCGCGGGCGCGTGGGTGATGCCGACGGCCAGCACGATCAGCCATAGCTTGGGCCCCCGGATGCTCAGCAGCAGCAGTGCGAACACCCGCTGGGGAAACGCCAGGATCACGTCCACTGACCGCATGATCAGCCCGTCGGTGCGCCCCCGCAGATAGGCGGCGCTGACACCGGCCGCCGCGCCAGCGGCGATCCCGATCACCGTCGCGGTGACCGCCATCAGCAACAACAGCCAGCCGCCTGCCAGGACCCGGGACAGGATGTCGCGGCCAAGGAAGTCGCCGCCAAGGGGGAACTGCCCGGACGGCTTCCCGAAGCTGACCGTCAGCAGCGCATCTGGCGGGTGCGGCGCCACGAACGGGCCGATGACCGCGATCGCCACCACGAAACAGGCAAGCCCGAGCCCGGTGGCGCCCCGCGCGGTGCGGACAGCCGCACCCAGCACGGCCAGCCACTGGTGACGGCGGATCCGCTCCGTTCGCGGCCGGGCCGGCGCGCCTGCGCGCGGGTCAGCAGCAGTCCTATGCACCCCCGGGCCCTCCGCTCTACCTGGGAATCCTGCGCCGCGGCGTGGCCAGCAGCGCGATCACGTCGGTCACGATGTTCATGAACACGTAGAACGCGGCGAGCACGACGACAATGAACTGGATGACCGGGATATCCCGGTTGTCGACGGCGTAGACCAGCCCCTGGCCGATACCGGGGAAGGCGAAGACGTACTCCACCACGACCACGCCGCCTGCCAGGTACAGGAAGTTCAGCCCGATGACCTGGATGGTCGGCGCGGTGGCGTTGGGAAGCGCGTGCATGAGCACGATCCGCCACATCGGCACGCCCTTGAGTCTTGCCATTTCCACGTAGTCAGACTCAAGGGCCTCGATCATCGCGGCCCGCATCATCCGCTGTATGTACGGCACGATCACGATGACCAGGGTGACCGCAGGCAGGATCAGTAACTGCGGGGCGTTCCAGGCGTACGTGCCCGGCGGCAGCAGGGACACAGCGGGCAGCAGGTGCGTGACCACGGTCGAGAACAGGATGACCAGGCCGATCGCGACCACGAACTCCGGCAGCGAGGTCACGGCCAGCGCGGTGACCGAGGTGACGTGGTCGAACCAGCCATCCTTGCGGAGCGCGGCGAATGCGCCGAGCGCGACGCCGGCCACCGAGCCGGTCACTCCCGTGACCAGCATCAGCACGGCGGAGTTGATCAGCCTTGGTTCGGCGTAGCCCCAGACCGGCTGCCCGTTGACCAGTGAGTGACCGAGGTTGCCGGTGAGCAAGCCGGAGAACCAGAGCCAGTACTGGTCCAGCAGCCCGCGGTTGAGGTGCAGCGCCACCTCCAGCCGGTGCATCGCCACCGGGTCGCTGGCGGCAGTGCGCCCGAGAATCGCGTTGGCGGCGTTGCCGGGCAGGACCTCGGTGGCCGCGAACACGAGCACGGACACCACGAATAACGTGAACACACCGACAGCGGCCCGCTGGCCGAAAAGATACAGGACCGGGTGCGCCGCACGGCCCGCCCGCGGCGCCGCTGCAGGCGGGCGGCCTGCCGCCCGCCTGGGCCCCGGCCGCAGGACTGCACGGGCGCCTGCCACGTCGTCGATCCCTCCCGCCAGCCTGAGCGGTGGAGTCCGCCAGCACCGGGCCGGCCTTTCCGCCTCACCACTGAGCCCAACGGACCCTGGGCGGGGACATCGATCCTGGGGGACTAACTCTCATTCATACCGCAACCGGGCGGCTGCGGCCAGTGACATGGTTCAGCCCGGCGACGCGGATCGCCGCCGCGAGAGACACGGCCGCGGCATCCGGGGGGACGGTTTCCCTGCAAGTGGGCCATTTCGCTGGAACCAGCCCGTACCCTGCCTTCGCGCAGCTATTCTCCTCATAACACAAGCCCGAGCGCCGAGCAGGCCCGCCGTCATCGGCCCAGGCTGCCCGGTCAAGGCTGTGCATATTCATCTCCGACCTCCTGGTATCTCTGGCGTCACGTCAGTGGGGGTGGCAGCCGGTGCCTGACTTCAACACCGCCGGCGCCTGGCTTCAGCGCCATCGCGCCGGATCACTTCGCTTATGCGGCCAGCTCGGCCGCCTCGGTGCTGCTGACCAAGCAGATCACTGCCGGAATTGGCCCGGAGTGCAACGCGGGCACCGTGATCGCCCCGCCACGTTAGCGCCGGGCACCCCCTGTGATGGCCGGCGACGTCTGGGCGGCCCGCTGAAGCTTCTCACCACCGGCAGGCGGACTTCCCGCTGCCGATGATCGACCCAACTCAGACTCGGAGGTCACGGCCAGGTGAAAGCGGCAACGTTCTACGAATATGGGCCTGCGGAGGCAATGCGGTACGCGGACATCCCCGATCCCGTGATCGGCCCGGGCGACGTCCTTGTCCAGGTGCAAGCCTGCGGAGTCAACCACTCCGACCTTGACTCCCGCGCCGGGACGTCCCGGTGGCCGTTCGAGCTGCCGATGGTCCTCGGGGCGGAGTTCACCGGCACGGTCGTCGGCGTCGGCGAGCGGGCCGGGCCCATCCAGACCGGGGATCTCGTGACCGCTCTCCAGCAGTACAGCTGCGGTCGCTGCGCTCAATGTGCCATGTGGAGACCCGATCTCTGCGAGGCCTTCGAGGTCTTCGGCACCACCCGCTGGGGCGGGTACGGCGAGCTTGTCTGTGTGCCGGCCCGGGTGGTGGTCCCCCTTGAGCCCGCGGACGACCCGCTCGCCGTTGCCGCTGGGCAGTGTGTCGTCAGTACCGCCTGGCACATGGTGAACCAGCTGGCACTCGTCCGGCCCGGCGACCTCGTACTCGTTCCCTCGGCCTCGGGTGGCGTGGCGAGCGCGCTCGTCCAGTGCGCGAAGCTGGCCGGGGCAACTGTGGTCGCGACGGTCGGCACCGCCGCCAAGGCCGGCCAGGTCTCGCTGCTCGGCGCGGACGCGGCCCTCGTCCGCGGCGAGGGGGACATCGCCGCGGACCTGTTACGCGCCACCGACGGCCGCCGATTCGACGCGGTCCTCGACACCGTGGGGGGCAGGCTCTTCGGGGCACACCTGTCCGTGCTGCGCGAGGAAGGCACCCTCGTCACCTGTGGCGCGCATGCTGGCGAGGTGGTTCCGCTTGACCTGATTCCCCTGTTCCGCAACGGCTGGCGGATCGTTGGCTTCCGGGTGGCGCCGCCCGACGAGCTCACGGCGTCGCTAGAACTCATCCGGCACGGGTCCGTCAAGGTGCCCATCGCCGCCACCTTCCCCATCAGCGACGCCGCCGCGGCGCATCGCTTCCTCGAACGGCACCAGCACGTCGGGAAAGTGCTCCTCGTTGCCGGATAGGCTGAGGCAAGAACGTATGCCTGCCCAGGAGTTCGCCCACCCGGTCTGCCGGGAAGCCAGGCGATGCACCGGCGAGACCGGCCAAATCGGGCATAAGCTGTCTTTTCCGTCCGGCTGCTGTCAATACGGGTTTCCCGTTGCCTATCTGGCGGAAACCACCAAGACGATATATCCGGCGAGACAGACATAACAGGCAAAGGCCGTCCCTTAGCCAAACCACTAAGCTAATTAGTCTGAAAAGTTCTCGCCAACCACAGCCGCATCAAGTGGCTGACGCGATCATCCGCCTTGTGAGACTATGGCGACACTATCCGCACACGCCGCTTTCCGGGCAATTAGGGCTCGGGTGCCGTTCCCAGGCAGCGGTGCGCCTATTTGATCATGTCCCCCCGAACACGGCTTGCATCAATAGGTTGGACTCCGTGGAGGTTAGGTCCCGTGGATCGATCGGATCACAGCAGCACGCCGCGCCCAGCAGACGGATTTGGGCGGCGCCAATTTCTTCGCGGGATTGCCGCCACCGGCGTAGTAGCGGGCGCCGGCGGCTTACTGGCCGCGTGCGGCGGGTCCAGCTCCAGCACCACCACGCAGCTGAGCCAGGCCAGCCGCGCCCCGCGGCGCGGCGGCAACCTGAAGCTGGGCCTGACGGGCGGCTCAAGCTCGGACACCGTTGACCCGCACAAGAGTCTCACCTACCTCGACACATCCCGCCTGCAGTCGCTCTACCAGCCCCTGGTCCAGCTCAACACCCAGGCTCAGATCGAGTATGTGCTGGCGGAGTCGATCACTGCGCATCAAGGGTCACTCTCGGAGTGGATCATCCGTCTCCGGCCCGGCGTCACCTTCCACGACGGCAAGGACTTCACCGCGGACGATGTCATCTTCACGTTCCGGCGGGTCTTCTCCAACGATTTCACGGGTAAGTTCGGGCTTGGCCCGATCGACCTGAAGAACACGAAGGCACTCGACAAGCTCACCGTGCTGGTGAAGATGACCAAGCCGTTTGCCAGCTTCGCCGAACAGCTGGCGGCATTCTGGTACAATCTGTACATCGCGCCTGCCGGCTTCAATCCGGCCAAGCCGGTCGGCACCGGAGCATTCATGTACCAAAGCTTCACGCCGGGCCAGCGCAGCGTATTCGTGCGTAACCCGCATTACTGGAAGTCCGGGCTCCCCTACGTGGATACCCTGACTCTCATCGATTTCAGTGACAACACCACCTTGCAGGATGCACTGTCCACCAGTGTTATCCACGGCGCCGGCGCACTTGACGGGCCGCAGATCGCGTCACTGGCCACCACCAGCGGCATCAAAACGGTCGTGTCACATTCCGGTGAGATCATCCCATTTACGATGCGTGTCGATCAGCCCCCCTTCAACGACGTCAACGTCCGGCAGGCACTGCGACTACTCGTCGACCGCCCGCAGATGATCGACTCGGCGCTGGACAGTTACGGGGTGGTCGCGAACGACCTCTTCTCCCCCTACGACCCCAACTTCGACCACTCACTGGTCCGTCCCGCCCAAGGCGACATCCAGCAGGCCAAGTTCCTGCTGAAGAAGGCCGGCCAGGAGGGCCTGACGGTGACCCTGACCACCTCGGCGGTGGCAACGGGCACCGTCGCGATGGCGACCGTGCTGGCCGCTCAGGCCAAGGCGGCAGGTATCACGATCAACATCAACAATGTCCCGCCCGGTGTCTTCTTCGGCCCCAACTACCTCAAGTGGCCGTTCGCTCAGGATTACTACAACTACTACCCCTACCTGTCCCAGGTAGCGGAGTCGATGCTGAATGGCTCGCCGTTCAATGAGACACACACCAACAACCCCCACTACACGAGCCTCTACAACCAGGCGAATGCGACCGCAAGCCCGTCGCTGCAAAAAGAGATCCAGTACGAGATGCAGCAGTTCGACTTCACCCAGGGCGGCTACATCATCCCGGCTTTCATCGATACGCTCGACGCCTATAGCGACAAGATAACCGGGTACTCGGCGGCAAAGGTTGGCCAGCCGCTGTCCAACTTCGACTTCGAGCATTTCGCATTCGTCGCCTGACCGCCCCGCAGCGCCAGGCAAGGACTGCCGGCCGAGCGACCGGGCAGGTCCCCACCCGAAAGCGACCGGGCAGGTCCCACCTGAAAATGGTGGGCCTGCCCGATCGAAGGTGGCCGGGTACGGCGGGCTTACCGGAACACCAGGCCCCTCACTGAGATCGTCGTCCTGATCATCCCGGTGCCGTACATCAGATCGGCCACCCGCTGGACCTGCCCGACACTCATGAATGTCGGGTACTGGCCGATCGTGACCAGCGCTGCTTCCCGTGCGGACATCCCCGGCAGCGTTCGCAGGACTGACTGCACGGCGCCGAGCTGGGCAGTGCCGGCCTTCGCCGCATTGAGTGCGGCCTGGAAGCCGCGCAGGGCCGCCGCATGACCGCTGGCAAAGCCGGCCGTGGTGAAGTACCCCGATAGCGGCAGGTTGGCGGTAACGCCGCTGCAAGCGTCAAACAGCTCGACCGCGCCGAGCTGGGTCTCGGCCTGCAGGACGTAGGGTTCTGTGGTCACGATCGCGCTGACCGTGTGATCGCGCAGGGCGCTGATCATGCTGCCAGGCGCCATGGCCTTCCACTGGACGCTGGAGGGGCTCACGCCGTCGCTTTGCAGAACCGACTCGGTCGCCAGCGTCTCGGTGTTGTACGGGGCATCGGCTGAGAAGGCGGCCAGCTCTGGCGGCGGAGTGGCGACCGCGGCACCCTCCAGGTCCTGTGGGGCTCTGATCGCCGAGCCGGGCAGGGTGAGAACCTCCATCAGGCCGGACGTCGCGTCGTACCCGTCCGTGATCAGCCGCAGCGGCTCACGGCCCGCGTGTGCCTGCATATAGAGCAGCCCGGCGTAGTCGCCGCTGACGACTTGCGCCTGACCGCTGGTTAACGCGGCGTAGGCCTGCCGGAGGGTCCCGTACGTCTGTACTGTCACGCTCACGCCACGCCGGGCGAACAGCCCGTCCCTGATAGCCACCTGCAGCGGGGCATCCTCAAACCCTGGCACGTCCGCAACCGTGATCTGCTGGCTCCCGGCCAGGCCCGACGAGATCCCTGGCACATGGCAGCCTGCCGCGAGCAATGTCAGCGAGACCGACACCGCTGTTATGCCCGACCGGCGCATCATGCCGCGACGGCTCATACGGGCCGCACTCTGAACAAGTCGAAGTCCCAATGAAGCTCCTCTCATGACCTATACCGAGAATAATTAGGACAAAGCAACATTTACGAAGTGTCCTAGTAGTTCCGGGGCTCTACTCCTGCTTAGGCTAGACGGCCGGCAAGAGCCATGCGCGCTATCGCCAAGACTCGCACGCCCTAAGGGAATATTCAGACAACAGCAGTATCACCTGCTCTCTAAAGGCATATTTAGATAAAAACAGCAACATGCAGTGTGAGACCACCCGGCCGGGCGTTAGAGTTGGCTCCTGACTCTGCCGCGGGGGGCCGCGCAGAATATGGCTGACCAGGAATATGGGAAGGCCATTCTGTCCGGCAGGGGTGCCCGCAACTCGGTGGGTGCTCGCCGCTTCCTGGGTGAGAGGTGCAGAGACTGTGCGGTCCAGGCTAGGGAAAACGGGCAGCGCGGCCCCGAACGCAATCCGGCGATCATCGGGGCAGGCTGCCATGACACCGCCAGATGTGGCTCATGGCCAGGGCCGCCCCCCCGAAGGCGCACTGGGTAATCCCGGTGCAGCGGGGAACGGCAGCGCGCCGCCCGCCGGCCCGCCCGCCGCCCCGGCGCGGAACGTCTTACGTTATGCGCTGAAGAACTGGCGGGTGCGGTCCCGCCTCCTGCTGCTGGTCGTACTGCCCACGTCAGCCGCGGTGATCCTCGGCTGCGTCAGTGTGGCCTCCTCCGTGCGCAGCGCCGTGGCATACCAGCGGGTGGAGCAGTTCTCCACGCTGGGTGGCGAGATCACCGGCCTGATCCATGCGCTGCAGGCCGAGCGCGAGGCTGATCGTGACCACGGCGGGCAGGCCTTCCGGGATGGCAGCCACGGCCAAGCCGACTGCGGTAAGGAAGAGCAACTCGAGCTTGCCCATGGGGTCGGCCTCCTTGAGGAACATGATGACGAAGACCGCGGCGGCGATCCCGAGGATGATCAGGCCGATCTGGCGTCCGAGCCGGTCGAGCTGCCTCTGAAGAGGCGTCTCCTCCTTCGTCTCCTGCTGCACGAGGCCGGCGATCTTGCCGAGCTCGGTCGCCATCCCCGTCGCAACGACCAGGCCCTTCCCGCGTCCGCCTTCGACCGTCGTGCCCATGAAGGTCATGTTCTTGCGGTCTCCGAGGAACGCGTCCGCGGGAAGCACGGCGGTCGTCTTGCTGACGGGCGTCGACTCGCCGGTGAGGGACGCCTCGTCCGTGCGGAGGCTCGCCGCTTCAAAGAGCCGCAGGTCCGCGGGGACCTTGTCTCCCGCGGCGAGCAGGACCACGTCCCCGGGGACG
>OFGU01000154.1_pt1 | contig 10045 bp, 7 predicted proteins | sample 1521841 | NCBI WGS metagenome assembly OFGU01 (sample SAMEA2553413, study PRJEB24118) | soil metagenome
AGCACGGTCAGGTCCGGGCGCGCCACCTTCAGGCCGGTGCCGGCCGCGAGGGCGCGGCCGTGCACGCCATGAAAGCCGTAGCAAGTCGTATAGGCCGGAATGCGCGACGAGCAGCCGATGCCCGACACGACCGCCACGTTTTCGGGCCGCAGGCCGAGCGCCGCGAGCGCGCGGGTGATCGAGGCGAGCACGGTGTAGTCCCCGCAGCCGGGACACCAGACCGGCTTGTAGTCCGACTTGAAGTCTTTTGCGGCGAGCGTTGCGACAGTCGCGGGCGCGTTCATGTGCGGCTCCATTTCAGAAGACACTGGTGGATTTCGTCCGGCCGGAAAGGCAGCGGGACCGGCCGGCGCACGCTCTGCACGTCTGCGGGCAGCTAGTATTCGGCGCGCAGGTAGCGGAAGAACTGGCCGCCGAAGCTCTGTTCGACCACCAGCACGCGCTTGACGCCCTCGAGCGCCCGAGTCAGCCGCTCCGGCTGCGCCGGCGACAGCAGTCGCAGCGACACCAGGCGCGCCTTGACGCCGTCGGCGCGCGCGCGCGCAAACGCCTCGCGCACCGGCGCCGTGCACGAGCCCCAGGTCACGACAGCGATGTCGCCGTCGCCCTCGACGCTCGCCCAGTGCTCGGCGCATTCGAGGGCGGTCAGCTTGCGCTGGCGCTTTTCGAGCTGGGCCAGATGGTCGCTTGCCTGCGACGACGGCGTGCCGCGCTCGTTGTGCTCGAGGCCGTCGGCCGTATACATGTTGCCGGGCGTGCCCGGAATCGCCATCGGGGAAATGCCCGAATCGGTGAGTGCGTAGCGCTTGTAGCCGGGTGCGTTATCGGGCGCTCGCAGACGCCCTGCCGTGAGCGTCGAATCCGCCGGCCGCTCGACGATCGCGCGCGCCTGGCCGAAGTACTGGTCGGAGAGGACGATCGCCGGCACCTGCAGCGATTCCGCGAGACTTACCGCCCACTGCGTCGTGCTCAGGCAATCCGACACGGAGTTGGGCGCGACGACCACGTGCGGCGCGTCGCCGTGCAGGCCGTACAGGGCGATGTTGAGATCCGCCTGCTCGGTCTTGGTGGCAATACCGGTGGACGGTCCGGTGCGCATCACGTCGACCACCACGATCGGCACTTCGGCCGCAACGCCCAGGCCGATCGCCTCGCTCATCAGGGCGAGCCCGGGCCCGGAGGTCGCCGTCAAGGCGGGCACGCCGCCGTAGGAGGCGCCGACGATCATGTTGATCGACGCCAGCTCGTCCTCCGCCTGCACCAGTGATCCGCCGACCTTGGTCAGCGCGGGCGACATCCATTCCAGCAGCTCCGTTGCCGGAGTGATCGGATACGCCGCGACGAAGCGAACGCCGCCGCGCAGCGCGCCGTAGCCCGCGCACACCGGCTGCATCCACGAGAAGGTGCGGAGGAAAGCCACCTCCCCCACGATCCAGCCGACGAGTGCCAGCCCGGCCAGCACGACGGCCGCATCAGCCCAGGGCGGGCCGCGCCGGGCGGCAACGGCGATGGTCATGGGCAACGGCGATGGTCATGACCATCGCCACGATCAGCAGCAGTGCGAGGCCCCCCAGGACCGGGGAGCTCAGCGGAAGCCGGCCGTTGACGAGCGTGCCCATGTCGGGCACCCCGGTCATCAGGCCCACCACTCCGGCATAGGCGGCGATCGCCATGAGGGCAGCCAGCGCGGCGATTCCCCGGTGCCGCTGCCCATGGCCGGTGCTGCCCATCCCCCAGATGTGCCAGCCACCGGCCGGCGACCCGGTGTGTGCGGTCATTTCGGCACCCCCGCTCCGCGGGTGGTCCCCGCTCCGCGCGATACCTGGTCCCCTGCTCGTGGCCCAGCATGGGACTCCGAACCCGGCCGCGGCAGGGGCCAACTTCGGGTTGTCACGGTGACCTGCGTGCTCTGCTGACGACTTTGCACGTCTTGGCGCCCACTCTGGTGTCCCGCTTGTCCTGGTATATGAGTGCCCAATCCGTGAAATGAAGTGGCCAGGGGCACCGGGGCACGGCGCTGGGGGCGGCGGGGATGGCCGACACTGGGATCATGACCAGAATGCACACGGCTGGCGGCGTGGCCGGAGCGGTGATCGCAGGCCAGCGGGTGGAGTTGCTGGACCGGGCCCGGATCTACGCCTGCGGGATCACCCCCTACGACGTCACCCATCTCGGGCACGCGGCCACCTTCGCCTGGGTGGACACTCTCGGCCGGACCCTGCGTTTCCTCGGGGTGGAGCCGGAGGTATGCCGCAACGTCACCGACGTGGACGACGTGCTGGACGCAGCGGCGCGCCGGGCAGGAGCCGCCTACGACACGTTCGCGGCGATCCAGCAGTTCCAGTTCGAACGGGACATGGCCGCCATCAACGTCCGCGCGCCCGAGCATGAGCCCCGCGCGCACCGCTATGTGGAGCATGTCATCCGGCTGGCGTCCGGACTGCTCGACGCGGGTGCCGCCTACGCCCGGGAGGGCAGCGTCTACTTCCGTGGCCACGACGTGGCCCGCCGGGCGGGACTGGAGCAGGCCGAGGCACTGCGGCTGTCCAGCGAGTACGCCGGGCGCCCGGACGACGCGGCCAAGGACGATCCGCTCGATGTTGCCGTGTGGCAGGCCGGTGAGCCGGACCACCCGGCCTGGGACTCCCCGTGGGGCCCGGGCCGGCCGGGCTGGCACGCGGAATGCGCCGCGATGGCGATGTCAGTGTTCGGGCCCGCGGTCGACGTCCACGCTGGCGGCGCTGACCTGCGTTTCCCGCACCACGCCTACCACGCCGCCATGGCGGAGGCGTTCACGGGCGTCCGGCCGTACGCGCGGGCCTGGCTGCACGTGGGCACCGTCACCATCGACGGCGCCAAAATGGCCAAGTCGGCCGGCAACCTGGTCCTGCTCGAAGAACTCCTGGCTGGGCACCCGGCCGCGGTGATCAGGCTGATGATCCTGGACCGGCCGTGGGCGCAGAGCTGGGACTACCAGCCAGGTTTGCTGGCTGCCGCCGCGGCCAGGCTGGAGAGCCTGTACCAGGCGGCCGGCCGGACCATGCCGGACCATCCCGGCGCGGTGGATGAGATGCGCCGCCTGCTGGCAGCGGACCTCGACGTGCCGGCCGCACTCGACCTGGCCATCGAGACCGGGGGAGCACCCGCGCGCACCCTCGCCGCCACCCTCGGGCTCACCTGAGGCTTGCGCGCCCAGAACCGGTGACCGAGGGGTCTGCTGAGGCTCTGGATCAGGTAAATCCCGAAAACGTCACGGGGAGCTTTTGGGCCTGTGCAAGGGGTCTACGTCACCATATCCTGCGCACAGATTCCGCAGGTGGCGGGAATGGCGGCCAGTGCCCCATCGGGTAAGGCGGGGCGCGGGGAAGGCGGCGGGGATGGAATCACCAGGCGGGGGCGGCAGCGACGATGCCGCGCCCCCGGCCGGGTCAGGCCAGGGGGCAAATGGGTCAGGCCAGGACGCCGAATGGGCCATTTGCTGCTCGGGCGGCGGAATACGTTCCGCCTCCTATTGCCTGGGTGCGCTGCAGGGCCTGCAGAGCCGTCAGGCGGGTGGCCTGCTCGGCAGGGCAGGCCTCATTCTCAGCGTGTCGGGAGGCAGCTACATCGCGGCCTCGCGGGCACTCGTAGCGCACGGGCTGAAGAACGCCACACCGGCGGCGTACGAGCCGGGCACGCCGGAAGAGCAGAGCCTGCGTGACAATACCCACTACATAGCCCCGTCCGGCGGGATCGTGCTGGTGGGAGTGCTGTCCCTGCTGGTCGGAGTAGCGGTCACCCTCATCCTGGTGTCAGCACCGGTGTACGCGGCCGCGCACGCCTGGGGCTGGCTGCTGCGCTGGCAGAAGGTGCTCTGCCCGGGTTCGGTGCAGCGATGTGCCCCACCCGGGCCGCTGGTGGCGTCGGTGACCGGCCTGCCCTGGTGGCTGGTGCCGGTGGCGGCCGCGGCGGTCACGCTGGTGCTGTTCGGGTGGTGGTGGCTGACGCTGGTGCCGCGCCGGGGACACCGCCGCGACCGTGGGGCGACCCTCGCGAAAGTGGTCGGCTGGGCGGCAGTGGTGACCGGTGCGCTGGCCGTGGCGATGCTGGTGGTTCCCCTGCTGCTGTCGTGGGTGGCCACACTGCCGGTGGGCCCGTTCAAGACGCTGGTGTATGACCTGGGGTTCGGTACCGGCCAGAAGTGGACCCCGGCCGCGCTCACCGGAGTGTTCGCCGCCGTCATCGCGGTCGCACAGTCCGGCCGGGCCAAGCTCGCCAAGCTGCACCTGCCGGGCACGCAGAGCACGGTGGCGGGCCAGGCAAAGGGCAAGACCCAGCCGCAGAACGCAGCCCAGCCGGGGTTCTTCGCCATGATCGGCGGATGGATCCGTACTTACCTGCTGCCCTGGCTGGCCAGCGCCGTGATCGTGCTTGTCATCGTGGTGGCCGGGCTGCGGTGGGTGAAGGACGGGGCCGCAGCGGGCTACTCGCTGGTGCGACTGTGGCCGGTGCTCATCGCGCTGGCAGTGATGCTTGCCACCCGTGTGCTCGCGGACGTGAACCGGATCTCGATGCACGACTTCTACCGCTGGCGCCTGGCCAGTGCGTATGCGATGAGGCGCGACCTCGCTGAGGATCCTCCGCCGCCAGGAGTGACCCCCGATCCCGGGGTGCTGCTGTCCAGCCTCACCCCCCAGTCACCCAAGCTGGTGATCTGCACGACCGCCAACATCAACGCGGACAGGCAGGTCCCGGTCGGCCGGGGAGGCATGCTTCTCACGTTCGATCCCGAGCGCGTGACCCTGCGCGGCGAAGACCCCGCCAACCCGGTGGCCGCATCGACGAGTGACTATGAGCATCTGGTGGGCAGGCGCAAGTTCACGCTGTTCGATGTGTCGGCGATCAGCGGGGCGGCGGTGTCCCCGCTCATGGGCTCCATGACCCGCCAGGCCTACCGGATCCTGCTCACCATGACCAACGTGCGCCTCGGCGTCTGGCTGCCCCATCCGGCGGTGGTAGACGCGGCCCGCCGGGAACTCGATGATCAGGACAAATTGGCGGAGAAGAAGAAGGAGAAGGGCCTGCGAGCGCCTGCCGCGGACGCCGGGGACGCCGAGCCAGTCCTTGTGGCCGGGAATCCTGGCCCCGGCCGTAAGCGGCCGGCCAAAAGGGACCGCTGGTGGAGCGCGCTGGGCCTGCTGATCTGGTACGCCTTCCCGTGGCACCCCCGCTGGAGCAAGAGCCGCAAGGATCAGCCCGGGGGCGATCAGCCCGGGAGCGAATCCCGCCCGCACAACCCCGAGGAACCCGGTGGCGGTGAGGCCCGGCTCTGGGCTTACGTCCTGCGGATGCGCCGCGACGGCAAGTGGCTGGGGCGCAGGATCGGCGGGCTTTTCTATCACGCCTTGCAGCCGACGCTCGGCATGCTGTGGGCAGAGGCGGTAGGGCACACGAGTTACCGCTCGACCTGGATCTGCGTCTCCGACGGCGGGCACTACGACAACCTCGGCCTGGTCGAGGCGCTGTGGCGGGGCGCCAAGAACGTCCTGGTGCTTGACGCCAGCGGGGACAAGGCCAACACCTGGTTCACCCTGGGCGGTGCGTTCTCCCTGGCCAGGGTGGACGCCGGGGTGGCCATCGAGCTCGACCCGGTCAAGATGTGCCCACACCCACCGGTGCATGCGGGGGAGGTGGACCGCCCCTGGGCGTACGGCTGGTTCGACCGGATCCCGGAGTGGCGTGGCGGCGGGCTGACGCTTGATGGCCGGCCCCTGCCAGACACCGGCATGATCTGGGTATGCAAGCTCGGCTGGTGGCCGAATGCCCCCTGGGATATCCGGGCGTACGCGGGGCAGCACCCTGAGTTCCCCGGGCAGTCAACCATGCAGCAGCTTTATGACGGAGCGGAGTTCGACGCCTACCGCGAACTCGGCCTGAGCAGTGTCGAGGCGGCGCTAGAAGCCGGGCTGGGGAAACCGATTCCCCGGCCCTGAGACGCCGGCTCAGGCGGCGGGCGCCAAGCTCGGACGGCGGGCCGGCCGGGCCGGCCGGGCACTGGCGGCTCAGGCGGCGGGCGCCAAGCTCGGACGGCGGGCCGGCCGGGCACTGGCGGCTGAGGCGGCGGGCGCGGAGCTGGGACGGCGGGCCGGCCCGGACGCGCGTTCCGGCAGCGGCACCGGGTGGAGCCGGAGCCCGCGGACGCTGTTCAGCGCATGGGCGAGCTGGCCAGGCGTGGTGATCTGCTCCTGCATGCTGGTTCCCGGCAGCAGCGCGCGGCAGATGATCTCGTCCAGGATGGCGGGCACCCCGGGCCGGATCTGGCCTGGGAGATGGACCAGGCCCCGGTGGCGGGGCGCCGGCGGCAGCGAGGTCGCTTCGTCGCCGGGCCAGTAGCCGGTCAGCAGCGCGTACAGCACCCCCGCCAGCGCGCGGGTGTCGGCCGCCGCCGCTTGCGCGGCAGTCACGCCGGGCAGCATCCCGCGGAGCGCGGCCTCGATGCCCAGGCCGGTGATCTTCACACCGTCGCTGTTCCACCGCACCAGTTCTGGCGACAGGCACAGATGCGGCTGGCCAGCGGCATGTGCGACCGCGAGTGCGGCCGCAGCCTGTGCGGTGATCGTGACGGCGAGCGCCGGGCTGGGCAGGTCCGAGGCGAGAAGGTCGCCGAGGCTGGTCCCCGGCGCACATTCGGACACCAGATACGGGCGCCCGGCCTCGTCGCCGGAGTCGTAGATCCGGGCCAGCCGCGGATCGGTCAGCCGGCCGGCGTTGCGCACAGCAGCCATCACCACGTCAGGCACCGGGCCGGAACGGAAGACCCGCACTGTGACGGGCCTTCCCAGCAGCTCGTCCGTTCCCATCCACTCCGAAGACCAGTCAGGACCGCCGATCCGGTGGTCCAGCCGGTAGCGCCCAGCCAGGCGCATCCCGGCCGCCGGCAGCGGCTCCTCCCCGGCGGCGGCCTTGCCATACGCGGGCTGCCGGGCCGGGAGCGGCCGGGCGCCGGCGGCGGGCCGAGCGTGCGCGCAGCCCCGGGTGCGGTGCTGGGTCAGTGCTGGCATGGTGTCCTCCGTGACCGTCGGCGGGCTCTGGCCGCCATTTCCCGGGCGGCTGTCATCGCTGTCACATCGGTAGGAGGCGGGGCGGCGGCGAGCGCCAACAACTTTCCGCTCGCAAATCTCCCCCCGGCTGTCCACGCAGCCTCCCTCGCCATCGGACTGTGTGCGCTGCTGCTAACCCGGACGGTCATAGGAAAGCGGGACTGGCTGGGGCGGAGGTAGCACCCATGGTCCCGGGATCGGGGGCCAAGAGTCAGGGCCACTGGTCCCAGGACGGCCATGCCGTCTCGCGCTCCCCCCGGCCGGGCCTCTCCCGCGCGGTCCTCCCGCGCCCGGTCCTCCCGCCGGGGTCCTCCCGCCGGGGTCCTCCCGCGCCCGGTCCTCCCGCCGGGGTCCTCCCGCGCCCGGTCCCCACGTCCGGCCAGGTGATCACCGTCGCCCGGCGGGGTATGAATGCGCGGTCAGAGGGTGTCGCGGTCATTCGGCTGCGCCGACGGGGACCTTCGGCCCTGCCTCGTTCCCGGTGCCCGGCTTACACAAGAGGGGGAGCCCAACGGGGCGGAGGTCCGATCATGGCGTGGGAGCCGATCCATAAGAACGGTCACGGGAACAGCGGCTTCAACCTCGCCGATTACGACGAAGCTGTGCGGGAGTTCTCCTGGGAGCAGGCGCGGGCGCGGCTCGACGGGCTACCGGGCGGGCGGGGCCTCAACATCGCCTACGAGGCGGTCGACCGGCATGCGGCCGGATCGCGCCGGGACAAGGTGGCCCTGCGGTGCGTGGCCAAGGATGGCAGCACCACCGACCTCACCTATGCCCAGCTCGCGAGTCAGACCAGCCGGTTCGCCAACCTGCTGCGCTCGCTTGGGGTCGGCAAGGGTGACCGGGTGTTCACCCTGCTCGGCCGGGTGCCCGAGCTGTACATCACGGCTCTGGGCACGCTGAAGAACACCAGCGTCATCGCGCCGCTTTTCTCCGCTTTCGGCCCCGAGCCGATCCGGGAACGGCTCCGGCTCGGTGACGCCAAAGCGCTGGTCACCAGCCCCGACCTGTACCTGCGCAAGATCGCGCCGATCCGCGACTCGCTGCCCGGGCTGGAGCACGTGCTCATTGCCGGCGAGCCCCCGGACGACACGACGATCGGGCTGGCGGACGCGCTCGCTGCCAGCAGCGAGCAGTTCGAGATCCCGCCCACCGACCCCGAGGACATGGCCCTGCTGCATTTCACCAGCGGCACCACCGGTAAGCCCAAGGGCGCGGTCCACGTCCACGAGGCCGTGGTGGCTCACCACGCCACCGCCGCGTTCGCGCTCGACCTGCACCCCGGCGACGTGTTCTGGTGCACAGCTGACCCTGGCTGGGTGACCGGGACCTCGTACGGGATCATCGCGCCGCTCACCCACGGCTTGACCATCCTGACCGACGCGGGCGAATTCGAGGCCCGCCGCTGGTACCGGCTGCTGGCCGAGCACAAGGTGTCGGTCTGGTACACCGCGCCCACGGCGCTGCGGATGCTGATGCGGTACGGCCCCGAACTTGCCGCCGAGCACGACCTGTCCGCCCTGCGCTTCATCGCCAGCGTCGGCGAGCCGCTCAATCCGGAGGTCGTCGTCTGGGGGGAGAAGGTGCTCGGCCTGGCGATCCATGACAACTGGTGGCAGACGGAGACCGGGGCCATCATGATCAGCAATTTCGCGGCGATGGACATCCGGCCCGGGTCGATGGGGCGCCCGCTGCCCGGCGTGACAGCCGGGCTGCTGGAGCGGGGCCCGGACGGGCGGGCCAAGGTGACCAATGACCAGGTGTCTGTCGTCACCGAGCCAGGGGTCGAGGGCGAACTCGCCTTGCGGCCCGGGTGGCCCTCGATGTTCCGCGGCTACCTGCACGACGAGGAGCGTTATGTGAAGGCTTTTGCGGGTGGCTGGTACATGACCGGTGATGTCGTCCGCAGGGACGCCGACGGGTACTACTGGTTCGTCGCCAGGGCCGACGACGTGATCAAGTCGGCCGGCCACCTGATCGGCCCGTTCGAGGTCGAGAGCGCGCTGATGGAGCACCCCGCGGTCGCGGAGGCGGCCGTCGTGGGCAGCCCCCACCCGATCCGAGGCAACGTGGTCAAGGCGTTCGTCGTCCTCCGGCCGGGCGTCGCGCCGTCCCGCGCCCTGGCCGACGACCTGTTCCAGTTCACCCGCGCGAACCTGACGCCGTACAAGGCGCCCAAGATCCTGGAGTTCGTGCCAGAGCTTCCCAAGACGATCAGCGGCAAGATCCGGAGGATCGAGCTGCGCGCGAAGGAAGTGGAGAAGACCGCCGCGGCGGCGAGGAGCCCCGAGGAGTATCTCTACGAGGAAGTCCGCAGGGCCTAGCCGCGACGCCCGCGAGAAGGCGGCCCACGCCAGGGTGTAGCAGTCGTGCGGACCTCCCGCGTCAAGTATTTCTAGCGGGAACGACCACAATAGGGGTGGAAAAGCGAGGTGCCATCCATGACCGACACGAGCCACGCAATGGAAGGACGCGCCTCATCCTCGCGCTACCGCGGAGGGGCCCCTCAAGCCCACGCCACGCGCGCCCCCACGCCCCGGGCCTGTGGCTGCGGGCTCCCCGTCGCCTTCGACGTCGGTTCGCATGAGTTCTTCTGCATCGGCTGCGGCAGCACGAAGGAGTGCACATGCCGGCGGTCCTTGTTCTCCTCCGCGAACCGACCCGTGAACGTGGTCTAGGCGGCGGACGACGTCCTTCCGGGTCATGCGACCCCAGGGTGGTGTCCCGCCGCCTATTTATCGTCCGCCACCCATTCCCGCCGGGTTCGTTTCCATGCCCGAGCAGGACCTCGCGGTGGCGCTCATCGTGATCGGCGGCGTGCTCATGGTCATCGGCGTCGTCGTGCCCTTCCTCGGGCTCGTCTGCGGCCTGGGCATCGTCCTCCTGATCGTGGGCATCATCCTCGCGGCCGCGGCCCCACCGCGCGCCGCGTACTACGGGACGCAGTCCCCGTACCAGGGATACGC
>OFGU01000157.1_pt1 | contig 9990 bp, 12 predicted proteins | sample 1521841 | NCBI WGS metagenome assembly OFGU01 (sample SAMEA2553413, study PRJEB24118) | soil metagenome
TGGCGCCCCGCTGAGCAGTGGCGACGTGCCCGCTACCGCGGCCCTCGCCCGCGCCGCGCCCGATCTGGCCCAGGAGCTGCTCGGATGAACGGACGCACGCACGCGCAGGGTCCCGCACCCGGGCCTGCCATCAGCGTCACCGCGGTGACCGGCCTGCCCGAGATCGAGCCCGGCGCCGATGTCGCCGGGCTGATCGCGGACGCGGCGCCAGGGCTGGCCGACGGCGACATCGTCGTGGTCACCTCCAAGATCGTCAGCAAGGCCGAGGGCCGGGTCATCCGCGCAGGCCGGGAAGAGGCCATCGATGCGGAAACGGTCCGGCTGGTGGCACGCCGGGGCACGTCCCGGATCGTGGAGACCCGGCACGGGCTGGTGCTCGCCGCGGCCGGTGTGGATGCCTCCAACACCACCCCGGGGACGGTGGTGCTCCTGCCGGAGGATCCCGACGGCTCCGCGCGCAGGCTGCGCAAGGCGCTGCGTGACCGGCTCGGCGCACGGATCGGGGTTGTCATCTCCGACACCATGGGGGGGCCGGGGCGGGCCGGGCTGCCTGGGCGCGCTGCGCGAGTCGGAGGTGGGGCAGTGGCTCGGCCAGGTGATGCAGGCGGCCTCGCAGCTGGACATGCCCGGCGGGCCGCCCGCTGACACCGGCGCGGACGGGGAGCAGGACGGCGAGCCCGGCCCGTACCAGGACCCGGTGTTCGCCGAGGCGCAGCAGGCCATGGAACGCGGCGACATGGATGCCGCGGCAGCCGCGTTCCGGCAGTTCCTCGAGTCCGCGCCCGGCGATCCAGCCGCCACCATGGGCCTGGCTCAGGTGGAGCTCATCAAGCCGGTCGGCACCTTCGATCACGCGCCGGCGCGGCGGGCGCCCGCCGGCCCGCCCCTCCCAGCCGGCCCTCCCTTGGCGCACCCGCGCCCCGCGCCCCGCTCTCGGTGCGGCCGCGCAGAACCTGGGCGTGCGGGCCCGTGCGCCCCGGCGGGCCCCCCAGCGGGTCACACTTCCTGGCCTCGAGGTCAGCCAGCCGCGCGGGCCGCATCCCGGCCCTCGGGCGCTGCCCGGGCAGCCCGGTGAGCAGGTCGCTATGCACGTCCGCGCGCCACGGCAGCCCGTCGTGCCCCATCTCCCCCGCGATCAGCCCACCAGCTGACTCCGCCGCCACCAGCAGTGCGAACCGGCCGGGATGCTCATCGGCTGCGATCCGCCGCACCTGGTCCGCGTGGACGGCGATGAGAGCCTCCAGGGCCGCACGTGGATCCGGGAAGACCGGGTCGGCCGGGTCGAACAAGGCATCCTGGCCGGGGCGTGCGGCCGCACCCGGCCGCGTCCCGGCAGCCGCCGCGGGAACCGCCGCCCCGCGCAGCCGCGACCACGCCCCGGCCAGCGACGCGGGTTCAGCCAGCCGTCCCTCCCGCCCGAGCAGCAACGCCTCGGTCAGAGCCACGTCGTGGCAGCGCCCGACCCGTACCCCAGCCCGCAGCAGCGCTGGGTAGATCGCGGCGGTCGCCGGCCAGACCCACCGCACGTCGCCGTGATCATGTGCGGTGACAGCCGCCGGAAAATCATCGTGCCGAACGACAGGCCCATGGCTGGTCCCGTCCTCCGCGAGCTCTGACAGCCAGCAACTGCCATCTGGCCCGGCAACGACTGCGACCCGCACGGATCTGATTGTCACCTGCCGGGCCGACACCGGGCAGCGCCGCGCCTCGCCGCACCGGGTTGACGCGCAGCACACGGCGGTGCTGAGCACGCCCACCGGGCCTGCTCAGCGGGTGTGGTGTCTGGGCCCCGGCCCGGTCCCTGCCCAGGCCGGGCCGGGCCCAGACGCTTGGGTGTCAGCCCATCCCGGCGCCGGCCGGAGCACCAGCGGGGGCCGGCCCAGCGGCCGGTCCCCAGGAGTGCCAGCCCCGCCGCATGGGACCGTTGCGGAACGCGGGCAGGAGGGAGAAGTCGAGGATCCTGACCGCGGTGGCGGTGCTGCCGCTGACCGTCGCCAGCACTACCGCCTGATGGCCGGTCTTGACCGAGGCGATGCCAGCCTGGCGCGCGTCCACATAGGTGGAACTTGTCACCTGGTACGTCTTGATGAAACCGTCGCTGCTCTTGAGGGTGATCGAAGCGGCGCTCACGGCCGTGACCGCGCCGCGCTGCATATCGACGGTCTGGTAGCCGCCGCCGGCCTTGGGCACGACGAACTGGCCGTGCACCGCGCCGAACGGGCCGCCGCCGAAACCGGCCCGCAGGCCCGGCCGGCGCACACCAGCCCAGCCGGGCCGCGGTGGGGCGGAGGGAAGTGGCGTCGCGGCGATCTCCCCGGACGCGGACACCGGCGTGGCCGGCGATGTCCGTGTGCCCGATGTCGCGGCAACCGCGACGCCGGCTCCCGCGAGCATCGCGACCGCGGCGACTCCGGCGATTATCAGTGGCCTGCCAGGCAGTCTGCGCGTACCGAGCATGGTTGTGCGGCTTCCTTCCGGCCGGTGCGGCCCTCAGGTCGACGGGTCCTTGCCGATCCTCGTCCGCCGAGTTGGGTTCTGGCTGAGAAAGCGCTGAAAAATTTCCGAACTGCCGGGGTGCTGCCGCGCGGCCGGGCGCGCCACGCCGGTACCGGGGGGCCGCGCGGCCGGCGACGGCATCGTCATCCGTGGCCCGGCGAGAGGAACGCGGTGAAACCAGCCGCCAGGGCGACGGCGATCCGCTGGCGGAACCGCGCGCTGGACAGCTTCGCGGCATCGGCTGCGTTGCGCATGTTGCCGCACTCGATGAACACCTTCGGCACCGTGGACAGGTTGAGCCCGCCAAGGTCGGTGCGGACATCGAGGGCACGGTGGCCGACGTAGTTGGCATAGGGCTCGCCAGTGATCTTGTGATACGCGTTGCGGATGTCGACCGCGAGCCGGTGGGACGGGGCAACGATGCCGTTGGTGTGGCCTGGCACCAGGCCCGGCTCGATCACATCGAACCCCGATCCGCCGGGAGGTCCGCCATCGGCGTGGATCGAGATCGCCGCGTTCGCGTGCGCCCTGTTGCCGATCGCCGCCCGCTGGGTGATGCAGGGACCGACACCGTGATCATTGGTGCGGGTCAGGACCACGGTCGCGCCCTTCGCACGGAGCAGCCGGGCAAGGCGCATGGCAACGTCGAAGTTGAAGGCCGCCTCGGTATACCCGGCATCTGTCTGGGTGCCGGTGGTATCGCAGGGCTTCCATTCGGTGATGACGTTGACGAGCCGGTTGATGGTGGCAGGTGCCGCCCAGTTATCCCCGTTGTGCCCGGGATCGAGCGCGATGACGAGGCCGGCCAGGGGACGGCTCGCGGTGGCCGGCACTGGGTCGGTGGAGCCGCCGGGCGTGGCGGGCGATGAGCGGGGTGGCCCGGCGGCCGGATGCGCCGCCTGTGCGGTGTCGTTCCCAGATGGCGCTCCCGCCGCGCTACCCGCGCCGATGGCGCTGACGCGCGAGCAGGCGGCAAGCATCCCGGTCAGCAGCCCTGCGGCCACGACCACAGTGGCCAGCGCGGATACCCGGCTGCGGGGACGCCGGCCACCGGTGCGCGCCCGGGGGGTCCGTGCCAAACTCAACGGCCAGGCTTCCTGTTGGGGACAGGTGGTGTGCCCGACCCTACCCGAGCATCGTGCCGCCAGCAGGCGCCATCGGAGTTTGCCTCAAGCGACCAGGCATCCGGCCGGGCTCAGCGAGCGTTGGCGGCGTTGGCGGTGCCGGCGTTGGCGGTGCCGGCGTTGGCGGTGCCGGCGTTGGCGGTGCCGGCGTTGGCGGTGCCAGCATTGGCGGTGCCGGACGGGCGGTACCCCGGTGCGGGCACCCCGCCAACGGCCGCCCAGGCTGCCAGGCGGGCTGATGCCTGCCCCGGCAGTTCTCCAGCCGCCCATCCTGCCAGTTCAGCGGCGATGCTCTCACTGGCGTCGCGAGGGTGGCTGGCCCGGCCGCGCAGTCCGTGCTCATCCAAGCCGTGACCACGGCCCATATCGGCACGCGTATCAGCGGCCGCGTCGGTGCTGGCCGGATCCTCACACTCGGCAGACCGGGCACCTGGTGCCGCTGGGGGGAGTTCTGTTGCCGGATCCGCCGGCTGCACTGCCGGCGGCCGTGCGGCAGCTTGCCGGGCGGCAGGTGGCCGCGGGGCAGGTGCCCGCAGGCCTGCCGGGACGGCGACCGGCGAAGCCGGGGCACACTCCCCTGCCGGTGGGGCGGCTGGCACGGTGCCTTCCGCAGGTGACCGGGAATCCGGTGCCAGGGACTGAGCAGCCTCGCCAAGTTCCCCATGCGCGGCGGAAGGGGGCACCGAAGTGCCAGTACCCGCGTCCTCCCCAGCATCGAGGACGGCGCCGGGCTCCGCTGCGTCAGCGTCTGCTGCCCCGGCGTCAGCCACCATATCGGTGTCCGCGGTACGGGTACCCTCCGCAACGCCAGCGCCCGCATCGGCCTCAGGGTCTTTCACACCGGCCGCGACACCGCCAGCATCCGGCGGAGCGGCTTCTGCCACCACACTGGCTTCTGCCACCACACTGGCTTCTGCCACCACACTGGCTTCTGCCACCACAGCGGTGCCGGTATCGGTGGCAGCAGGGGCACCTGTGGGACCACTGGCACCCCCTCGAGTATTAATAGCCACAAGAGCACCGGTAGCAGCAACGGCATCCGCGCGAGCGCCGGCAGTTGCGGCAGCCCCGGCGGCCGGGTGCCAGGCCCCGGCATCCCCGGTGGCTGCCTGTTTCAGCGGCGCACCGGCGCCCAACTGCCCGCCGGCCACATTCTCCGCAGGCTGCACCTGGGCCGGTATGCGCCCGTGGACCTCCCCGAAAGCATGCCCGGCGGACCGGGGATCGGCTGCGCCCGCCCAGCCAGGGTGGCCTGCCGCCTGGTCATCGGGCACGTCAGGGCCGCCGATGGCTACCTGGTTCCGGGATGCGGGCAGTGTGGGGTATTCATGGCTGTCGAGCAGAGCAGCGAGCACCTCGGCCTCATGGGCATCCATCCCGAACACCACCCGGGGGCGGCCCCAGGGTTCCTCGATCGAATAGCCGACGTAGCTCGACACGGGCGGCATCGGCTGGCCGGCCATGCCATGCCTGGCCCGCCAGCGCTCCCAAGCCCGCTCCAGTGTTGCTGCGGCCCGATGCGCGCGGGAAACCATCTCCGGATCAGGCATTGCTTTCCTCCCCTGACGAGCAACACCACATCCCGCACCGTGCGGGCACCATGTGATGCTGCTGGCCTCTGGGCAGGCACCCGATGCCTGCCCCCGCTCTGATCGCGCTACTGCTACCCCTGCTGCTGTCGTCGATGCAGCACCGCCTGCCGCCGCGTCCGCACCCGACAGCGGCTGCCTGGCCAGTATGTCGGACCCTCGCTTCAGACAAGGGGGATTACGAAAAGTTTCGATTCGATTACTGTCGGCAATCGGAAGGGCCCCGGCCGCCGGTGGACCAGTGCGCTTCCCCAGTCGGCCGGATCGACCCCGGCAGCGTCCTACTGGCACGTCGCTCTCTCGAGCCGCCTGCGCTTATGCCGCCCCCGCTACGGCGCGCTGACCGCCGGGGCCGACCCCCCCTCTAACCACCTGCTAACTGCTCGTGCCTGGCGACCGCCGGGCATCACCCGACGGGTCACTGGCACCAGGAACGCCACCACGGCAGGGCCGTGCGTGGCCTTTCCCTACTCCGACCGGGGCTGGGGTATGCCAGCCAGCAGCGCTCGGACCTCCGTTTCCCGGTACCGGCGGTGACCGCCGAGAGTACGGATGGACGTGAGCTTGCCAGCCTTGGCCCACCGCGTGACGGTCTTGGGGTCCACGCGGAACATCGTGGCGACCTCTGCTGGCGTGAGCAGGGGCTCAGCCTCGGGTGTACGTGCAGACATATGTACGGCCTCTCCTCCTGGACCAGTACTGCGATCCTGCGTTGTTGCTCTGTCTGGCTCCGGGTGGAGCCTGCCGTGGATGTCCTATATGGCCTACTGAGACCATATTGCCATCACCAGCGGTAACAAGTCGACCACCGGGAGCAAAGATTCTGTGACACGTCGCCCCGTTGCTCCGGTGATCTGGGTCACGCTGCGTGATTCTAGCGATACGTATCGTTGCGATGGCGCAGATTCTGAAAAGTCGTCCCTCCTGCTCAGCTGGCTTGTTCCAGCGCCGCCAGAATCCGCCACCGACTGGTCAGCCGCCGGTACATCGCCGTCGCCATCTCAAGCTCGCCGCCGGCCAGCGCGCCTATGGCCGCCGCCACCTCGGCCACGGACTGATCGGCGCGCAACGCCTCGTCGTCGAGCAGATGGACCAGGCCGCCGTAGTCGAGTTCGACCAGGCCATGTGGGTGGAACTCCTCCAGCCAGCAGCCGATCTGCGCCAGTTCCGGGAGCAACCGCAAGGGTGCTTCGCCCGGGCGGGGCACGGCTGCGGGCATACCTCCGGCGCGCCGGGCAGCCCGCAGCGCCCAGGCGACCCGCCGACGGGCCTGCGCCATCGCCGTGGCGTAGACGAGTGTGCGGGTCGCCGCGGCCGTTGCGCGCCCGCTCTCGCCCGGATCGCTGGCGGCACCCAGCACGAGCCAGCGCTCGTCGGGCGCGAACGGAACAAACCAGGCGGGGGGCACGGACCAGGTGCTGCCCTGGATGTGGACGCGGAGGGACGAAGCCTGGCTGTGGCACCGGGCGAAGTCATTGACCGCCGAGTCCGCCACCCCCGGCGGGAAAGCGGCGGACCACAGCGGCGGGGAGGTCGTCTTCAGCTTGGCCAGCCCCAGCCAGGAACGTAGCTGGGTCTGCCACGGGCAGATATAGGTGACCCCTTCGGCCCAGCGCACGTACGCGTCCCCGCTCTCCCACCCGGGCGCCACCACTGGCGGATCGGCGAGCAGTCGCCGCAGTGCGTCGGCGTGTTCGGCCGCGAGTGCACCCGTGCGGCGCGGCCGGCCCGCCGAGGCGGCATAGGCCGCCCACCACTGGCCGTCTGCGCCAGAGAAGGCAGACAGCGGCTCATAGACACGCAGATACGCCGCGTACGGGAGCACGATCGCATGCTGGCACGCCGTCACCACGGGACATAGATCCGACACGTAACGAGATCGTCACCGCCCCCTGGCCAGCATCCCGGCGACGTTGCCTCATCTCCACCCCGGGGGGGCGTCCCGACCTGGCCCACGGCCCGCTGGGTCGTGCCTGCCCGCTCCGCGAGCCGGCGCGGGCAAGGGTCATGATGGTGTTATGGCGGCTGGAGATAGTCCTGGGCGGTCGGCCGCGGGCGAGCAGGCCGGACTCGAACCCGAGCCAGGCATCCCGGCACCCGGGAGAAGACCGGACGCCAGGGACAGTATCCACGGGCCTTCTGCCGCGAGCGGGCCTCTTCAGCCAGGCGATAGTGTCATAAGTGCTGGGCATTTCGGCCTCACAAGGGATTTGCCCAGGTCAGCGACCTAACCAGAACGGATGACCACCGTGACGAACGTGTTCGCGAGCTTCCCACACGGAAGCAATACCCCCGGCGATCAGCAGGAGGCGGGCGCCCCCGGACACCCCCAGGGAGCCGTTACTCCAGCACTGACCGCCGCCAGTCATGCGGGACATGAGCAGATCGTGTTCTGCCAGGACGCCCAGACCGGCTTGCGGGCGATCATCGCCATCTACTCGACGGCCCTCGGCCCGGGACTGGGCGGAACGCGGTTCTACCCCTACCCCAGCGAGGATGCCGCGCTTGCTGACGTGCTGAACCTCTCCCGTGCGATGGCATACAAGAACTCGCTGGCCGGGCTCGACCTGGGCGGCGGGAAAGCGGTGATCATCGGCGACCCGGTCCGGGACAAGTCAGAGGCCCTGCTGCGGGCCTACGGCCGTTTCGTCCAGTCGCTGGGCGGCCGCTACGTCACCGCTTGTGACATGGGCACCTACAGCGAGGACATGGACATCGTCGCCCGCGAGTGCCGCTACGTCACAGGCCGGACGGTGCCTAATGGCGGGGCAGGCGACTCCTCGGTTCTCACCGCACTGGGTGTCTTCCAGGGGATGCGCGCCGCCGCCGAGCACGCCTGGGGCGATGCGAGCCTGGAAGGCCGCGTGGTCGGCGTCGAGGGCGTGGGCAAGGTCGGCCACCGGCTCGCCGGGCATCTGCTCGAAGCCGGGGCGCGGGTGGTGATCTGCGACGTGAACAGCGACACCATCCGGCGGACGGTCGCCAAGCACCCGGAAGTGGAGGTCGCCGCTGGCCGGGACGACCTGCTCGCCCGGCCGCTCGACATCTACTCGCCATGTGCGCTTGGCGGCGCCCTCAACGACGACTCGGTGGCCAGGCTCTCCGCACGGATCGTCTGCGGCGGCGCCAACAACCAGCTGGCCCATCCTGGCATCGAGAAAATACTGGCCGACCGCGACATCTTGTACGCCCCGGACTACCTGGTCAACGCGGGCGGCGTGATCCAGGTCGCGGATGAGCTGGCCGGCTTCAACTTCGAGCGGGCCAGGGCGCGCGCCGACCAGATCTTCGCCACTACCAGGAAGATCTTCGCGCTCGCGGACGAGGACGGCGTGCCGCCAGCGGTGGCGGCCGACCGGCTGGCGGAGCGGAGAATGGCTGAGGTGGGACGCCTGCGCGGCATCTGGCTGGGCTCCTGACCGCCAGCAAGCACCCCTCATACCCCGAAGCCCCCGCGGCAAGGAAGCGCTCGCGGCGCAAAGCAGGTACGGTTATAGGTGTATGCAGGCTCGAATGCACGTCGCGCCCCAGGCGGTGGGGTGACGGCGGGTTAGCACGCTGTGCACGAAGCCCGCAACTATTCAGTGCAGGGAGCAGGGGCCTGACCAGGGCCCCGCACGTTCGAGGGGGTCGAGCCAATGGGGCGCGGCCGAGCCAAGGCCAAGCAGGTAAAGGTGGCACGCCAGCTGAAGTACAACAGTGGCGGCACGGACCTTGACCGGCTGCGGACCGAACTGGGCGTGGGCAGGGGCGAGCAGGACGCACGCGACCAGGCCTACACAGACCTCGCCGACCGCTATGGCCATCTCGCCGACTTCGACGGGGCAGAGTCTGACGAGGACGACGAAGACGAAGACGAGTAGGGCGTCACCTGCGCAGAGCGGCTGCCTCAGGCGGGATGGGCTCCTGTGAGGCGGACGCCACCCGGCTGACGGGTGACTTCGCCCAGCACCCAGCCGGGCACGCCGCGGGCCTCCAGGAGCCGCAGCGCCCGGTCGCCATCATCGGCCGCGAGCACGGCCACCATTCCCACGCCCATGTTGAAGACCCGCTCCATCTCGTCCATGTCGACTCCGCCGCGCTCCGCGAGCAGGCCGAACACCGGCTGGGGACGCCAGCTGCCGCGGTCCAGCACTGCACCGGAGCCGGGCGGCAGGACCCGTGCCAGGTTCGCCGCCAGCCCGCCACCCGTAATGTGCGCGAACGCGTGCACGTCGCAGTCGGCGGCCAGCGCGAGGCAGTCGCGGGCATAGACGGCGGTCGGGGGCAGCAGTTCGCCGCCCACCGTGGTGCCCAGCTCGGGCGGCCCGGCGTGCAGCGCCAGCCCAGACCGGGCGAGCACCTGCCCCGGGTCAGCTTCGATCACGCGAAACGCCGTCCCCGTGTCAGGATGAGGCCGGTCCCGGCGCGGCAGGCCGGGCTGAACAACCTGAAGCCAGACTTTCCGGGTGTTGCCGGGCGGCGCTCAACCCGGGCCGCGGGCGGTCATCGCCGATTCAATGCCACCTCAGCCGCCATGCGTACCGGATGCGACGCATGATCCTGGGCCAGGATCTCCAGCGCGCGCCGCCCGTCCGGTTGCATGCATCGAAGACGGATTGCCGAATATGCCGTCGGTCGTCAGATACTCCGACATCTTTTCCGCGACTTGCGGATCCACCGGCGTGGTGGCCGCGTAATCCAGATAAATCACTTTTTCATTCATGTGCGCCTCTATCACTCAATCGTTTGCCTTCCGGAGATGTTAAACATGACCTGGGGCACTTACTCAAACCAGCGAG
>OFGU01000158.1_pt1 | contig 9970 bp, 5 predicted proteins | sample 1521841 | NCBI WGS metagenome assembly OFGU01 (sample SAMEA2553413, study PRJEB24118) | soil metagenome
CCACCTATCCGGGCGGGTGGCCGGCGTTTACGGTCGCGCCCCAGCCGCCGGGCCGGTGCTGGGGGTTCACCGTCCAGCTGTACTCGCTGCGTTCGGCCTTGTCATGGGGGCATGGCGACCTGCGGGACCTGGCGGATCTGGCCGCCTGGAGCGGCCGCGACCTCGGCGCGGACTTCGTGCTCATCAACCCGCTGCACGCGGCCGAACCCATCCCGCCGGTGAGCCCGTCCCCGTATCTGCCGATGACCCGGCGCTTCACCAGCCCCCTCTACCTGCGGGTGGAGGACATCGCCGAGTACGCGCGGCTGCCGGCCGGCCAGCGCCTGCGTGTCGGGGAACTGGCAACCCCGCTCCGCGCCGCCAGCACCGCCGGCCGCCTCGTCGACCGCGACGCGGTCTGGCGGGCCAAGCGGGCTGCGCTGGAAATCGTCTATGCCCGGCCGCTGGACCCCGCCCGCCGGGCTGAGTTCGAGCACTTCCGGGTCGGCCAGGGCCAGCCACTGGAAGACTGGGCACTCTGGTGCGCGCTAGCAGAAATCCACGGGCCCGACTGGCGGGCGTGGCCACAGTCGCTGCACAGCATGCGTTCGGCCGCGGTGGAGTCGCAGCGGGAGCGGCTCAGGCCGGCTGTGCGGTTCCACGCCTGGCTGCAGTGGATCGCCGACGAGCAGCGGGCCGCCGCCCAGGCCGCCGCCCGGGCAGCGGGCATGACGATCGGGATCATCGCTGATCTCGCGGTCGGGGCACACCCGGGCGGCGCGGACGCGTGGGCCAACGCCGGGGTGCTGGTGCGGGGGGTCAGTGCGGGCGCGCCTCCCGATGAGTTCAACCAGCGGGGCCAGGACTGGGGCCAGCCCCCCTGGCACCCCGGCAGGCTCGCTGAGGCGGGCTACCGGCCACTGGCCGGCCTGATCCGCAGCGCGTTCTCGCATGCGGGCGGCTTGCGGGCAGACCACGTGATGGGCCTGTTCCGGCTCTGGTGGGTGCCGGCCGGGCTGGCCCCCGACCGCGGCACTTACGTGCGCTACCGCCACGAGGACATGGTCGGCGTGCTCACCGCCGAGGCCGTCCGGGCGGGTTCGCTGGCCATCGGGGAAGACCTGGGCACGGTGGAGGACTGGATCCGTGACTACCTGGCAGCAGCCGGGGTGCTCGGGACCTCCATGCTGTGGTTCGAGCGCGGCGCCGGCGGCCGGCCGCTGCCGCCCGGCCAGTGGCGCAGCCGGTGCCTGGCCACGGTGGGCACGCATGACGTCCCGCCCGTGGCCGCGTTCGTCACCGGCGAGCAGGTGGCGCTCCGCCTCCGGCTGGGCCTGGTGACCCGCGAACCGGCGGCAGAACGCGCTGGCGCCGCCGCGGCCCTGCTCGCCTGGCGGGATGCCCTGGCCCGGGAGGGGCTGGTGCCGGCCGGTGCCACCCCGGGCCCGCGGGAATTCACCGTCGCGCTGTACGCCTACCTCGCCCGGACCCCGGCCGCCCTGCTCGGGGTATCGCTCGCCGATGCGGTCGGTGAGCGGCGCCCGCAGAACATGCCCGGCACCGTCACCGAGTACCCGAACTGGCGCATCCCCCTGGGCGACGCCGATGAGCGGCCGGTGATGCTCGAGGATCTGGCCGGCCACCCGGGGATTGCGGCCATCGCCCGTGTGGTCGGCGGGTCCGGTCAGCCGGTCCTGCCCGCCTGACGGTCGCGTTCCTGGCAGCGCAGCGCCCGCTCCACCGCGTCCCTGCCCTCGCTGAGCAGACGGCGCAGGGCGGCAGGCGGGCTGGTCCGCCCGATCAGGGCGTCGGTGGCCTCGATCACCGCGCGGCTGTCGGCTATCGGGTAGCCGTTGGTCACGAACCACTGGGCCATGTCCGATCCCCAGTCCCGCCAGATACCGCCGACCACGTCGAAGAAGCGCTGCTCGTACGGCTGGAGCAGACCTGCCTGATCGGGGTCGGCGAAGCCGTCCAGCACCGCACGGAACATCGCATTGGGCAGGGCGCCGCCGGTGATCTGCTGCCAGGCGGCCTCCTTGGCCTCGGCGCTGGGGATGGCGGCCCGGCAGGTCGCCGCGTGCCGTTCGCCCGCATCGGTGGCGTCCGCGGCCAGTTCGGCCTCGATCTCGGCTGGCCCGGCGGCGCCCCGGCTCACCAGCCGGCGCAGCAGCCGCCAGCGCAGTTCGGTGTCCACGGCCAGCCCGTCAAGCTGGGCCGATCCGGCCAGCAGCCTGGCCAGCAGCGCCAGGTCGGCGGGTGACACGGCGACCCCTGCGAACGCCTGTGCGTAGGCAAGCTGGGCGTCCGATCCCGGTTCTGCCTGCTCCAGCAGGCCGCGCAGCGCGGCGGCGGCCAGTTCCAGGCCCGCCGGGCGCCAGGCCGGGTCGGTGTAACGGCGCAGTGCGGCGCCCGCCTGGCGCAGCAGTGTCTGCGCGACGGAGATATCGGTGACCGAACTGACGCCGCCGAACACCAGCCGCAGGTAGTCGCGTGCCGCCAGTTCGGCGTCCCGGCACATGTCCCAGGCGGCGCCCCAGCACAGCGCCGCGGGCAGCGACTGCGTGAAGTCGCTGATGCCGGTCATGAGCGTGGCCAGCGACCGCTCGTCCAGGCGGATCTTCGCGTAGGTGAGGTCGTCGTCGTTCACCAGCACCAGGTCGGGCCGGGGCTCCCCGGCCAGCGCATCCACCACTGTGCGCTCGCCGGAGACGTCGGTCTCGACCCGGCGGCGGCGCACCAGGCCGTCCGCGGCGGGGTCGTACGGGCCGATGGCGATCCGGTGATCGCGCAGCACGGGATGAGCCTGCGGGGCCTCCTGCCGGATGGCGAACCCGGTGAACCGCCCCTGCTCGTCGACGCTGTACTCGGGGCGCAGCGTGTTCACCCCCGCGGTCTCCAGCCACTTCTTCGACCAGCCGGACAGCTGCCGCCCGGAGGTCTCCTCCAGCGGTGCCAGCAGATCCGCCAGGGTCGCGTTGGACCAGGCGTGCTGCCCGAAGTAGCGGCGCACGCCGGCCAGGAAGTTGTCCGCGCCGACGTAGGCCACCAGTTGCTTGAGCACGGACGCGCCCTTGGCGTAGGTGATCCCGTCGAAGTTGACCTCGACCGCCTCGATGTCACCGATGTCGGCCGCGATCGGGTGGGTGGAGGGGAGCTGATCCTGGCGGTAGGCCCACGCCTTGTGCAACTGCGCGAACGTGGTCCAGGCCGTGTGCCAGCGGGTTGCCTCGGCCTGCGCGGTGGTCCCGGCCCAGGTCGCGAACGACTCGTTCAGCCACAGGTCGTCCCACCAGCGCATGGTGACCAGGTCGCCGAACCACATGTGCGCCATCTCGTGCAGGATGGTCTCGGCCCTGACCTCGCGCGCGAAGTCGGTGACCCGGGAGCGGAAGATGTAGTCCTCCAGGAACGTCACGCAGCCGGCGTTCTCCATCGCCCCCGCCTTGAACTCGGGCACGAAGAGCTGGTCGTACTTGCCGAACGGGTAGCGCACCCCAAAGGCGTTATGGAAAAAATCGAAGCCCTGCCGGGTTACCTCGAAGATCTCGTCAGGGTCCAGGTACTGAGCCAGCGACGCCCGGCAGTAGATGCCCAGCGGGATGCCGTCATGCTCGGCGCGGACAACGTGGTAGGGGCCGGCCGCGACGGCGGTGATATAGGTGGCCATCACCGGCGACGGCGGGAAATGCCAGCGCCGCACGCTGCCCCCGTCCCCGGCGGGTTCGCCGGCCACGTCCGGCGCCATGTTCGAGATCACCTGCCAGTCTGCGGGTGCGGTAACGGTCAGCTCGAAGCTTGCCTTGAGATCCGGCTGGTCGAAGCAGGCGTAGACCCGGTGGGCATCGAAGGTTTCCAGGTCGCTGTACAGGTAGACGCCGCCGTCGGCGGGGTCGGTGAACCGGTGCAGCCCCTCGCCGCTGCGGGAGTAGGCACATTGCGCGGCCACCCGCAGTTCGTTCCCGGCCGCGAGGGCCGGCAAAGTGATCCGGTCGCCGTCGAAGGCGTCCGGCCCGACCTGCTCACCATTGAGGGTGATCTCGCGCACCGCCGGGGCGGTCAGGTTGATGAAGGTGGATGAGCCTGGCTGGGCGCAGCGGAAGGTCGCCACGGCGACAGAGGAGAACGTCTCCTCACCTCCGGTGAGATCGAGTTCGACCCGGTAGGAGCTGACCTGCAGCAGCCGGGCCCGGTCGTGTGCCTCGTCCCGGGTGAGGTTGTTCGTCACGGTGCTGTTCCTTCCTTGGTGCGGCTCCGCGCGGGGTCTCCGGCAGCCGTTGTGAAATCCTGCCATGCCGCCGGCGGAATGCCGAGACGGGCAGGCCGGTTGCAGGCAACGGCAGCCGCGCCCGGGGGCCTTTTGCCGGTGCTTGCGGCACCGCCCCAGCTGAATTCCCCGAAGGAGGAGGACGTGGCCGAGCAGGAGCCGATACCGGTCGATTTCTGGTTTGACCCGCTGTGTCCCTGGGCCTGGATAACCTCGCGCTGGCTGCTGGAGGTGACGGCCCTGCGCCCGGTCCAGCCGCGCTGGCATGTCATGAGCCTGGCCGTGCTCAACGAGGGCAAGGAGGATCTGCCCGAGCGGTACCGGGACTTCCTGGCCACCGCCTGGGGCCCGGTGCGGGTGTGCACGGCGGCGGAGCAGGAGTCTGGACCGGAGGTCCTCGGCCCGCTCTACACCGCCCTCGGCACCCGGTTCCACCACGACAAGGCCGAGCGTGACCGCGCCACCATCGAGTCCGCGCTGGCGGAGGCCGGACTGCCGGTGACGCTCGCCGGCGCCATGGATTCCACCGAGTACGACGACGCCTTGCGGGCTTCCCACCGCGACGGCATGGACCGGGTCGGGTATGAGGTCGGCACGCCGGTGATCTCGGTGAACGGGACATCCATTTTCGGGCCGGTGGTCTCCCCGATCCCACGCGGCGAAGCCGCCGCCCGGCTCTGGGACGGCGTAATGCTGGTGACGCAGACGGACGGGTTCTTCGAACTCAAGCGCAGCAGGACGCGGGATCCCATCTTCGACTGAGCATTCGGCGCCTGCCCCGGGGTGTGATGCATGGTCCTCGCGTGCCAGACTTGCGCGCGTGCGGGTGTACCTGGGGTCTGATCATGCGGGCTTCGAGCTGAAGTCCGTGCTCGCTACCTGGCTGGTCTCGGCCGGGCATGAGGTGACCGACTGCGGGCCGGCGTCCTACCACGGTGATGACGACTATCCGCCGTATGTGATGCGCGCGGCGGTCTTGGTCGCCGGTGATCCGGGGAGCCTGGGCATCGTGATCGGTGGTTCGGGCAACGGCGAGCAGATCGCCGCCAACAAGATCAGGGGGATCCGGGCGGCGCTGGCCTGGAGTGAGGAGACGGCACGGCTGGCCCGGCTCCACAACGACGCCAACGTGCTGAGCCTGGGCGCCCGGATGCACCCGGTTGCCGAGGCGATCGCGTTCGCGCAGGTGTTCCTTGAGACACCGTTCTCGGGAGAGGCCCGCCACGCCCGGCGGCTGGCGCTGATCAGCGACTACGAGGCATCTGGCGATCTGCCACCGCTGCCGGGCCACGGCTGACCGGCGGCGGGCGCCTGCTGGGAGACTGAAACCTCGCTCTCCGGTCCTGACCTGATCTCGTGCCGCCGCCAGGTGTTCCGCACCTGGGCTCGGGATACCGTCCGCCGGCACCCCGAGCCCAGGTAGGTGTGCCCTACGGGGTGGTGTGCGTGAGCGCGGCGGCCAGGCCGGCCGCGTTGGGGGTCCCGAGGCCGGTGGCGGCGTCCCAGCCCGGCCCGGCGGAGTACCCGGTGATCCCGGCGAAGGAGTTGTCACCCACGGTGATGTCGTTGAGCGCCTTGGCGTACAGCGACGGGTTCTCGTAGATCTGGTACAGGCGCGGGGCGATGAACCCGAGTGACCCGTCGGCCTGGTTCATCACCGCGTCGGTGCCAGCCCAGAGCGGGGTGGCCTCGCTCGTCCCTGCGATGGGCGTCCACCCAGCTCCGTACACCGGGTCGAAGCTCTCGTAGATGAGGACGGCGCTTTGCACGGCCGCGTTCATCGAGACGTCCGGTGTGCCGCGCATCCCGGACGGGTCGCTGATCCCGGCGGCGGACTGATCCGCAGGCTCGCTGAACACGGTGCTGTAACCGCCGCCACCCGCGCCATAGCCGTCGTTCCAGACCGACTCGGGCTGGTAGGAGGAGATGCTTGCGGTCGGAGTGGTCACCTGGGTGCCACCCACCGCGATCACGTTCGGGCTGGAGGACGGGTAGGTGACGGTCGCGTACGGGAACAGCCGGCCCTGCAGGTCGGTGTTGGCCACGCCGCTGTCACCGGTGGCGAAGAAGGCGCTCACGCCGTGCGCGGCGGCGCTGGCGTAGAAGGTGTCGAGCTGCTGGATGGACGCCTTGGTGCTGAACGCCTGTTCGGTGGTCGCCCAGGAGTCCGACCAGATCGTGCCGAGGTGGTGGCTGAGGGCGAACGCCTGCGCGTTCTGCATGCTGGGGATGCCCTGCACGCCCTGCGTCTCCGAGTTCGGCGTGACCACTAGGTCGATGCCGGCGCCGGGCGCCATCGCGTGTGCCCAGTCCACATCCAGCGTGGTCTCGTAGGCCCAGCTGACCTCGGTGCCGATGTTCTTGTTGTGGAAGTCGGCCGGGCTCGCCGCGTTGGTGTAGTTGTAGGTGACGGCTCCCTCCGGCATGTAGATCTTGAAGGAGGGTGGCGCTGGCAGGCCGAATGCCTGATCGAAGGTTGCGAGGTCCTGGCGGATGGTCGGGCTGCCGAACGAGTCAAAGATCACGATCGTCTGGCCGGCGCCGTTGTCGCCGTTGGCGTACAGCGGGCCGAAGTTGTACTGGTTCTGGATGTCGGCCGGCTGATAACAGGCGATCCCGTAATTCTGCAGGCAGAACGAGCCGCTCGGCGGCTGCGACGCCACGTGGCCGGCGACGGGGCCAACGATGATCTGGGGTGACAGCCGGGCGGTCCGGGTGTGGTGGTGCGCCGCGCTGGCCGCCTGGGCCGCGCCGGGCCCGACGGCCAATCCGGCTGTGCTGAGTGTGACAAGCGCGAGTTTGGTCCAGCGCTGATTACGCATGGGGAAGAGCCCTTTCCGGCAAAGATCTGATAGCACGGCGATGCTGGGGTCGGGGACGGCCAGGACCCAGCGTCCCGTCCTGGCCTGGGCAACGGGACCGGCTCACCCGGAGCGGGGGCCCCCGCGATGGGGGGGCTGCGCTTCCCAGGTCAGGGCACTTCCACCAGGCTCGCCCCGCCACACATGCCAGCAGGCTGTCCAGCCTCGATGGCACGGGCCTCAGCGTCATCATCCTGGCTCATGCCCCCCGGCCGGTGCTCTCTGGAGCGTCTGGTCCGTCGTCTACCAGAAACGTTGATCCAGGTCATGGCGTTACGGCTGCGGTGGCTGGCGATATGGCCACTACGTAGCTGGCGGTTACTCCCCGTCTCCGGCTGCTGGCCGGCGGATGCGCCGCCGGCGTACCCGGCGGTGGCGGGCCGAGCCCGGCTGCCGCTGGGCGGCGCCATCACGGCGCGCCGGGGCACCGGGCGCTGGCCCAGGTTCGGGCGGCTGCGCGGGCGCGCTCGCTGGGCGGGGGCCTGGCGATGGGGACGGCGCCGGCTCACTTCCTGATGCTGGGTCCCGTCCTGCCTTCTGCTCCGCCCGGCCCCAGGCTGCGGGTGCGGGCGGGGAGGCGCCGGGCGACAGCACGCCTGGCCTGCGGCGGCGCGCCGGGGGCGCGGGGAACGGTGGGGCGGGGCGGGCGGCCGGCCAGTCCGCCAGGCCTGCCCGGGCGTCGTCGTCATGGTGCGACTGCGGCCTGGACACGTCCCTGACCCGCATGGCGGTACCCACGGTGATCTTCATGCTGGGCATCGCAGCCTCCCCGTGCCCAGTGTCGCACGGGCGGGTTCCCGTGCTGCGTTCCGCCATAGCGCAGGCGGCGTTGATCGGCCAGGCAGCCCGAATGAGTCCGTCATGGGCGTCAGAAGATCACCGGGCACCAGGGCGCCGGGTCCCAGGACAGCGCGGCCGAGAGGGCGGCCAGGGCACCGGGACGCAACTCGGTGACCAGCCCGGCCTGTGCCATGGACCCGAGCCGGGTGCCCCCGAGGTAGGCGGCGCCCAGCACATGGGCGGGCAGTGCGATGTCAGCCGGGTCGCTGGTCCGCTCACAGCGGGCGGTGCCGGGCGTCGGCCCGCCCGCTGCGGTGGCGGCAGGCGCGCTGCCCCCGGCGCTCAGCCGCCACCGGCCCTGGTTCCACCCGCAGGACTCATCGGACACGTCGAGGACGACGTCGACCGGGCAGGCATAACGGCGCCGGGCCAGCGCGCCGCCGACGTCAACCAGCCGGACCCACAAGCCGTCGGCAATCCGGGCGCGGACTCGCCGCGGGTCAGCCAGCAGGTGCAGCAGAGGGTCATCCACCGGCCGCATCGCGGCGTGGAATTCGGTGACCAGGTCGCGGCTGAGCAGATCGCCCCAGATCGCGGCGGTGGCGGCCGGATCCGCCGTGATGATCTCGCGGATGTCGATGGAGGAGTCCGCCAGGAAGGTGTCCTGATCCCACCGCCCGCGCGCCGAGAACAGCGCGTAGCCGCGTGGGCCGGCGGAGTCTTCGGCCAGCACGCAGCGCAGCGGGCTCGCACCCGCCCGGTCCTCCGGTCCGTCCGCCAGTGCCCGGTCCCACCAGGCGTCGTTGCGGGCGAAGAACCCGGGACGCTCCGCCAGCACCGTGTCGTAGACCTTGGCCAGTTCGGCCCGGGCGGAATCCGGTGCGGCGATCCGCACCCGCAGGCTGCCGTCGGCGGGCGCAGCAGTGGCCAGCGTGCCCTCGCCGGCCCGCAGGCCGAAGGTGGCATGCCAGGACGCCTGCCCGTAGCCGTACCGGCGGTAGATCCCGGCTTCCGACGCGAACAGCGCAGCCACCTCCTCGCCCCGTCCGTGCAGGTCCTCCAGTTGCTGCGTCATGAGCGAGAAAAGGATGCCGCGGCGCCGGTACGAGGGCAGCACCGCGACCATGGTCACCCCTGCCACCGGCGCGAGTGCTCCAGGGACGCGCATCCGGAAGCTGTACGCGCCAGCCACGCCGACCATGGTGGCGCCGTCGAACGCCGCGATGGTGCGGTCCAGTTCGATCCGGGCGTGCATGCGCGCGCGGCTCTGCTCGGATGGTGGCCCGGAGTGAAAGGCGTGCTCGTGCACGGTGTGGATCGCGGGCAGGTCGTCTTCGGTGACGGTGCGAATCGGGTATGGGGTGGCCATATCCGCATTCCTACCCGGGTGGCCGCCGGGTGCCAATCGAATATCCCAGGCTGGGACCCGCTTTCGCGGCCCATACCTGCCCGGCAGGTTCCGCATCCCGCCGGTGGCCGATACAGTGCCGCCATCATGGTTGTGTCTGGCTGGTCCCGTTCCGTGCTCGCCGCCCGGGTCGCCGCGAGCAAGACCAGCGGCCTGGTGAAGCGCCAGCTCATCACCCGCAACCGCCGGCTGGCGCTGGGCCTGGCGCTGGCCACCGCCTTCATCAGCGTGGCGGCCGTGCATGTATCGGTGGAATGGTTCTCGCCGGGACTGCTCATCTTGCCGGTGCTGGCGGGAGGGATGCTGCTCTGGCCGCGGGCGCTGCGGATCCTGTTCGTTCTCGTCGCGGCCGGGCTGGCCTACGACGTGCTGGAAGGCCGGGCAGGCCCCGGCCTCGTCGCGACCATCGTGGTCACCGGCCTGGTCGCCGATGTCCTTGCGCGGACCAGGCGGCAGCTCGGCATGCAGGGTCTGCGCGGCAACCAGATGCTGATCGAACTGCGGGACAGGATCCGCGCACAGGGGACCCTGCCGTTGCTCCCCGCAGGCTGGGGCTCGGTTTCGGTACTCAAGCCAGCGGGAGGCTCCTCGTTCGGCGGGGATTTCCTGGTTTCCGCCTGTGACGGCAAGACCCTGGAGGTCGCGCTGGTCGATGTGGCGGGCAAGGGGGTGGAC
>OFGU01000159.1_pt1 | contig 9958 bp, 10 predicted proteins | sample 1521841 | NCBI WGS metagenome assembly OFGU01 (sample SAMEA2553413, study PRJEB24118) | soil metagenome
AACCCCGCTGGCCGGCATCGACCATTGGAAGGTCGGGCACGAACGCCTCGATAACGAACACGCCGTCGGGAGCGAGGCGGCGCGCGACACGCTCGAAGCATTTGATCTGTGATTCCTGACTGAGCAGACCGAAGAAAGTGTTGAATACGACGTAGATTAGAGAGAATTGGCCGGATACTTTGACGTCGGCGAAGTCGCCGATCTCGACCGCGATCGCCGCGCCGAGCCAGAAGCCGCGGGCCTCGGCGCCGAGTACGAGGTCGGCCCTGCGCTCGCGCGTCCAGTCGGCGAGCTGGCCGACCGCCTGCCGCAGCGCCTCGGCGTCGAGCAGCAAGGGCGAGATGTCCTTGAAGCCGACCCCCGGCTCCGGAAAGTTCGGGACCTCGCGGACGCGCGTTCCGCGCCGTGGGTGGGCCGGGCCGGGGGCGGTGTCCCGGGGGTCGGGCGCATCACCCTGCCCGCCCGGGAGCAGGCAATCCGGTCGGACGGGGTGGCGGTCATCGACGAACTGGGCCAGATGGAGCTGTACTCCAGCGCGTTCGTCCAAGCCGTGCAGCACCTCTTTGCGCAGGACGTCCCGCTTGTGGCGACGGTCCATGCCAAAGCCCATCCGGTGACTGACGCGCTGAAACGGCATCCTGGCGTCGAGCTGCTGACCGTCACCCGGACCGCTCACGAGGAACTCCTGGCCCGCGTCACCAACCGTCTGCTGGCAGCCCAGGTGAAGACGCCGTCCCCTCAGCCGCGTCAAGGCTCTCGTCCAGGACCTTGACGGCGCTGCCGCCGCCCGTGCATGTGAGCACCCGCTGAACGGCCTGAATCCTGGCGGCCTTCTCCGCCGAGCGGACCTGCCGGTTGCGGCGGACGGCTTCGGCCAGCAGGTGGGCGGACTGCTCGACGTCACCGAGCCGCGCATACGTCAGAGCCTGGTCGTTCAGCAGCGTGACGCGGTAGCGCTGGAAGAGGTCAGGTGTCTGCTCGGCCAGCGTGCTGAGCAGCCCCAGGGCCTCGGACGAGCCGAGTTCTGTTGCGATCATGGCGCGTTGCCGCTGGACGAACATGGCATCCGGGACCCCGAGCCATGGAGATGGCGCATCATTGTGCGCCTGGGAAGAGAGCGCAGCTGCCTCATCCAGAGCGAGGAACGCGTCGCTGTGATCGCGCAGACCGGCGAAGGCGTGCGCCCGGTAGACGGCCACGTAGCACTGGGCGGCAGGGGAGCGGGCCAGTGGAGCGAGCTGGTGCAGCAAGGACAGAGCCAGGTCTCCGTCGTGGTTGCGGGCGTGCATGTAGGCCACGCCGCACATGGCGAAGACGTAGAGATCTTGGGCGCGGCCCTGGGTCGGGCCGCGCGATTCCTCGTGGGTGAAGCCGGCATCCGGCAATTCCTCGACATTGGCACAGGCATCCCCAGCACAGGCAACGTCCATGACGTGGCCCAACGCGTCGCGCCGGGCGCCCGAGTCGCCTACGTGGATAACGACCCGATCGTGCATGTGCATGCCAGTGCCCTGCTCACCGGCGATGGCGACACGAGCATCGTGCTCGCGGACCTGCGCGAGCACGAGACGATCCTGGCGCATCGCGGCGTCCAGGCGCTGATCGACTTCGGGGAACCGGTGGCCCTGCCGCTGGTGGCGATCACGCACTTCATCACCGATGAACAAGATCCAGCGGCCATCATCGCCGTATTAGCGGAAGCGCTTGCCCCTGGCAGCTACCTGGTGTTGTCACACGGCACCACTGACTTCCACCCGGCGGCCACCGTCGGCCAGGCAGCTGCCGCCTACGACCGGGCGACAGCCCCGCTGGTGCTGCGCAGCCGTGCACGGATCATCACCTTCTTCGCTGGCTTCGACCTGATCGAGCCCGGCCTGGTCCAGGTCCCGCTGTGGCGCCCGGAAACGAAGCCACCCCGCGACCTGCGCAAGATCGCAATTTACGGCGGTGTCGGCCGCAAGCCCGGTGGCCGGGCGGGTGGGAACCCGCAGCTATCAGCCACCACCTGACGCCGCGACCAGTTCCGGTGGCCAGGCACATCGGCCGGATAAGAAAGGGAACACCCAGAAGCCACCGTGACGTTTCCAACGACAGTCCAAAGCGACGTACTCTCTTGCCGCCGACCGAGCGGCGCCCACTGAGAGCACCCGGTAGCTACGTGGCGAGAGTCGACGCTTCGGTCAGCGCGTCACATCGCCGCGGAGTCGGGCAAGAAGATCGCGGCATGCCGCATCTTCAGATACGTGCTTGCGGATATCGGTCTTCGCGCCGCGCTCTGTGTGGTACACGACCCATCGGTTACTCCACCGGTCAAGAACGACGGCCTGGTCCTGGTACTTGCCGCGCCGCCCGATCCCGTATGACCAAGAAGGGTAGCCTTCCTCCCGGAGGATGACCGCTAGCCGCTGGCACGTGAGAGACGGCTCGGCGTCAGCCATGAGCTGATTCTCCCGCACCGCATGCCCATCATCCACCAGCTCGCGATCGGCATCCCCATCTGCCGCGATTCGCACATGCTGATCCGTTGTCCCTGTGCGGGTGGATGGCACGGGCTGGACGGTCATGGTGCGGGTGGGTGCTCCGTGTCGTATGTGGCGAGCAGCCGTTTGGGAGCGCATACCCGCCATGACTCAGTGACGAGTTCGGTCATCTCGTCGAGGTCAACCCGGCTGAGCCGGACCAGGACCGCCGGGTAGCCGGCGTAATGGGGGGTGATGAAAAACTTCGCTGGCCCGGCCTTGAGCAGTTCGTCGCGTTCTTCGAGACCGGCGCAGCGGGCGAAGAACGCATCCGGCAGTTCGTGAATACGGATGAACAGGTTGCCGCGCACCCGGAAAGAGGGGAGCCGGTTGTAAGGCTTCTCGACGCTTCCGGGCAGGGACAGCGCGACGCGGCGAAGGTCCTCCTCGGTCACCACCTGCGGATGCTACGGCAGCCCACACGAATACAACAGCAGCGGCGGTTCAGGCTGGGGTGGCTTGGAGACGTGACCGCAGGGTCGGCACGCCCGGGCCGTCAATCTCGGCCAAGTACGATATGCGGCCAGCCATACTCATCACGAGCGCGAGGGTCGATCCGGTGACCAGGAGACCGGTGCCCGTGGCAAACGGCCCGTCGTTTGCCCGCAGCTGCAGATCGGCTGCACGGGTACGGCTGGCAACGGTGAAGTCGTGCCGGGCGAAGAAGTCGGCCACGGGCGTCAGCGCGTCGACGCTCGGTGTCCGCACAAGCCCCAGCGGCTGGCGGATGTCTTGGGCATGCACAACGACCTCGCCGAGGTAAGCCGGGGTGTGCCGTGAGGGTGCGGTAGTGCTGGTGATGACGGCGTGAAACCGGTCAAGCGTCTCAGCGGGGGTGCTGCCGCAGTGCTCGGCCAGCCGCCGCTGGTTGTGCACGTCAGGGCGGAAACGCGCGGTGAGCATACTCCGCAGCCACTGCCACTGGTTGAGGCTCGCCGCAGCGGTGAGGTGGGCGACAACCTGCTCAACGTCCCATTCCCCGCACAAGGTGTCATGCCGCCACTGCTCTGCGCCGAGGCCTGCCAGATCTTTGGCCAGCGCGGCGCGCTCGGCGTGCGCCAGCGCCCACAGGTGGTCGTACTGCGGTCGCGCCATATCGCCCGATCCCTCCCGATAGGTGACATCGCTGCAAAGTAGACCTGTCCCGGCCTCTGGAATCATCGCCGTACTGCAGCTGCCGAACCTGGATCCCGCAGCACCGAAGGCTTGACCCTGCCCGCCACCCGAGTAGGCCTGCCCGCCACCCGAGTAGGCCTGCCCGCCACCCGAGTAGGAATGTAACCCTCCAAACCGACAAGACGGGGCCCGGCTTGCCCGCAGCGTGCCAGGCAACCGGCGAAGGCTTCCGGGAATCGCACATCGCCTTCTCCGCGCCAAGCCTGGCCGCACCGTCCGGGCCTTCTCTGACGCCGCCTTGGCGCGGCGCCGAGACCCTGCACGAGCAGCGGCTGTGGCCGGAACACCACGCGAGCAACTTCGGGGCCACGAACAGGCCGCACTCACATGCCGCAGATCGTGACGCCGGTGCCCTAACGTCCTGCCGTCATTCGCCGTTCTCGTTGTCCGTGGCGGCCTCTCGGTAGGCGCGGGTGAGCGCGCTGAGGAGTTCCTGGGTGAAGTCGCGGGTTGAGTTGCCCTGCTTCAGTTCAGCTCCGATCGCGGCCTCGACCGCCGGTATCGAGTGCGGCGCCCGGCGTTCGAAGACGCCGCGCCAGAACTGCATGTAGGCGGATTTGATGTCGCTGTAGATGGTGACGAGCCCTGCGTTGTCGCTGGCCAGCCGGGGCAGCAAGCTGACAATGCCGCCTTTGCCACGGTAGCTCGACAGCTTCACCAGGCCCTCGCGTTCCAGGCTGTCCGCCCAGTCCGCGGCGCGCCGCAGCATCTCACGCTGGGCAGGCGGGGCGTCGGCGAAGCTGGTGCGGAACTCCGCCGACCCCGGATACAGCACGCCCGCCTGCCGGTCGCTGACCTGCGCATCCGACAGTTCCCGGGTGCGCCGCCCTGGATCCACGCGCTGGGGGACCAGCACCCGGGATCCGGCCACGTCGTAGGCGGTCACGGTGATCAGGTCAATGTCAATCTTGTCGGTGACCAGTTCCAGGTAGCCCATAACCTGCACCAGCTCATCTGGTGCCGAATCGAGCACGATCACCAGCCGGAAGCTCCCCTCGGCCAGGGTGCGGGCAAGCTCCTCCTGAAAGGCCTCCCGGTCCAGCGCATGCTGCTGGTCATCAGCCTCCACCTGGCCCAGCACCGTTCCTCCCAGCGGCAGATGGCGCGCAAGTACCCGGGACTCCAGCTGGACCGGATCCAGGCCCTGCAGGTACCCGGCATACGACAGCACCTGCGCCACCACCGCCCGCCGGGACTCAGCGTTGCCGGCCAGCTTTACCTCGATGATCACCAGGCGGCCCGAGGATTCCACCGCCAGCAGATCAGCGCTCCCCGTGCCCAGGCGCACCTCCCGGCCCAGCACCGTCAGCCGTGGCGAGCCCGCCAACGGCAGCATGTTGGGCGCGTGCTGCACCCGATCATGCAGCTCCGCCTCGTCCAGATAGGCCTTCGGCGGCAGCGGCCGCCACCGCCCGCCACCCTCAGACCCCCAAATCACCGTCACAGCCCGACGGTATGCAGCTGGCCGCCGGCTGTCTTGGCTTCCCGCACGATCTGCCCCGCATTGTCATGCCCTGGATCGGATCACTGGCCCTCCCGCGTAGATACTCAGGGGAGTTCCTCGGCCTCGGCGGTCAGTGCTCCGCCAGCATCGCCGGTGTTGATGACCGTGCTGGGCTCGAACAAGAGCACCGCGGTTTCGGTATCGGCGCGCGGGCAGTGCTCGACGCCGCGGGGGACGACGAACAGTTCCCGTGGCCCCAGGACCACATCGCGGTCTCGCATCTGGATGGTGAGCCGGCCGTCGAGGACCAGGAAGAACTCGCCGGTATCGGCGTGCCGGTGCCAGGTGAACTCGCCCTGGATCTTCACGATCCGGACGTCGTAGTCCTTGACCTGGGCGGTCTTCTTCGGCGACCAGTGCTCAGCGAAACGTGCCAGCATCGCGTCCAGGTTCACCGTTTCCATGCCCTCATCGTGACACGCGACCAGACTGCGGCATCCCGGACCGTCAGGGCTCCGGCGCGTTCCGCACTTGCCCCGGTTCAGTCCCGGTATGCGTTGCTATAGGGCTGATTTGGGTGGTTGGTACATGCGTTATGGCCAGTGTTTGAGCACTGTCCGCTATCCACTTCTGGCTCGTGGCGTCAGGTAGCTGATGGCTGCCTGCCGAGCAGAAAGGTCGTCTCGGGCAGCACCCCTGGCCGGGTAGGCCAGCCCGCCCGGGGCGCACCCTGCTCTGTATCTCTGCCGAGGTTGCCCCCGGTGAACAGCATCCCGGACCGGGCAACCCGCGACTGCCAGCGCCGACGCGCGTAAGCCGGTCACGGGGCTCGCCTCCTGGTCCTGTCTTTGATCAGCTCAGCCGTGGCTGACCGTCAGCTGTCGGGCCGCGTTCGTCCGCCTGAGATAGGCGGTTGTTTGCCCGGATAGCTGCCGCATTGGCTTCCGGGTGTTGTTTGCGGGAACGGCCGGGACGTTATCGGGCTGCTGGGTGGGATGATCGCTGCACGACGGCTCGCCGGCGGGCACTTTGCTGCACGATGGCCTGGCCGCCGAGGAGCTGATGGATGGGAGATGCACGACGGCGATGAGCATGCTGTACCTGCTGCGGTGGGTTTGGGCCCGTGACGGTGGTGTGCCGGCGCGCAGGGCGGTGATCCGCTGGGGAGTGCGGCTGTTCCGCCGCGAGTGGCGCCAGCAGTTGCTGGTGTTCGGCTTGCTCACCGTGGCGGTGGCCGCGATGGTTATGGGCTCTGCGGTGGCAGCGGCTGCTCCGGGCCAGCCGGGCGAGGCGACGTTCGGGACTGCTACGGCGATGATCACGCTGCCGGGTTCCGATCCACGTCTTGCTGCCGACGTCGCGGCCATCACGCGGCGGCACGGCACGGTTGATGTCATCGAGAACGAGGACCTCGGCACCGGGACCACGCAGGACGTGCAGCTTCGGGCGGAGGATCCGCGCGCTGCGTTTGGTTCGTCGATGCTGGCCCTGGTCTCGGGGCGGTACCCGGCCGCGCCTGGGCAAGTGGCGCTGACCGGCGCTGTTGCGGACCTGTACGGGGTGCAAAGGTCAGGCCGTAAGACCCTCCCCCGGTAGTGCCTGGTGCCATAGCATTCCGTCATGGTGTTTGTGAACTCACCAGTGACGGTGAAGGTGCCGGCCACCAGCGCCAACCTTGGTCCTGGGTTTGACTCCTTCGGGGTAGCGCTAGAGCGGTACGACAGGGTCACCGCCAGGCTGTGCGGCAATGACATACATGTCAGTGTGTCTGGCGAGGGCGCGGACGAGTTGCCGACCGATGAACGTCACTTGATCGCGGCAACCATGCTGGACACCTTTGGGCGACTCGGGCATCAGCCTCGGGGGCTGGAGCTCATTTGCGAGAACGAGATACCTCAGGCACGGGGGATGGGGTCGTCATCAGCAGCGATCGTTGCTGGCATCTTGCTCGCCCGACAGCTCGTGCAAGACGGACCTGCGCTCCTCGACCAGGCAGCGGTCATCAGGCTCGCAGCCGAGATTGAGGGTCACCCGGACAACGTCGCGCCGTGCGTGCTTGGCGGATTCACTATCGCCTGGACCCAGGGGGCAGCAGTTCTTGGTCCTAGCGGGGCACGAGCCCTGCGTATTGAAGATGCCAAGGGAGTCCAGCCCGTAATCTTCGTGCCTGTGCAACGAGGATACACAGCTCATGCCCGGGCGGTCCTGCCCACATCTGTGCCACTGGTGGATGCGGCCTTTAACGCCGCACGAACCGCGCTCCTGCTCCGTGCCCTGACTGGCACGCCGGAACTTCTCTTTGAGGCCACCGAGGATCGCCTACACCAGAAGTACCGGGCACCGGCCATGCCAGATACAGCAAAGCTGGTAGCGGCCTTGCGCGAGATGGGAATCGCCGCCGTCGTAAGCGGAGCAGGACCGAGCGTGCTTGTTCTTGTGCCTGACGATCAGGATCTAGTCAGAAAAGCGCAAGATATCTGTCCGGACGGCTGGTGGGCCACGTCCTTGGGCGTGGCCGCCGAAGGTGCCCGCATTCAGCCGGATTAGGCTACTTTGGGTTCATTCACCCAACCCAGGGCAGGGGCCTTCCCTGGGCACGCGTCGTATAGCCGGAATATATGGGTCCAGTTCACCGGGTTCGAAGCGGCAGAGGCCGAGGGTGTACCAGTACTCGCCGGTCGGATGACCGTAAAGCTTATAGCTCAGGTTCGCGCCCAGCGCAGCCCAGCCATCGGTCAGTGATATCAGAGTTGTACGCAAGCTGGCTGTGACCACATCCCAGATGCGGACAACGCCATCAGAACCCACTGAAGCCAGCCACCGCCCGTCTGGCGAGAAGCCGACTGACCACACAGCGCCAGTGTGTCCTCTCAGCCGTCCCAGTTCAGTACCCGAGCCCGGCTCCCATACGCGGATGATGCCAACCGTTCCAGCGGACACGAGCCTGTGACCATCGGGGGAGAAGGCCACTGCAGACACCGCGCCGGTGTGGCTTGTCCATTCCCGTTCAAGCTTGCCGTTGGTCGATTCCAGGACCGACACCTTTCCGACTGTGCCACCCACCGCCAGTCGGCTGCCGTCGGGCGAATACCAGACGGCCCAGACAGCGCCGACATGGCCGATCCATTCTCGCTCCAGCGTGCCAGTAGCCGCGTCCCAGATCCGCACCATGCCGTCGTCGCCACCCGAGGCGAGTTTGCGGCCGTCACGGGTATATGCAAGTGACCGGACTCTTCCGGCGTGGCCCGTCCATTCTCGCTCCAATGTTCCAGCAACTGGGTCCCAGAGGCGAATAAGACGGTCGTCCCCCGAAGAGGCCAGCCGAGACTTGTCGGGCGCGAACCGCAGACATCGGACCCGGCCGGTATGGCCAGTCAGTTCATGTTCAAGTGTTCCCATCGCCAGGTCCCAAATGCGCACCAACCCATCGGCGCCTGCTGAGGCCAGCCACCGTCCGCCGGGACAGAACGCCATCGACCAAATTCGACCGGTGTGACCAGTTAGTTTGTTCTGTAGCGCGCCAGTCGCGGGGTTCCATATCCGTACGACCCGGTCATCGCCTACGGCTGCCAGCCACCGCCCGTCCGAAGAGAAACCTACCGAGTTGATCTCATCTGTATGCCCTACCCATTTGCGGGCCAAGAAGCCTGTAGCTGGGTCCCAGACCCGCACCCTTCGGTCGGTTCCGCTAGATATCAGCCATCGTCCGTCCGGCGAGTAGTCCACCGAGTTGATCTCATCGGTGTGCCCGGTAAGCTCCCGGATGCTGTCACCGTTGTTTGGATCCCATATGCGGACCACTCGATCGTCGCCTGCAGATGCGACCTGTTGCCCATCGGGGGCGAAGGCAAGTGACCATACAGGACCGGTATGGCCATTCAATTCACGTAGCAGTGCGCCAGTGTCGGGTTCCCAGATCCGTACAGCGCCATCCGCCCCTGCAGATGCAAGCTTGCCATCTCCGGAGAACCCCAGGCACAAAACCGCGCTCGAATGACCGACCCATTCGCGTTCTAGACTGCCGGTGTCCGGATTCCAGAGGCGCACGATCTGTCCGTCACCAGCAGAAGCCAGCCATCTCCCGTCGGCAGAGAAGTTGACGGACCAGACTACAAAGATGTGGCCCGTCAGTGCGTGTTCCACGGTTCATGTGCTCGCATCCCAGATCTTGACCACGCCATCACCACCAGCCGATGCGAGTCTGCGCCCGTCGGCTGAGAAGCCGACCGACCACACCCGCCCCGTGTGACCGGCTATCTCGCGCACAAGGGTGCCGCTGGCGGCGTCCCAGATCTTTACCGCGCCACCCGCGCCACCTGATGCAATCCATCGTCCGTCCGTGGTGAAGTCGAGCGATAGCACCTCGTCGCTATGGGCGGCCCACTCGCGGAGCGAGCTACCGCTAGTTGTGTCCCACGTGCGTAGTACCCCGTCGTCGCCCCCGGCGGCTATAAGGCCGAGACCAGCTGCTGCGGCGCGCATCCCAACAGCCCGTGAGCGGTATTGGACGTCGGGCAAGTCGCCGGCAGGTGGCGCCATGCCCCAGGTGACATTGGCTCTGCTCAACGAGTCAGAACTGATCTTGCTGCCCACGAGAGCAACGCCGAGCAGTGTTGAACCTGTCAGATCCGCACCAGTGAGATCCGCGCCAAGCAACGAGGCACCAGTGAGGTCAGCGTCACGCAGTACGGCGTTAACAAGCCGACTTCGGTCAAGGCGCGCACGAACCAAGGAAGCCCGTTCCAGGTTAGCGCCGGTCAGGTCGGTATCGACAAGGATTGCCTCAGTGAGGTCGGTGTCGGCTAGATGCGCATTGCGG
>OFGU01000160.1_pt1 | contig 9958 bp, 6 predicted proteins | sample 1521841 | NCBI WGS metagenome assembly OFGU01 (sample SAMEA2553413, study PRJEB24118) | soil metagenome
CCCCGCCCAGCCGACCATGCGCCCCGCCCCCGGTCCCGGGGTGAGGCCCTCACCGGATCACCGCCGCTGCGCGGGCGGGCGGGGATGGCAGAACGCATCCCCCAGCGGGTCCCCGCCCGCCAGGATCCGGGCCCTGGGCTCGCTGATCTCGCCGGGCGCTGCCCGGCCGGCCGCCGGGTGCGTGGCTGCCGCCGCGTCGGCGAGGCTCTGCTCGGCGGCCGACCACCCGGCTACCCGGCCAGCCCCCAGCCTGACCGCGACATCGGCCAGCGCGTGCTCAGCAGGCACGTCCCGCACATCCCCGCAGATGATCACACAGCCCATTGTGGCGGTCGGCCCGCGCGGGCTGCGCTCACAGCGAAAAAGCCTGGTCCAAGGACCGGTTCATACGGAGCATTCAGGTAACACTCAGGATGCGCGGGTAGAAGGGAATTCCCTGGCCGTACCGAAGATGTGGCGAGCAGGGCCGATCCCAAGTGGGGCCGCCACGCGTCTATAGGGTAGGGGTCAAGAAGAAGCGGAGAAGCCATGGGGAAGTCGGAGCAGGCTCCCGACCGCGACGAGCGGTTTGAGCGAGACGTCGTGCCGTTCCTGGGACAGCTTTACCCAGCCGCCCTGCGCATGACCCGCAACCCTACCGACGCCGAGGACCTCGTCCAGGAGACCTCGGTCAAGGCATATGCGGCCTTCCACCAGTTCCGGCCGGGCACGAACCTGAAGGCCTGGCTGCACCGGATCCTGGCGAACACGTTCATCAACGGGTACCGCAAGCGGCGGCGCGAGCCGCGCCAGGCCACTGGCGGCGATTTCCCCGACTGGCAGATGACCGCCGATCCGCTGGCGCCGGCCGTCCGGTCCGCGGAAGCCGAGGCGCTGGACCGGCTGGCTGACTCGGAAATCCTCCGGGCGCTGCGGGACCTGCCGGAGGAGTTCCGGGTGGCGGTCTACCTGGCGGACATCGAAGGTTACGCCTACAAGGAGATCGCCGAGATCATGGGTACCCCGATCGGGACCGTGATGTCGCGGCTGCACCGCGGCCGGGGGCGGCTGCGCAGCAAGCTGGCCGACTACGCGCCCGGCCACGGGCTCGCACCCATGACCGGCTGACCCGGCTCAGGTCCCCGCTCCCGGCGCCCCGCCGGGCCGGGAACTGCGGGCTCAGTTCCGCGCGTAGAGGCTGAGCACGGCCTCGGCCACCCGCCAGCGCCGGATCAGGTGGAATGACCTGAGCAGCGCGACATCCGCATGCTCCTCGGTCCCTGACGGGTGCACCAGCATGTGCAGGCCGCTGGTGCCGCTGACCACCCAGAGCCTGTCCACCCTGGCGGCCCTGGCGCGCAGCACCGGCACGGCCACCTCGGTGCCGAGCAGGTTGTCCGCGGCGACCGGCGACTTGGCGAGTGAGATGTCCCACAGCCGCCGGAACGGCGCCGGGTAACCCATGCTGAACCCCCGCTTGTTCACGGGCAGGTACAGGACGGCATCACCAGAGTGCTCGTTGGCCGCCACGATCGCCGATACCTGGCGCAGGTTGTCCGCCCGGGCTGAGGGCAGCCGCATCGATCGCTGCGGTGCCAGCACCAGGCCGGCGAACACGGCCAGGATCACCAGGGCCGGGGCCCAGGACAGCAGGCCGGCCGCCTTGCCGATCTGGGTGGACGCGACCAGCCTGGTCAGCCAGGCGAGACCGGTAGCGATCAGCAGGGCCAGCGCGGGTGTGCTGTAGAGGACGTAACGGGTGTCGTAGACGGGGCGGATCTGCGACACCGTGAGCAGGATGGCGGCGGGCAGCACCAGCCAGGGCAGCGCGAGCGTGGCGGCGTCCACCAGCGGCAGCGGCCTGGGGCGGTAGGCCAGGCATCCGAGCACAGCTACCAGGACGACCACGGCGACCAGGGCGATCAGGGATTTCGACCCGGCGAACGCGATCAGCAGGTGGTTGACCGCGCGCGGGCCCGGTGTGACCAGCCAGCTGACCTGCTTGCGCTGCCCGAACCCGAGCGCCAGCACCGGGCTGACCACGATGACCGCTGCCGCGACCGCGGCCAGCCAGCGTCCCAGGCGGATGGGGGCCGCCGCATCGGGTGGCTGCTCGGCGGGCGCCGACCCCGCGGGGCGCTGCTGCGTGCGGGGCTGCCGGGCACGGGCGACCAGCAGCGTCACCGCGTGCGGGACCACCAGCAGCAGGGCGAGCGCGTTGAGCAGCCCGGTCAGGGCGATCACCGCCCCGTAGCCCGCCCACCAGCGCCACCTGCCGTCCGCGGCCGCCCGCAGCAGCAGGTAGGTCGCGATCGTGGCGCACATGGTGACCAGGCCGTACGCCCGTGCCTCCTGCGCGTATCTGGTCACCTGGGGCGCCGCCACGAACAGCAGCCCGGCCAGCAGCCCGACCAGGGTGGGAGCGGGCAGCCGCGAACTGAGAGCCAGCCTGCGGCCGGTGGCCGCAGTGGCCACCGCCGCCACCGCCATGGCCAGCAGGGAAGGGAGCCTCAGTGCTACCGCGGAGGTGCCCAGCAGCATGATAACGACGTGCATGAACACGTAGTACAGGTTGTTGACGGCATCGGTGGTGGGAAGCATCGCGAGGACCTTCGGCAGCGAACGGTGCGCCGCGTCCAGCGTGTATGCCTCATCACGCCACAGCGACACGCGTCCCAGGTCATACCCGTCCACCAGCAGCAGGACGATCCCCGGCAGCAGCAGGGCGGCCCAGGTGGCGAACCTGCCCTGACGCTGGTGACGGTGTGATTGCTGCTGTGTGCTCCCCCGACGGGCCAGCCCCGGCCTGACCATGCCGCTGTCATACCCAGCGTCTGCGCCGGGCACCTCACGTACGTCGCCAGGCATGCCTTCCCCGGTCCGGCCATCACGCCCGGCGTGCCGGCCTTGGCTCACTTCCGGTGACTCCTGGCACGCCGCCGCGGCACCACGGACTCGGCACTGAGGCTAGCCGCACGCTGCGCGAATACCCCAGTGCCTGGCTAGACATAGGGAAGTCATGGCCAGAATATTACCTATGTGACCCATAGCCGGGCAGTGCCGGACTAGGGCGAGAACAGCCGGTCACAGACCCGCTCGCCGGCCTTTCCGTCGTCGAGTGGGCAGTATTTCGCGGCGAACGCCTCGTACGCTGCGCGGTATCCGCCAGTCACCGCATCGGGATCCTTCACCGCCGCGAGCACTTCCTCCGATGTGGCCAGCAGTGGGCCGGGCGCCTCCGCCTCGAAATCGAAAGAGAATCCGCGCAACTGGTCGCGGTAATGCGACAGGTCGTAGGTGAAGAACACCATCGGCCGGCCGGTCGTGGCGAAATCGAACATCACCGAGGAGTAGTCCGTCACCAGAACGTCGGTGATCAGGAACAGTTCGGTGATATCCGGATAGCCCGTCACGTTGATCGCGAAGTCGCGCCGCGCCGCCTGCTGCACGTCGTTCGCCAGGTGATGGTGGCCGCGGATGAGGACCACGTGATCGGGCCCGAGTACCTGCCAGGCCCGCTCCAGGTCGAGCCGCAGGTCGAAACGGTAGCGCCCGTTGGCGTAGAACTGATTGTCACGCCAGGTCGGCGCGTACAGCACCACCCGCTTACCAGCGGGAATGCCTAGCTGTTCCCGGACCTGCGCGGCAGGTGCCTCGCTGGTGTGCAGGACGTCGTTGCGCGGGTACCCGTACTCGCAGATCTCACCCTCGTACCGGAACGCGCGCCGCAGGATCGGCGTGCTGAACGCATTCTGCGACAGCAGCATGTCCCAGCGGGCGACGTCGTTGGCCAGGTGGTCGAAATAGGCGGTGCCGCTGACGAACTGCGGGCGCTCGACGTCGAACCCGATCCGCTTCAGCGGGGTACCGTGCCAGGTCTGCAGATAGACCTGGCCCTCACGCTTGCGGAAGTACGGCGGCATATCGTCGGTGGAGATCACATACCGGCAGCGGGCAAGCGCCTCGAAATACTCCTCGGTGCCGGACAGGACCGCCCGGCCGCCCGCGGGGACCATGGTGGCGTAGTCGTTGACCACCCAGATGTGCTCCCGGTCGTCACCCCGCCGGCGCAGCGCCCCGGCAATGCCGAGCGGGTTGTCCGTGCACGCCTTGCCTTTCCAGGACACCATCAGCACCGCGTCCCGCAGCGGCCGCCGGGACTGGATCGGGTAGACCGCCCGGCGCAGCACCCGGCGGTTGAAGTTGCCCTGCTCGGACAGGCGCAGCCGGGGCTCGGCGGTCAGCAGCGGCGAGTCGTACCCAGCCGTGGTGAACGCGTACAGCTTCGGCCCTGCCGTCACCTTCTTGTGCGAGATCTCCGCCAGCCGCGCGTGGTCGTGCGCGACCGGGGTGATCTGCCCGCCCGAGCCGGCCCGGGCCAGGAAGTCCCAGTGACCGTCATGCAGGGGCAGAGCCACCCCGAACGTGGGCATCGCGCCCACGTCGATCCGCGCCGAGAAGCGCTGGGCGTCCCGTCCGCACGTGACACCGAACTCCTCGCCGCTGTCGCGGCGGCGCAGCACAAGTTCCAGGCTGCCGGTGGCCGCTCCCAGGTAACTGCCCCGCAGGAGCAGGCTGCCGTCCTCGGTCCAGGAGTGCTCGTCGATCACCGGCTGCGGCAGGCGCTCGGCGAGCATGACGTTCCCATGCCGGGTCCGCTCGACCGCCACCTCACGCTCGCCGTGGGCGTACCGGGCCTCGCTCACCCCGTCCGGGAACGTCACCGGGATCCGGCCCCGGCCGGCCGGCTTGACGTAGAGGTCCCAGTAGGCGGCATCGCCGAGGCTGGTGGCCACCAGCTTGTGCCCGGTGCTGTCGGCCGTGGCGGGCAGCGCCGTCAGCGGGATCTCACCCCGCACCCGGACCTGCGGGCGGTCGCCCCCCACTGTGGCCGGGAACGTCTGGATGGCCCGGCCGCCCTGGCGGACCAGCACGAATTCGGCTGACGGCGGGACCGGCGTGCCCTGCTCCACGTCCAGGCTGGCTTCCAGCGCGACGGCGGGCCCGGACTGGGTGAAGGCGGCCAGCCGGGCGGGGGTGCGCACCACGCCCACATGCAGATGCCGGCCCACCCAGGTGGGACGGACCTGCAGGCCCGGTGCGGGCTCCAGGAAGCCCGGCCGCTCCGCGTCACCACCCAGCGCGGGGCTGTGCAGCCGGGCGGGCCGCCACACTCCGTGCCCGCGGACGAGGATGAAACAGTCCCAGCTGCCGGTGAGCCAGCGCCCGGCGACCCGGAACCAGCGGGACGAGATCTCGCAGCGGAATCCGGCCCAGGCGTAGTCGTAGCGGTCCTGCAGGGACAGCGCGGTGGCCCGGGGGTGGCGTGAGGAGGTGGCGAGCGCCACGATCGGCGGCCGGAACCGGGCCCGGGGCCGCAAGATCACGATCTTGTTGGTGTACCGCCGCCTGCTGATGTCGATGGACGGCACATACGCAAGCCCGGAGATGACCAGGTTGCCGCGCTGCCACCCCACGTGCTCCACCTGCACATGGGGGTCCAGGTCCCGCCAGTAGGGCCGGTAGACGCGGGCCGGGATCTTCAGGTCACGATCATTGCGGAACGGAAGATCGGCGGCCAGCCTGCCCCACCGCCGGACCACCGGGATGGTGGTCACCTTCTGATCGAGCTGCCAGGTGAGGTAGCCGAGCAACTGTGCCCGCATCCGGTTGCGGGTCAGGTAGTAGGCCAGCTTGTGGGTGGCCGGCAAGGTGCGCAGCACCCGCGGGTGGACCTGGTCGAGGTAGGAGTTGACCAGGTCGAAGTACTCGGCCAGGTAGGCGCCGGTGACCCGGTACAGGTCGCGCACATACAGCCAGAGGTCGTTGACCAGGGCCTTGCGCTGGTGCTGGCGCAGTGTGCCGGCCGGCGCGTGGGCGCGCAGGAAGTCGTCGATGGCCAGCAGCGCGGTGATCCGGTCGCGCAGGTTCTGGATGTCGGTCCGGTTCTGGGTGATGGACAGCTCGCCGGCCTGGCGTTCCCGCCAGTAGTAGATGTAGTCAGGGATCACGTCCACGGCCTTGGCCAGGACGTGCGCCCTGGTCATGAGCTGCAGGTCTTCCCAGACCATCTTTTCCGGGTAATACAGCCCGTTGGCGTCCCAGAACGACCGGCGGAACAGCTTGTTCCAGACCGAGATGTCATAGAGCAGTTCCGGTGCCTTGGTCACGTGCGTGCGGATCCGCCTGCCCTTGATCGCCCGGGCGTGCAGGGCGGAGGGGTTCACGCCTTCGGTGCCGATCCGGTTCACGGCGCCGGACACGAAGTCCGAGCCCGAGCTTTCCAGCGTGTGCAGCAGCACCTCGTAGGCGTGGGCGGGCAGCATGTCATCGGCGTCCACGAAGGCGAGGTACTCGCCGCGCGCCTGCTCGACGCCCCGGTTCCTGGCGCCGCCCGGCCCCCCGCCCCGGCTGCGGATCAGCGTGAACCTGGGGTCGGCGGCGGCCCACTTCCTGGCGACCTCGGGACCGGAGTCGGTGGACCCGTCGTCCACCATGATCACTTCGAGATCGGTGAACGTCTGCGCGGCGATGGACTGCAGGCAGTCGTCGAGGTCCTCGCCGTTGTTGTAGAACGGCACCACGACGCTGATGCGCGGTGCGCTCACCTGGCAGCTCCCTGCGCCCGCTCCCAGCCCAGCGCGACCGGGTCATAGCCGCGCTCGACGTAGATCTGGTGCCAGAGGGAGAAGACGATCAGCACCCACAGGTGGCGCCAGCTCACGCCGGGCTCACCAGCCCGGAACTGTTCCAGCAGTTTGAGCGCCGCCTCCCGGTCGATCCACTCCTGCGTCTGCGCCTCGCGCAGCACCCGGTCCGCGAACCCGTAGGCGTCGCCCTTGAGCCAGTGCCCGATCGGGACGGGGAAACCGAGCTTCGCGCGCTCGGCCGCCGCCTTCGGCAGCACATCGCGCATGGCCTGGCGCAGCGCGGCTTTGGTGGTGCCCGCGCCGATCTTCTCTTCCCGGGCCAGCCGGGCCGCGACCGCCATGACCTCCCGGTCCAGGAAGGGAACCCGCAGCTCAAGGCTGTGGGCCATGGTCATCCGGTCGGCCTTGACCAGGATGTCACCGACCAGCCAGGTGTTGATGTCCACCAGCTGCATGGTGGAAACGTCGTCCAGCCCGGTCTCCTCGGCCTGGTCGTAGATGGGGTCGGTCACGTCGTAGGGGCCGGCTGTGCCCGGCTGGGTGATCAGGTCGATCTGCTCGTCCACGAAGACGTGTGCGTTACCGATGTAGCGCCGCCGCAGCGGGGTGGAGGTGCGCTCCAGCAGCCCCCTGCCCTTGACCCCGGCCGGGATGAGGGATGCCGCCCGCTTCAGCGGGACCCGGCCCCACTCCGGCAGCCGCTCGCCTGCCCGCACCACGCCAGGCTGGTGGTAGATCGCGTAGCCGCCGAACAGCTCGTCCGAGCCCTCGCCCGAGAGCACCACCTTGACCTGCTTACTCGCCTCGCGTGCCACGAACCACAGCGGCACCGCCGCGGCATCGGCCATCGGGTCGTCGAGGTGCCAGATGATCTGCGGCAGGTGCCGGAAGAACTCCTCCTGGCTGATCAGGTAGGGGATCGACTTCACGCCGATCGCCGCCGCGGTCTCCTGCGCCCGGTCGATCTCGCTGTACCCCTCACGCTCGAACCCGACAGTGAAGGTGAGCAGGTCGGGCCGGTGCTCGGCGGCAAGGGCGCAGATCGCCGCCGAGTCGATGCCGCCGGACAGGAAGGCACCGAGCGGGGCGTCACTGCGCAGGTGCACGGCGATCGAGTCCCGCATCACGTCCAGGATGGCGCTCGGGGTGCCGTCGCTGGGCGCGCGGGCTGGCCGCAGGTCGGGCCGCCAGTACCGGTACACGTCCACCCCGCCGCCGGGGCGGGCGATCATGGCGTGGCCGGGCGGCAGCACCTGGATCGGCGGGGTCAGGGTGCCGGGCGGTGGCACGTACTGGAAGGACAGGTACCTACGCAGCTCGTCGCCGTCGAGCATGCGCAGCTCACCGGGATCGGCGAGGGACTTGCGCTCGGAGGCGAACCGCAGCAGCCGGTCCGCCATCTCCTGGCCGCCGCGCGCCATACCGGCCGCGGCAGGGCCCGCCGCCCCGCCCAGCCCGCTGCCGCCCTGCCTGCCCGGGCCGGGGTGGTCCATGGCGGCCGTGCCGCCGGGGCCGGCCAGGCCGCCGGGGTCGGCCGGGCCAGCCGCGTGCCGGCCTGTTACCTTCGGCCGGGGCGTGAACAGGCTGCCGGGCTCGCCGGCGCCTGCCTGCCCGCCAGCGCCGGCCCAGCTGCCGTCAGCCATCGGGGGCTGGCTGGCCCAGGCATCGGGCGCGGCTGACCGGGCCGCGTGCCGCCCGCCGCCGGCCGGGCGGCTCCAGGCGTGGACGGCCCCGGTGTCGAGGCGGTAGTAGAACGGCTTGATGCCGAACGGGTCCCGGGCGCAGAAGAGCTCGCGGGTCCAGGTGTCCCAGATGGCGAAGGCATACATGCCGCGCAGCCGGTGCACGACGTCCTTGCCGACCAGGGCGTAGGTCTCCAGGAGGACCTCGGAGTCGCAGCTCGAGCGCAGGACCACGCCCTGTTCCCGCAGCTCCTGCCCGAGCTCGACATAGTTGTAGATCTCGCCGTTGTAGACCATCCAGTAGCGCCCGTCAGCGGAGCGCATCGGCTGATGGCCGGCCTGCGACAAGTCGATGATCGCCAGGCGCTTGTAGCCGAGTGCCACATCGTGGTCGGTGTAGAAGCCCTCGTCATCGGGTCCGCGGTGGCTGATCCGCTGGGTCGCCGTCGCAACCCAGGCCTGGTCCGGATCTGCCTCAAGGGCCAGTGCCAGGCTGCCAGCGATTCCGCACATGCACGTCCCCAACGGTGTCCGCGAGTTTCTGGGCACTGATCCTACGGTGGGGCCGCCAGTGGCGTGGCCAAGCCAGCCAGAGCGGTGTCCCAGCCGCGCGCAAGGCCACCCTCACTCGCCGCGCCACACCGGCGGGCGCTTCTCCCCGCAAGCCCCCGCCCCTTCCATGGCGTCAGCCGACGTGAAGATTGGCCCGACGAATGCGTTCTTGCGGGCAAACGCCTCGCTGCTCGGCCAGTCAGCCGACTCCACGACGATCCGTTTTGTCGCGGCCAGGGCGAGCGGTGCGTTGTGCGCCAGTTCGGCAGCGAGCCCGCGGGCCTCGGCCAGGGCCTCGCCAGCGGGCACCAGCCGGTTGATCAGGCCGGCCTGGTGCAGCCGGGCGGCCGGGAAGTGCCCGCCCGTCAGCGCAACCTCCATCGCCAGGTGGTAGGGGACGCGCGCGGGCAGCCGGAGCAGGCCGCCCGCACCGGCGACCAGCCCGCGGGTCACCTCCGGCAGGCCGAACGTGGCCTCCTCGCTGGCGACGATCAGATCGCAGGCGAGCGCAAGCTCGAAGCCGCCGGCCAGGGCGTACCCTTCCACCGCGGCGATGATGGGCTTGGCCGGCGGCCGCTCGGTGATACCACCGAAGCCGCGGCCACCGGCCATGGAGTTCTCCCCGACCCGGAAGCCCTTCAGGTCCATGCCCGCGCAGAAGGTGCCCCCGGCACCGGTCAGGATCATGACCCTGACATCGTGGCGGTCCTCCAGCCGGTCGATCGCCGCCGCGACCTGGACGGCGACCGCCTCGTTGACCGCGTTACGCGCCTTGGGGCGGTTGATCGTGATGACCGCGATGGGGCCGTCTACCCCGTCGAGTACTTCGTCCGCCATGCTTGCTCGCCTTCCTGCTCAGCTGGGTCGCGGGCTGGTTACTTCGGCTGGAACCTGATGCCGGCGTCGAAGCGGATGACCTCGGCGTTCATGTAGTCGTTCTCGATCAGCGAGCGCACCAGGTGGGCGAACTCGGCCGCCGTCCCCATCCGCTTGGGAAACACGATCGGGGCGATGAGCCTGGCCTTGAATTCCTCGCTGCCCGGCAACGTCCCATAGATGGGGGTGTCGATGATGCCCGGGCAGATGGTGTTCACC
>OFGU01000162.1_pt1 | contig 9938 bp, 8 predicted proteins | sample 1521841 | NCBI WGS metagenome assembly OFGU01 (sample SAMEA2553413, study PRJEB24118) | soil metagenome
CCACCGATGGCCGGGTGCAGGTCATGGCGCCCGGCGGTTTGTCCAGTACAGGTTTCACATCAACGAGCGGCGTTCCGTCGAGCGCTTCGAGGCCGCGGGCGGCGCGCCGTGGGGCGGTAACGTCACCAACGTGCTCAACTGGGGATCACTTGTCTTGGGATGGGACCGGAAGAAATGGCGATCTTTGTTCTGGTTCATGGCGCATGGAGCGGCGCGCATGGCTTCCGCAAGGTCCGCGGCCCGCTTCAGGAGGCCGGTCACGAGGTGTTCACGCCGAGTCTCACGGGAATCGGTGAGCGCGTCCACCTCACCAGTCCCCAGGTCTGCCTGACGACCCACATCACCGATGTCGTCAACACCGTCTTGTATGAGGATCTTCACGGCATCGTGCTCCTGGGCTTTTCGTACGGGGGGTTCGTGGTCACAGGGGCGCTGGAGCACATCGGCGGCCGGGTCCGGCACCTGGTCTACCTCGACGCCTTCGTGCCCGATGACGGCGACAGTGTCGAGTCCGCCGCTGGGGGCGGGGCCGGCCGTGGCGTGATCGAACTCGGCGGCGACTGGCTGGTGGCGCCGTTGCCCCGCGAGTTCGACGACCCGGCTGAGGCGGCGTGGGCCAGCGCGCGGCGCACGCCGCAGCCTGCCGGCTGCTTCACCGAGCCGGTCCGGCTGGTGCGCCCGCTCGAGGACTATCCGTTCACGCGCACCTACATCAAGGCGACCGGGGAGCCCCGGCCCGAGACCGGCGGGCCGTTCTGGGCCGCCGCCGACCGGGCCAGGCACTCACCAGCCTGGCGCTACCGGGAGATCGCGACCAGCCACATGATCGCCAGCAACCGGCCCGAGGAGCTGGCCCGGCTGCTGCTGGAGCTGACCTGACGGCTACCCGTGATCAGCGTCGTCATGACGCGAGGGCGCGCAGGAGCCCGCTCGCCCGGGTCAGGTTTGCGGCTCGTCACCTCGTCCCCGCACGCCATCAGCTCGAACTGGGCCAGGCACCCGGCGGCGCCCAGCAGGCCGCTGGCCGCCACTGCAAGGGGCGGCAAACCACTCAGCGGCCAATCGTAAAGCCTGGCCTGATGCTCTGGCTATCCTCCGTGCGGCTGATCTGCCTGGCACCTACTTGCGGCGGAAACCGCGCCACCATGGGGGCGAACATCGCGCCCAGGGATGGCCGCGGGAACGGGCACTGCGGCCGATGCGCCCTGGCGGCCTGGCGGCCGACGATAACGGTCATGAACCTCCTGGAAAGATCACCAGAACGCCGGTCCGGGACGGGCCCGGCTTCGGTTGCCCGGCTGAGCGGCACCGGGCGGTTTGACCGGCGGGTGATCGGGGTTGGCGGTGTCGTTTTCGCGGTGCTGATGGCCTTGTCGGGCCGGTATGGCTTTCACCGCGACGAGCTGTATTTCCTGGCCTGCGCCCAGCATCTGCAGGGTGGCTACGTTGATCAGCCGGTGCTGACGCCGCTGCTGGCGTGGGTGTCACGGAAGCTGTTCGGTGTGTCGGTGCCCGGGCTGCGGCTGTGGCCCGCGCTCGCGGCGTGGGCAACGGTCGTGGTCAGCGGGCTGACCGCCCGCGAGTTCGGCGGCGGCCGGCGCGCCCAGTTGCTGGCCGCGGTCGCGGCCGCCACGATGCCGGCCCTGCTGGCCATCGATCACCTGGCCGGGCCGACCGCCTTTGACGTGCTGGCGTGGGCGGGCCTGGCGCTCATCGTCGCCAGGATCGGGCGGACCGGCGACTGCCGCTGGTGGCTGGCCGGCGGCGTGGTCCTCGGCCTGGGGCTGGCCAACAAGCACAGCGTCGGCTTGTTCGCTGTCGCGCTGCTCATCGGCGCTCTGCTGTCCGGTGGCAGGCGGCTGGTCCTGAACCGCTGGTTCGCGGCTGGCGCCCTGATCGCGGCGGCCTTCACCATTCCCGACATCTGGTGGCAGGCGCAGCACCAGTGGGCGGCCATCGCCATGACCCATGCGCTCAACCAGGAAAACGGCGGCCTGGGCAACATCAGCTCCTGGGTGATCGGCCAGCTGATCATGACCGCCCTGGCCCTGGTGTGGGTCTGGGTCGCCGGGCTGCGCTTCCTGTGGCGATCCAGGCGCCCGCTATGGCGCGCGCTGGCATGGGCGTACGGGCTGCTGTTCATATTCTTCGCGCTCACCACCGGCGCGAAGATCTACTACCTGGCCGGGGCGTACATCTACCTGCTCGCGGCCGGCGCTGTGGCCATCGACGGCTGGCTGACGGCCCGCCCGGGCAGGCTCCGCAACCTGCTGCTGGCCACCAGCCTGACCACCGCAGCGGCACTGCCGCTCGTCCTGCCGGTGCTGGCCCCGGCCGGCATCGGCTGGACATACAAGGTGAACCAGGCGATGGCCGAGTCCATCGGATGGCCCCAGCTCGTCAGCACCGTCCGCACGGTGTGGACCTCCCTGCCGCCCCGGCAGCGGGCCAGCGCGGTGATCTTCCCCTCCAACTACGGCGAGGCCAGCGCCATCAACGAGCTGGGCAGGGGGACCGGCCTGCCACCGGCCGTGAGCGGGCACAACACCTACTGGTGGTGGGGGCCGGGCAACCCGCGCGCCACCACCGTGGTGGCCGTCATGCCCGGCCCCGTCGACGGTGGCGGGGACGCCGCCTACCTGCGGCAGTTCTTCACCAGCGTGCGGGCCGTGGCCATACTGTCCAACCCGTACGGCATCCACAACCAGGAATGGGGTGGCCACGTCTACCTGTGTACCGGCCCCCGCCACCCCTGGGCCCAGATGTGGCAGCGGCTGCGCAGCTACGGCTGACAGCAGACCACGCGGGCAACCTGCTAGCCGGCCGCCGGGCGTGCGGTGGGCTGGCCGGGCGGGCCATCCCGGACGGCTGGCGGTTCGCCGATCCCGCCGCCATCGTCGGCTGCCGCCTCACCAGCGCCCTGGCCGGCCGCGCCGTCAGGCAGCCCGGCCCGGAAGTCCACGGCCAGCACCTCACTGGCGATAAGCGGCCCGTGTTCGGCCAGCGCTTCCGCCAGTTCCGGGCCAGCGGCCCGCCACCACAGTGTGATGCGATCACTCACGTCGAGGCCGTCAGATCTGCGGGCGTCCTGAACCAGCCGGATCACTTCCCGGGCCAGCCCTTCCCGCCGTAGTTCAGGCGTGATCTGGATTTCCAGGGCGACGGTTTCCCCAGCGTCGGCGGCGACGGTCCAGCCTTCCCGGGGGGTCTGGGTGACGATCACGTCATCGGCCCCGAGGGTTACCGGTTCGCCGCCGACCATGACCGTTGCCTGTCCCGCCGTGCGGAGATCGCCCGCGAGGCTGGCGGCGTCGGCTTCCGTGATCGCCGACGCGACAGTCGGCGTGGCCTTACCGAACCGCTTGCCGAGCGCGCGGAAGTTCGGCTTCACGACGTGATGCACGAGGTCCTCGCCGACGGTGCTGAGAGCTTCCAGCGACCGGACATTCAGTTCGGTCGCGATCTCCGCCTGCAATTCCGGTGGCAGATCCGCGAACCCCGCCGCCCCCACGAGCGCGCGGGGGAGCGGCTGGCGGATCTGGACGGAGGCGGCCGACCGGGCCGACCGGCCCAGTTCGACCAGCCTGCGGACCAGGTGCATCTGCCCGGACAGCTGCTCGTCGATCAGGTCCTGGTCGGCGGCCGGCCAGCTGGCCAGGTGCACCGAGTCGGGGGCGTCGGCAGTACGCAGCGCAGCCCAGACATAGTCAGTGAGGAAGGGCACGATCGGCGCCATCAGCCGGGTGAGTGTCTCGGCGCACTGGTACAGCGTGGCAAACGCGGCGGCTCCGTCCGGGGTCGCTGGGCCGTCCCAGAACCTGCGCCGGGACCGGCGCACGTACCAGTTGGACACGTCGTCGATGAAGGCGGCCAGCCGGCGTCCGGCGGCGGCGGTGTCGAAGCTCTCCATAGCGGTGGTGACATCGGCGACCACCGCGTTCAGTTCGCTGAGCACCCACCGGTCGAGCAGCGGCCGGGCAGCAGGTGGCGGCGCATCAGCTGCCATCGCGGGTCCCCACGCCTGGCCGCTGGCCCCGGCGGCGTTGGCGTACAGGACCAGGAACGAGACGGTGTTCCAGTAGGTCAGCAGCACCTTGCGGACGATCTCCTCGAGCGCTCCGTGCCCGATCTTGCGGGTGGCCCAGGGTGACCCGGCGGCAGCGAAGAACCAGCGGACCGCGTCCGCGCCGCGGTCTTCCATCAGTGGCATGGGTTCCAGCACGTTGCCCAGGTGCTTGCTCATCTTGCGCCCGCGCTCGTCCACCACCAGGCCGAGGCAGACCACGTTCTCGTAGGAGGACCGGCCGAACACCAGCGTGCCGACCGCCATCAGTGAGTAGAACCAGCCCCGCGTCTGGTCGATCGCCTCGCAGATGAACTGGGCCGGGTAGGCACGCGCAAACTCGTCGGCGTTGCGGTGCGGGGCGCCATGCTGGGCGAACGGCATGGAGCCGGAGTCATACCAGACGTCGATCACTTCCGGCACCCGGCGCGCCTGCCCGCCGCACTCGCGGCAGCCGATCACGACCTCGTCCACGAACGGCCGGTGCGGGTCGAGGCCGGTCAGGTCCTTGCCTGCCAGTTCGCTCAGCTCGGCCAGCGAGCCGACACAGGTCAGGTGGCTCTGTTCGCACTCCCAGAGCGGGAGCGGGGTGCCCCAGTACCGGGTCCGCGAGAGCGCCCAGTCGACGTTGTTGCGCAGCCATTCGCCGTACCGGCCGTGCTTGATGTTCGGCGGCTGCCAGTTCGTCCGCTCGTTCTCGGCCAGCAACTGGTCTTTGATCGCCGTCGTGCGGATGAACCAGGACGGCAGGGCGTAGTAGAGCAGCGGGGTGTGGCACCGCCAGCAATGCGGGTAGCTGTGGTCGTACAGCTCCGACCGGAACAGCAGCCCGCGTTCGGCCAGGTCGTGGGAGAGCCGCTGGTCGGCGTCCTTGAAGAACACCCCACCAACCATCGGCACCGACTGCTCGAAACGCCCGTCGGGCCCGATCGGGTTGACCACGGGCAGCCCGTGCGTGCGCGCTGCCGCCATGTCGTCCGCGCCGAACGCGGGCGCCATGTGCACCAGCCCGGTGCCATCCTCGGTGGTCACGAACGTTCCGGTCACCACCACGTGCGCGTCAGGAATGTCAATGAGACCGAACGGAGGCTGATAGCGGGCGCCAGCCAGTTCCGCGCCGGTTACCCGGGCTATCACATGCCAGCCCTCGCCGAGCACCCGTGCCAGCAGTTTCTCGGCCACCACGACGGTGTCCCCGTCGCCCACCTTGCGGGCGACGGTGTAGATCTCGTCCGGATGGACGGCGACCGCGGTGTTGGACACCAGCGTCCACGGGGTGGTCGTCCACACCAGCAGGTTCGCGCCGGCCAGCAGCGGGCCGGCGCCCTCGGGCAGGCTCACCAGCGGGAACCGTACGGTCACCGAGGGGTCGCTGACCGTTTCGTATACGTCGGGCTGGCCCATCTCGTGATCGGAGAGCGGAGTCTCGCACCGCGGGCAGTACGGGCTGATCCGGTAGTCCTTGACCAGCAGGCCCCTGTCGAAGATGACCTTCAGCGACCACCAGACGGACTCGATGTAGGCCGGATCCATGGTCCGGTACGCGCGGTCCAGATCCACCCAGTAGCCGAGCCGACTGGTGAGTTCCTCGAAGGCGTCCACGTGCCGGAGCACCGACTCGCGGCAGCGGTCGTTGAAGGCTGCCACCCCATAGGCCTCGATGTCCTTCTTGCCTGACAGGCCGAGTTCCTTCTCGACGGCTACTTCCACCGGCAGGCCGTGGCAGTCCCAGCCGCCCTGGCGTGGCACGTGAAAGCCCTGCATGGTCTTGAACCGGGGGAAGACGTCTTTGAAGACCCGGGCTTCGATGTGGTGCACACCGGGCATGCCGTTGGCGGTCGGGGGTCCCTCGTAGAAGGTCCACAGCTGCCCGGTGGCGGTCCGCTCCAGGGAACGCTCGAACACCTTGCCGTCCTGCCACCGCTGGAGCATCTCGTGCTCCATGGTGGGCAGGTCGATCACCGCCGGCAGGGCAGGGAAATGACGCTTCTCGTCCGGATCCGGCATGACGGGCTGGCCTCCTGCGGGTCGTCACGCGGGCCAGGCTGGCGGCCACACGTGCGCATCGCTGGAGGGACGAAGCACACCGGCGGCGGCTCCGCGGTACCACCCTCCTTGACCGCGCCATATCCCGCCGGGGCGGATCGCGGCCCTCTCCACTTGTTCCCTGCGGCCGGCTCTACTGGGCACACCGCGGCCCGGCTGTCCGGGCTGGGCGGGGCTGCCGTTCTTCCGGCGGCTCCGGGGTGATCTGTTCCGCTGGGCAGGCCCCCGGGCTCACACCATCCCCGGGTCGCTCCCGGCCGCGGTCAGCGGCAGCTGTCCCCATCAATACCTTGCAGGGTCACCACGATAGCCGATACGCCCCCCGCGAACAGAATCAGTTTCCGGGGCCACGGTGTGTCCTGCAGGAACCCGGAACCGCTTCCTCATCCGGGCCCGGCGGGGCAGCAAGCACGCCCCCCGGCGCCGCGCCAGGGCCCGCTACGTTTGCGGAGGCGTGCCACGGCGAATTATCCTCCGGTGACTGCCCGCATTCAAGATCGTTGACGGCGGCAGTCAGCATCGCGCAGAGGGAGGCAGGATATGGCCGCAGCCAAGCGTTCCGGCGCAGCCGCTCTTCCCGTGCGCCCGGGGGAGAAGCCCTGGACCGAGGCGGAGCTGGAGAAGGTGCGAAAGGAGCTGCGGGCGGAGATCGCCGGCCTCACCGCGGACATCGCCCAGGCCGAGTCGGAGATCGCCGAGCGGCTGGGTGACGCCGTCGGCGGGGCGGGCGACGATCAAGCGGACGCGGGAGCCAAGACATTCCAGCGCGAGTATGAGCTCGCGCTCACCCAGAACGCCCGTGATCTGCTTGATCTGGCGGAGCGTGCCCTGGCCAGGATCGATGACGGGACATATGGCGTCTGCGAGTCATGCGGACAACCGATCGGGAAGGCCAGGCTAGAGGCGTTCCCGCGGGCAACCCTGTGCGTGACATGCAAGCAGCGCGAGGAACGGCGCTGACCGGGCGGCCGGAGGCCGCGGGCAGCCCGGCCGGCCGGCGCAGAGTCGGGATGCTGCTCGCCGTCGCGGCCGGCGTCTATGCCGCCGACGTGGTTTCCAAGGTCGTCGTGGTAGCCACCCTGTCCCACCGCCCGCCGGTCCGCTTGCTGGGCGGGCTGCTGAACCTCATGGTGCTGCGCAACAGCGGGGCAGCGTTCAGTATCGGCACCTCGATGACGATTGTGTTCACCGCCATCGCGGTAGGAGTGATCTTCTTCATCCTGCGCACATCGCGGCGGCTCCGCAGCCTGCCGTGGGCTGTCACCCTGGGCCTGCTGCTGGGCGGGGCGACCGGGAACCTGACCGACCGGATACTGCGCTCGCCCGGCGTGTTCCGCGGGAACGTGGTGGACTGGATCCAGCTGCCGCACTGGCCGGTGTTCAACGTGGCTGACTCCGCGATCGTCTGCGGTGGGGTACTCGCAGTGCTGCTGGCGGCGCGTGGCTTCCGCCTGGACGGGACCCGGGAAGGCCAGGCCGGACCTGGCGGGCCTGCCGGACCTGGCGGGCCGGGGGACGCGGAGGCGGTGCCGGGCAACCCTGCCTCCGGGCGGCTGACCGGAGGCCAGGCTCATGAACGGGGGAGCGCCGCCGGGGACAGCCGGGCGTGACCGTCGGCGATCAGCGCCGGGTGGCCGTGCCCGAGGGGCTGGATGGCGAGCGTCTCGACGCCGCGCTTGCCCGGATGTTCGGGCTGTCGCGCGCTGCTGCCGCAGAACTGATCTCCGGCGGGCAGGTGCTGGTCGCCGGGCGCACTGCCGTCAAGTCGGACCGGGTGCCTGCCGGGGAGTGGCTCGACGTCACACTGCCAGCACCTCCCGCCGCCCGCACGCCGGTTCCCCAGCCCGTGCCCGGCCTCGCCATCGTCTACGAGGACACCGACATCATCGTGGTGGACAAGCCGGTGGGGGTGGCCGCCCATCCGACGCCGGGCTGGACGGGGCCGACCGTCCTGGAAGGACTGCTTGCCGCTGGACACACCATCGCCACCAGCGGCGCAGCGGAGCGTCAGGGCATCGTCCACCGGCTCGACGCGAACACGACGGGGCTGATGGTGCTCGCCAAGAGCGAGCGGGCCTACTCCGCGCTGAAGCGGGCGTTCCGCGAACGCACCGTGGACAAGCGCTATCACGCCCTGGTGCAGGGCCACCCGGATCCCCTGCGCGGCACCGTGGACGCGCCGATCGCCCGGCATCCCTCCGGGGATGGCCGGTTCGCGGTGATCACCGGCGGCAGGCCGAGCATCACCCACTACGACACCATCGAGGCGTTCCGCGGCGCCAGCCTGGTCGAGATCAGGCTGGAAACCGGCCGCACCCACCAGATCCGGGTGCACATGGCGGCGCTGCCCCCCCCCTGCGTGGGCGACCGCCTGTACGGTGCAGACCCGGTGCTGGCCGCGCGGCTGGGCCTGACGAGGCAGTGGCTCCACGCGGTCGGCCTGAGCTTCGCCCACCCGGCCGACTGCCACCCCGTCTCCTTCACCAGCGAATACCCCCCAGACCTCGCCCACGCCCTGGACACCCTCCGCGCCGAAAGCTGAGGAATCCATGAGCAGTGCAGATCGTCCCCCTGGGAGGGGGGACGATCTGCACTGCTCATGGGCGCCCGGGCTTGGGGGCAGGTGGCGGGGGGCACGTAAGGGGTCGGGGACCGGGGGCAAGGGCGCGGGGCAGGGGGTGTCAGGGAGCTGGGGGTAGGCGGCAGGTAGGGCCGCACTGACGCGGCATACCCGGCCAGCCCCTGTGGGCGAGGGTTGCTCCCACCACCCCGGCGGACGCGCATGCCCGCTCGGTCACGTCCACCCAGCCCAGCCGGAGAGTGACCAGGCCGTGAGCGGCGTTGAGGTTGTCGCGGCGCAGGTCGCGCCAGCGCGACTGCCCGGGGTGGGCGGCCTGCCCGTCGAGTTCAACCACTGTCTGGTACTCGTCGTAGGCGATGTCCTGGTACTCGCGGCGCCCGCCCCGTGTGACCGGCCGCTGACGGGTTCCGCGGGGGAGGCCGTGCGGGCCCTCGACCCGGGACCCGTAACGGTATTCCAGCAGCGAGTGGGCGCCCACATGTTCCTCACCCAGCGCGGCGACCAGGTCTGTGCGCCAGCGCAGCCGGGGGCGGTCATGTATGGCCGTGCGTAACAGCGCCGCCGTGGTCCGCCTGCTGCCAACGGCACGAAGCGCCAGGCTGACGGCCTCGTCCAGGGTCGCAGCGTGCTGGGCGATATCCAGCACTGTGTCATTGATTCGAGTCCGGGGCGGAGTCAGCACGGGGTGGCGGGACTGGGCCAGCCTGCCCGAATAGTGGATGAGCACGCCGGGCGGGCGCACGACCGCGCTGCCGCTGGCCCCCTCCACGTGGATCAGGGGAGCAGGCGCATCGGCCAGGCCGTACAACCCCGCCGCCGTCTGGTGGCTGAGTGCCGATCCCGTCCCGGCCCGCAGCACCGCGGCCCAGAGCCGGGCGAGCCGGCCCGGTTCGCCGCTGAACGTCGCGTACACGCCCGGGTACAGCCGCTGCCAGCGGCCGGCCGCCAGTCTCACCTCGATCCCCTTGCCGGTAAGCCCGGCCGCGAGCGCCTGCCCCCGGGTGACCACGCCCTGCTGCCGGGCCAGGAGCCCCCGCTGGCTGGCGGGGAGGTCGTCCGTCATGCCCACCAGCGTGGGCGTGGCGGCCGGGGCCGGCGCCAACTGGGACTGGTGGTTCCAGCAAGGGATGCACTCGGCCCGCACCCCCAGCCCGGACCTCCGCTACACCCTGGACTCCCCCCAGCTCGCTGCCCCCGTCCCGCCGCCCCCATCCGCCGCGCAGCACGACCCCCAGCTCCCACCCCGAC
>OFGU01000163.1_pt1 | contig 9830 bp, 11 predicted proteins | sample 1521841 | NCBI WGS metagenome assembly OFGU01 (sample SAMEA2553413, study PRJEB24118) | soil metagenome
TCGGGCGCCGGCGGGTCTTCCAGATCGGGCTTGCCGTGTTCACCCTCGGCTCCCTGCTGTGCAGCGTGGCCCCCGGCCTTGGCTGGCTGGTCGCCTTCCGGATGGTGCAGGCGCTCGGCGGGTCGATGATGAACCCGGTGGCCGTGTCCATCATCGCCAACGTGGTCCTCGACCCGCGCGAGCGCGCCCGCGCAATCGGGATCTGGGGCGGTGTCTGGGGCGTCAGCATGGCGCTCGGGCCGGTGGTGGGTGGTGCACTGGTTGCCAGCGTGGGCTGGCGGGGCATCTTCTGGGTCAACATTCCGGTCGGCGTGGCGGCTATCGTGCTCACCGCGCTGCTTGTGCCTGAATCCCGCGCCGCCCACCCGCGGCGGCTGGACCCGGTCGGCCAGGTGCTGGTCATCGCGCCCCTGGCAGCCCTAACCTCGGCGATCCTCGAGGGCCCCCGCGCGGGCTGGGGATCAGCGGTGATCCTGGCCTCTTTCGCGGTGTCGGGGATCGCATTCGCCGCGCTGATCAGCTACGAGCGCAGGCGGGTGGAGCCACTGCTGGACGTCAGGTTCTTCAGCAGTGCCCCCCTGTCCGGGGCGACGCTGATCGCGATCAGCGGGTTCGCCGCGATGGGCGGGGTCCTGTTCCTGTCCACCCTGTACCTGCAGGACGTGCGCGGGCTCTCCGCGCTGAACGCTGGCCTGTACCTGCTGCCGCTGGGGGCGATGACGCTGATCTTCGCGCCGCTGTCGGGCAGGATCGTCGGCTGGCGCGGGCCGCGGGTGCCGCTGGTGGTGGCGGGGGTGATGATGACGGCTGGTGGGCTCATGCTGACCGGCCTGCGCACCGCCACCTCCCTGGGCTGGCTGATCGCGGCATACGTGATCTTCGGCATCGGGTTCGGGATGGTGAACGCGCCGATCACCAACACCGCCGTGGCCGGCATGCCCCGCTCCCAGGCGGGAGTCGCGGCCGGTGTGGCGTCCACCAGCCGTCAGATCGGCCAGGCGCTCGGCGTCGCCGTGGTGGGGTCGGCTGTGATCTCGGCCCTCCACGGCTCGCTGTGGGCCGGGTTCGCCGAGGCCAGCGCCATCGGCTGGTGGATCATCACCGGCTGCGGCGCCGCTGTGCTGGGGATCGGCCTGCTCACCACCGGGCGCTGGGCGCTGGGCACCGCGGCGCAGAGCGCCGAGCGGATCATGGCGGACGACGCCGGTGTGCCCGTCAGCGCGCCCTGACCCGCCCGGCCTGCCTGGGCCTCTTGCCTGCCTGGGCCTCTTGCCTGCCTGCCTGGGCCTCTTGCCTGCCTTGCCCTGGGCCTCCGGCCCGGCGGGTGGCTCAGCCGGTGGCCGCCGTCTGCGTGCTCATCAGCGAGAAAGCCGCCCCCTGGTCGTCGCTGACGGCGGCCATCCGCCCGTACGGGGTATCCCACGGCGCCCGCAGCACCGAGCCACCGGCCCCGATGATGGTGGCCACCGCGGCGTCGGTGTCCTCGACCGCGAAATAGGTCGACCAGTGGGCCGGGACCTCGGCCGGGAACTCGCCGCCCATCTCGCCGATCCCGCCGACCTCCCCGCCATCGAGTTTGAGCGTGGCATAACGAAAGTCCGGGGTGGACATGTCGCCATACTCGTAGCCGAAGACGGAGTGATAAAAGGCCTGGTTACCGTCCATGTCGCGGCTGAAGTTCTCGTTCCAGCACACCGAACCGGGCTCGTTGGCCAGGCCCATCCCGGTGTGGCTGCGGGCCTGCCAGACACCGAACACCGCGCCCGCGGGGTCGGCCGCGACCGCCATCCGCCCCACATCCATGACGTCCATCGGGGCCACCAGAAGCCGGCCGCCCGCCGTGGTGATCTTGCCTGCGGTCGCATCCACGTCGTCGGACGCGAGGTAGACGGTCCAGGCCGGCGGCGTTCCCGGGGGACCCTGTTTCGGCCCGATGCCGGCCACCGCGTGCCCCGCCAGCAGGCACATGGAGTAGCCTCCCGCCTCCGGCGGCCCTGCCTGGATATCCCAGCCGAACAGCCCGGAGTAGAACGCGGTCGCACGGGCGATGTCATCTACCCCGAGATCAACCCAGCAGGGCGTGCCGCTGGGCCAGGCGCTGTCGCGGGTCACCATAAGATCCCTCCCCCTGTCGGGCCGGCGCGCCCTTGCGCCGTGCCGATTGGGCCAGCTTACGCACGGGCCGGATCCGCCGCTCCGCCTCGCCACGCACACGGACACCCAGCCGGCCGTTTCCTCACCAGGGAGGTGGGGTAAGCAGCCGGCCGTGGATGTGTGGGATGCGATCAGGGCGCGCAGGAATGTGCGTGAATTCGCCAGCCGGCCGCTGCCGCCGGACGATCTTGAGCAGATCCTGGAAGCGGGCCGCCGGTCGCCGTCCTCGCGGAACTGGCAGCCCTGGGACTTCATAGCCGTCACCGACAGAGACCGGCTGGAGCAACTCGCCGCCGTGTGGCGGGGTGCAGGCCATGTCGCTGGATCCGCGGCCACGATCGCCCTGATCGCGCCGGTCACCGGGGATCAGCGCCAGCGCGATCACTGCCAGTACGACCTTGGCCAGGCCACGATCAGCATGATGATCGCCGCTGCTGGCCTGGGGATCGGCAGCGCGCACGCCGCCGTGGAGGATCAGCGGCTCGCGCGTCAGGTGCTCGGGTTCCCCGAGGGCAGATTCTGCGCGTACCTGATCGCGCTGGGCTACCCGGCCGGCCGCCCGCTGACGCCACTGCGGAACCCGGACCGGCGGCCGTTCGAGGACGTGGTCCACTGGGACCGCTGGTAGGGGGCCGGGCCCCCGCATCGCTTGAAGTACACCCGCTTGCCGTCCCTGCTGACCTCGACCATCTGCGGGCCGCCGGCCTGCTCCGGCCCGCGCAGCGTCGCCTGCGGCCATGGCGGCAGTCTCGGCGCCCGTTCGCAGGGTGTCAGCCGCGGCGTGACCGTTCGGCCCGCCACGAGAGGGCGGCGAAGACCGGGGTAGCGAGCACGATGAGGAGCGCGGGCCCGGTGACCGCACTGACGAGGAAGTCCCCGCCCACGCGGGCGATGCCGTAGTAATAGCCGGCGACGACGGCGAGTAGCAGCAGGTAGCCGCCGGCGGCGGTGCCGAGTGCGTGGCGGATCAGCGCCGGCCATCCACGGGGCACGCCTGGGGTGCTGCCCCGTCCACCGTCCTGCTGGCCGTTCTCGTCCGTGGGACCCCCGGTGGCGGGCTGCCGGGGGCTTTCGTCCATGGGACCCGCGCTGCCGCGCCGCCGGCCGCTTTCGTCCGCTGAACCCGCGGCGCCGGCGCTCTGGCGCTGCAGGAGAAGCAGGCCAAGGCCCAGCGCCGCCATGAAGATCAGGTAGAAGGCTGCCATCGGGATCAGGGACTGCCGGACCACCGAAGCCGCGAGCCCGGCCATGTCCAGCCCGGTGGGTGCTGCCGGGGGCATCGTGCTCAGGCCCTCAGCAGGAAGTGCCAGCCGCGGATGAACAGATGCCAGCCCGCCCACAGCCACAGTGCGAACAACGCCCACCGGCCCACCGGGTACCGCATGATCAGCCGGAACACGTCGCTGAGCGTGGGGCAGCCGCTCACCCGGGCCAGGCCCAGGCCCTCCCAAGCGAACACGGCGCCAAACAGGGCCGCCCAGATGAGGTACCCCACCACCGGATGCCGTGCCATATTGGCCTCCTCTTCGCTTTGCACCAGCGCCTGGCAGCGCCGGGCCTCGTCAGTGCACCAGCCAGAGCATGCTCACGCCTACGGCAGCCAGTGCCACCGCCCCGAACAGGCCGACCCACAGCCAGCCCGGTGTCCTGGTGAGCCGCGCCAACTGGTCGGCGTCGGTACGCGCGTCGCGCCTGCGGCGCCGGCTGCGCTGGAGTTCCAGGACCGGGCGCACGCCGCCGAACAGCAGGAACCATGTCAGGACGTAGCCGAAGGCGAGCTCGGCCAGGCTCGACGCGCGCCAGAGAACCACCGCGATCGCGCCGCCGGTGAGGACGATGGCCAGCAGGCCGAAGGCGTTGCGGACGGCAATCATGAGCGCGGCGAGCAGGACCAGGCTGAGCAGCAGCATCGTTGCCACGTGACCGGTGGCCAGCAGGGCGGCAGCGCCGAGCCCGAGCAGCGGTGGGGCGAGATAGCCCGCCGCCGCGGTGAGCACGATGCCCGGGCCGGCGGAGTACCCCTCGGAAACGGTCACGCCGGCGGTGCTGCGCAGCACCCGCACGCTGTCCACCCGGCGCCCGGTCAGCAGCGCCATCAGTGCGTGCCCGCCCTCGTGGGCGATGGTCACCACCGTGCGCAGCGCGGGCCAGATCCGTGACGAGGCGACGGCCGCCAGTGCCACCACTGCGGTGCCGAGTACCAGCACCCGGCTTGGGTGATGACCGGTCCCGGCCAGGTAAGCGATGGCGTGGTGCCAGAGCCTGCGCACGGTTGCCGCGTCCATGCCGGTCATCCTGCCATTCCTGGCCGGCTGCTCAGGCCGGTCGCGATGATGGCGGGGGAAGGTGCCGGCCCGCGGGCGGGTCCGCGTGGGCAACCGGCCTGGGGAGCGGCAGGGCTGGGCTGCAGCGGCGTTGCGGGAGGTGGCGGGCGCTGCCAGGATTGCCCCATGCTGCGTCTTCAGCTCACTGTGCTTGGGGTCAGCGACATGGCCCGGGCGGTGGATTTCTGGACCCAGGCCCTGGGGTATGTGGTCAGCGAGGGTGGGGCGGGGGCCAGCTGGACCGAACTGGCGCCGCCGGGCGGATCCGGGCGTGAGCTGGCCCTTCAGTACAGCGAGACGCCGGCCCAGGAGCATCCGCGGGTCCATCTCGACCTGGCCGTGGACGACGCCGCCGAACAGGCTTGCGAAGTGGAGCGGCTGGTGTCACTGGGCGCCGCGCGGGTGGACTGGGACCTGTATCCCGCCGATCCCGACTTCGTGGTTCTCGCCGACCCGGAAGGCAACCGCTTCTGCGTCGTCGACCTCAGTCACGCCTGAGCGACCGGCGGTCCTGGCCGCCCGGGTGCGGGACGGATCTGGTGTCAGGCCCGTCACCGGGCGCTGGCTGGAACGTACTTCGTCATGGTCTGCCAGAACTTCAGGACGCTCCGCTGTTCTTCGCCGGTGGAGGCGCGGTATTCGCCGGTGCGGGAATCCATGCAATCCTGCGGCCCGCTCCCGGTGTTCGGAATCCAATTCTCATCGATGACGCAGCTATCCCCGACCGAGATTGTCCTTCCTTTCCATGCCCCCGCCGCCCGGCCCGGGGCATTGTTCTTATAGAAGACCTCAGCCACGGCGAAGTAGCCACTCGGCGGATGCCAGTAATACTGGTTCTCATAGCGGTAGGAGACCGAGTAGAGGCTGCCGCCGGCGTAGACGCATGCCCGGACGGCAGTGTTCCCTGGGAACGGATGGGAACATGAGCCGTGGGAGTTCACCGGCGGTCCCGCGTTCGTGCCGCATCCGCTGAGAGCGACCAGCAGCCCGGCGATGATCATGGGTTTCTTCATGGCTCCTGCTTCCGCCGTCCGCTCGGAAGGCTAGCTGGTTCCCAGTAGCGTGGCATGCCCGGCGGTGATCACCCCGCGGTGGACAACGTAGCGCATCCGGTAGTTCTGCACGGCGCCGGTGCTCTGGTGGGCGAGCACGTGCACGTAGACGGTGTCGCCGCGGACCTTGATGCTGGTCACGTCATCATGGGCGGTGAGCCGGTAACCGGCGACCATGCCCTGATAGGACGGACTGAGATTCTTGCCGCCCAGTCCCCATACCCGGTGCCAGTTGCGGGAGTTAATGGCGGAGAAATAGGCCAGAACGACCGCCCGCGGGCCTGCCGAGACGAGTAACGACGGGGTGGCCGGCTTGGCCGGGCTTGGCCGGGAGGTCAGCGCCACCGCGGTGAAGACGGTCCCGGTGAGGATCGCGACGAGCGCGGCCACCGCCCACAGCCCCAGACGGCTCCGGTGCCTGGCAGCGCCTGCCAGCGAACCCATCACGTTCGTGGCACCCGGAGCTGATCCCCAGCCCGCCGGCGGCTGCCGGGGCCTGCCCGGCTGCTGCTGCTGGCCTGCCCGCCGGCCTGTGGACGCAGCTGGCCGCCAGTCGGCCGGCCTGGCTTGCCGTGACCCTGCCAGCCCGGCTTGCCGCCGGCCCGCGGGCCTGGCTTGCCGCCGGCCTGCTGATCCGGCTTGCCGCCGGCCTGCTGGCCCGGTCTGCCGCCAGCCTGGCTGCCCGGGGGTGGGGCCCCCGTTGGGTGTGCCCACCGGCGGCGCGAGCGGGGGAATGGCCGGGGGCAGGGGTGGTGCGCCGGCCGGTTCGGCCGTGGGCCGCGGCCGGGGGATCCCGGTCACCGGCGGCGCGGGCAGGGGCTGCGCATAGCTGGCAGCCTCCTGGGAGAGCGGCCACGGCAGCCAGCCCGCCGCTGGCTGGGCGGTGCCAAGCCCGGCCAGGAGCTGGTCGGTGGTGGGCCGCCGCCGCGGGTCCTTGGCCAGGCATCCGTCGACGAGGGGCCGCAGCGGTCCCGGCAGCCGCCCGGTGGCCGGCTGGTCGTGGACGACGCGGTAGAGAAGCGCCGTGGCGGACCCGGTCCCGAAGGGCGCTTCGCCGGTGGCGGCGAAGGTGAGCACCGCGCCGAGGCTGAAGATGTCGCTGGCCGGGCCGACCTCCTGACCCTGGGCCTGCTCGGGAGACATGAAACCGGGTGAGCCGACCACCAGATCCGCGCCCGTCAGGGAGGTGGCGTTCGCTGCCAGGGAGATCCCGAAATCGATGATCCGCGGGCCGTCGCCGGCCAAGAGCACGTTGGACGGTTTGAGATCGCGATGGATCATTCCCTCAGCATGGATCGCGCCCAGTCCCTCGGCCAGCCCGGCGGCCAGGGTCAGCACCGACCTGGCCGGCAGCGGGCCGCGTCCGGCCACCGCATCGGCCAGCGACGGGCCGGGCACGTAAGCCGTGACGAGCCACGGCTGCGGCCCGGCCGGGTCGGCGTCCACCACTGCCGCCGTGAACATGCCGCTGACGTGGCGTGCCGCCGCCCCCTCCCGCGCGAATCTGGCCCGGAACTCAGGATCGGCAGCCAGGTCGGCCCGGATCAGCTTTACCGCCACCAGCCGGCCCCCTGGGGACTGGCCCAGAAAGACCTGCCCCATACCGCCACTGCCCAGCCGTCCAAGCAGCCGGTACCTGCCGACCCAGAGCGGATCGGACGGCTGCAGCGCCCTCACGATGTTAGTCCCCCACCCAAATGCTGGTGATAACGCTAATGAAGAAATGTATCCCGGATTCAGGTATCAGGCGAGAGGGGTTGCTGAGTTTCGCTGCCGCACCAGGGTCGCTCTCAGATATGCAACACAGTTGTGTTTGGGATGCCCGGCGCACCGTGACCAACTGCAACCCTCTGTGCAGTCCGTTCACCCGCCGTTCATGAAGGCCCCGCGCCAGGAGGCGAGCCTGTCACCATGGGATCCCCGCGTAGCGGCATGGACAGGGCCACTGCTGCCCGGGGCACGCGAGCAGGCAGACCGGATGGCAGGGAGGCAGGCGGGCCGGGATCAGCCGGCCACGGCTGCCGGTGGCGGCCAGGGAGCTGCTGCACGCCGGGGGGGGTGGTGTCGGCGCGCTTGCCTTGGTGGCTCTCCACGGCACGCCGCATGCCGGCCTGTGGGCGCAGCTGGCCGCTGCTTTCTTCGTGTTCGTGCTGCCGGCGTCCTAGTTGGGGCTGTAGGGCGAGTTCCTCAGGTCGGTGGCGGGTGTCGAGGTGATCGTGCGCAGCATCGCGGTCTCCCTCGCCAGCAACATGCGCTCAGCCATCAGGCGGCGCAGTGCGTCTGGCTCGGCCAGCAGGACCTGCCGGTCACTCAGATCGATGATCATCGACGCAGCCACGAGATAGGACAGAAGCACCGGCTCATCCGGCAGTTCGGGCACGTGGACCCGGGCGGCTCCGTGCGTGGCAAGCGCGTCAAGATACTCGCGGAACGTGCGCCGCACCGCCTGCGCCGCCAGCATGGCCGCCGCCTCGTCGCCGGTTTCCTCCGCCAGCAGGTCGATCTCGCCGCGCAGGTAGGGGCGCGAGCGGTCGAGCCTCACCAGCCGGAATCTTCGCGTGCCGACCGTCACCAGATCGAACCGGCCGTCGTCGTGCCGCTTCACCTCGCGCACCGTCGCGGTGCAGCCGACCTCGAAAAGCGCCGAAACGCCGTCAACGCCTGTCTCGCGGCCCCTGCGGATCGCGACTACCCCGAAACGCTGCGGTTCAGGCCCGGCCAGCAGGTCGGTGACCATCTGCCGGTACCGCTCTTCGAAGATGTGCAGCGGTAGCACGAGCCCCGGGTAGAGCACGGTGCCGAGCGGGAACAGCGGCATCGTCTCGCCCATGTTGCGACAGTATGCCGGTCCGGCACGCGGGACCAGTCGCGGCGGGCGAGGAGTTGCTCAGGTTTCGCCGCTGGATCCCGAGGTGGTCACTGTGCCCGTGATTGCGATGCGGCATAACCGAGCAAACCCGGATATCCACCCCGCCGCCTTGGCTGAGCGGTGCTGAACATGACTGGCCGACGGGCAGCCGAGGGCTCGTAGCCGCGCACGGCTGTGAACCTGCGCGTCCAGCCAGGAAGGCGGCTCAGCGTGCCAAGGCGTCGATGCGGGTGACCTCGTCCTCGCTGAGCGAGAAGCACTGCAGGTCGATGTTGGCCGCGATCCGCTCCGGGTGGGCTGACTTCACCAGCACCGCCACCCCATGCTCCAGGTGCCAGCGCAGCACTACCTGGGCTGCCGTCACCCCGTGGACGGCGGCGATCTCCGTCAGCACCGGATCGGCCAGGTTGGTCCCCTTCAGGGGGCTGTACCCCTCGACCGCGACGCCGCGCTCACGGTGCCCGGCCAGCAATGCCGGGTCGTAGCGGGCCGGGCTCCAGGGAATCTGGTTGACGGCGGGCGCCTGCCCGGTCGCCTCGATCAGCCGGTCGATCTGGGAGAGGGAGTAGTTGCTCACCCCGACCGCGCGCGCCTTGCCTTCATCGCGCAGTTCGAGGAACTCCCGCCACACCTGGGTGAGGGCACGCCCGGCCGGCGGCCAGTGCACCAGCCACAGGTCCACGTGCGGCATCCCGAGCGCCCGCAGGCTGGCGGCGAGGGTGGCGCGCTCGCGCCCGGCCCGGCCCGAGGGCAGCTTGGTGGTGATGAACACCTCGCCCCGGTCCAGCCCGCTGCTGGCCACCGCCTGACCAACGTCGGCCTCGTTGCCGTACATGGTGGCCGTGTCGATGTGCCGGTACCCGGCGCCCAGCGCTGCCCGCAGGGACTCACGTCCCGCCCGGCCACGCAGTTGCCAGGTGCCGAACCCGATCATCGGCATCGAGACACCGCCGGGCAGGGTCACTGCCGGGACCGCAGCCGCCTCGGTCATGAGATCCAGTCTGCACCCGTCCCGGCCGTCACACCACCAAGGTGCCGGATCGGGCGGTCAGATCGGCGAATATGGCGGTGAGCCGCCTCGTGACAGGGCCGTGGGCAGCGGGTCCGAAGAGGCCGCCGCCGACGACGGTGGCCGGCGGGGTGGCGACCATCGGCGCTGCGACGAGGTCCACGTCATCGATCCCGTGAGGATCGACCAGGTCATCGATTCCACGGGTGCGGGCGACGCCTATGCCGGCGGCTTCCTCTACGCGCTGACCCACGGCTTCGATCTCGCCGCGTGCGGCCGCATGGGAAGCATCGCCGCGGCCGAGGTCATCAGCCATTTCGGCGCCCGGCCCGAAACCCCGCTCGGCGACCTGATCGCGGCCGCGGGCGGATGACCGGCGTGGACGCCCGCGCCCGGAGCCCGCGGCCCAACCTGCCGTGGCG
>OFGU01000164.1_pt1 | contig 9813 bp, 7 predicted proteins | sample 1521841 | NCBI WGS metagenome assembly OFGU01 (sample SAMEA2553413, study PRJEB24118) | soil metagenome
GAGTTCGATGGGTGACCCGAAATGCCTCTGTTTCTGGACGGGTGACCCGACGTGTTGTGGACGGGTGCCCCGGCGTGTTGTGTACGGTTGATCTGACCCCAGGTGGTCTAACCGCCCCTGTAGGCCGGTCTGACCGCCCCTGGGGGCTTGAGTGCTTAGGTTGTTTTCCGCTGCTTGTTTCGAGTGCTCGGGTTGCTGTGTTGTTCCTAGGGTCAGTAGCACTGTGATTGCTACGTGATCTTGACAGCACGTGTGGAGGACATTTGGAAGTGATTTCGGGACATAGGCCGAGTTCTCTTCAGAGAGAATTTTTATCGGCTCCCATTCACTCCCCCCCTCTCTGGTCGCCATCTCGGTCCTTCAATTGGTATCAGAGCCGGTTGCGGATCGTCGCAACTCTAACCGGTTGAGATCCAAAGATGGGCGACTATGGAAAGGGTTCCGGTCCTCCCCATTTCGATGGGAAGAACTACAAGATGTGGGAAGCCCGGATGGGCGCGTTCTTGCGTGGGAAAGGCAAGTTACTCTGGGATGTTACGATTGACACAAACTATGTCATCCCGGATAACTTTCTTTTGCCCGGGTCGAGTGATATGTTCGAAGCCAACAGCAAGGCTATCGACTATCTCTACCGTGCTCACTGTGCATCTGAATTCGATCGGGTGTTTGGAGAGCAGCTGGCTTGCAGAATTTGGGAGAAGCTGAAAAATGCCCATGGAGGCACTAGCCAAGTCAGGGCTAGGTTGTTCGCTACTTACCGGAGAGAGTACGAGAATTTCACTCATCTCCCCGGTGAGTCAGTCGATGTGATGTTTCACCGATTCACATCGATTGTGAACAACATGAAGGCCAATGTGACCGAGCTCCCGTACGATGATCATGATAGAGCTTTGAAGCTCTTACACGCTTTGGATCGTACTGTGTGGGGTGCTAAGGTCGAGGCTATTGAGGAGTCGAGCGTATACGAGACGCTGACCGTGGATGAGCTGTTTTCCAAGTTAAAATCTTCTGAGGTTGATAGAGGCCTGAGGGACAAGGGCAAAGAACCGACTGATTCTCATAGTCTGGCTCTTGTTTCTGGTCGTGGCGATACAGCTCGTGCTAACCTTCCTACTCGACAGTTTGTCTTGTCTGCACTTGTGTCTTTGCCAGATGAGGAGTTCGATGTGCTGAGCGAGGAGGATCTCGCACTGCTGACCAGGAGGTTCGAGAGGCTGACGGAGAACCGGAGGAACTCGAGGAGGAGCTCCGGTACGTGCTTCGGATGCGGGAAGCGAGGACACTTTCTCGCTGACTGTCCGGAGGCGGCTGATGGCAAGAACAACTACAAGAACAATGTCGACTCCAAGTACCAGCTGAGGATGGAGAACAAGCATCGCTCCCGCGAACACCACAGCTCCAAGTACAAGCACAAGAACAAGGATGGACGAAGGGTGAAGAAGAGCGGAGGATACCACAAGAACAAGACGCGAGCGATGGTTGCCGGTGCGAGCGACGTCGACTCCAGTTCCTGCTACACCTCGTCGAGCTCGAGCAGCGACGATGACGATCATGAACATGGCAAGGATAGGAGGCACGTGAGCAAGAACTTCAACGGGTTGAGCTTCGTCGCGACGAGTGGCTTCTGCGGCATGGCACGCAGCTCCGGCAGCAAGAGGAGTGAAAAGGATGATTCGGACTCCGACTCCGAAGATGAGGTAACTGATGATCTTGACTCCCTTCGTAGAGAGAATGCTAAACTGAATGATTTGCTAGATAATCGTGATGCTGTGCTTAGAGATGCTAAGAAACAGAGAAAAGAACTTAGGGCTGTCATAGAAGAGGCTAAGGATAGAGTGACTGAGCTTGAATCAAATTTGCTAGATGCTAAACTTGAAATTGATTCTTTGAAAGCTGCTCCTGTTGTCACTGATGAAATTGATTGTGCTGATTGCAATGTGTTCCTAGCTGATTTGACTGCTCTGAAAGAAAAGCATGCTTTATCTCTTGAGGAACTAGATGTGCTTAGGACTGAAGTGGCTGAGCTGAAAACTAGACCTGCTTTGTTAGGTGCATGCATTTCTTGTCCTGTGTTACATGCTAAGCTAGAGGAAGCTCTTAAGAATGCTAGTGTGCTTGAAGCTGCTTTGAAATCTCCTATTGCTACTTCTTGCTCTAGTTGTGAAGTAGTTACTTTGAAGAATGTTGAGCTTGCACACCGTCTAGATGTAGTGTATGAGGAGAATGATTACATGAGAAAATTGCTTGGTTGGTTGTCCGGTCGTGAGCCTCAGTTGAGTATGATGATTGCTGAATTTAAGAGGGCTGACGGTCGGGGTCTTGGGTTTGAGAAGGTAGGAGAGTGTAGTGGTGAGAGTGTGAAAGAGAAGAGTGAGTGTGAGAAGATTGGGGATATCATAGCACCACCACTCAGCACACCCAAGAACAACTCCTTTGAGCCAAAGCCAAACCACATGAGAAACAAACTTGACACCGATCCACCTCCACCTGAGTTTCCACCCAAGTCAAGTGAGCCTAAGAGGAGAGTGAGCTTTGTGAGTACCTCCACCGGGAAAGTTTGGTCGGGTGAGAAAGTGGGTGAGAAACCTATCCGGTTCCACTGTGGGTATTGTGGAAAGGATGGTCACAAGGATGAGTTTTGCTATAGGAGGAAGAGAGATGAGAGGATGCAGAAGGAGTGGGCTAACAAGGACAGGTACCGCCCTTCTAGTGGTGTACCTGAGCCTCGTGTAGCCTCACTACCTAGAGGTGAGGGTAGTGTGAGGACCATTGCTAGAGGTCCTAGGGTTTTGCCTGCTCGTGGTGTTCCTGCTCAGGGTCGTGTTGGTGTTCAGTTTGGTTCACACTTTGAGTCTAGGCGTGGTGAGTTTGCTGGACGCTCTCCTCCTCATGGTCGATACGAGGCTAGGAGAGATGGTCGCAGCTTTGAGTCTCAGAGGCACTACGGACCACGTTTTCCCCCTCGTGGTGCTCGTAGTCCTCCGATGAGACTTGAGAGGACTCCTCCTTTTAGAGGTGAGAGGATTCCTCCCTTGAGGCGTGAGAGTGTTGGTAGGTCTGGTTTGATAGGGCGTGATTTTGCTAACCCCACTTTTGAGCAGATGGCTCGACACTGGTTTGACTCCTTTTGTGCTAACCCCAGTGTTGAGTCGTTTGCTCACTCTCGTTCTCGTTTTTGATGATTGCAGGTGGGAGGCTTGGAGAATGTTTGGTTGATTGACTCCGGTTGTTCTCGACACATGACCGGAGACAAGGGATGGTTCTCCAGCCTCACCCCGGTGAATACTAGGGAGTATGTCACTTTCGGGGATAAGGGAAGAGGACGAGTGATGGCTGTGGGTGAAGTCAATGTAAGTGACAATGTGATGTTGAAAAGTGTTGTGCTCGTCAAGTCGCTTGGCTTTAATTTGCTTTCGGTTTCTCAGCTTCTTGACGAGGGTTATGAGGTTCGGTTTAAGTTGGGTGCTTCTCGTGTTCTTGATTCTCGAGGCGATCTTGTTTGCATGGTCGTTCCCGAGGGTCAGATTTTTCGGGCTGATTTCTCTCGAGCTGTTGGTCCTGCTCGTTGCTTGGTAGCAGGTCCTTCTTTGGAGCTTTGGAAATGGCATAGGCGGTTGGGACACTTGAGCTTTGATTTGCTTTCTCGATTGAGTGGTCTCAACTTGGTACGAGGATTGCCTAGATTGAAATTTGAGAGAGATTTGGTTTGTGCCCCATGTAGACATGGGAAGATGGTTGCTGCTTCTCATCCACCCTTGACCGCTGTCATGACTGAGCGTCCGACAGAGCTGTTGCATATGGACCTTGTTGGGCCAGCTCGAGTTCGCTCGGTGGGTGGGAAGTGGTATGTCCTAGTTGTGGTGGACGATTACTCTCGTTATGCATGGGTGTTTTTCTTGGAAGATAAGAGTGAAACTTTTGGTTTTGTTCGAGATCTGATCTTGAGGTTGAGAAACGAGCGTCATGGTGATGCCATTCGAGCTATACGCAGTGACAATGGCACGGAATTTCGAAACGATCATTTTGATGCCTTTTGTAGTGATCAAGGTCTTGAACATCAATATTCTACACCTTATGTTCCCCCTCAGAATGGTGTAGTGGAGAGGAAGAATCGCACTTTGGTTGAGATGGCTAGGACGATGCTTGATGAGCATAGGACTCCTAGGAGGTTTTGGGCCGAGGCGGTGAATACCGCATGCCATGTGTCGAACAGGGTTTTCCTTCGTGCTTTTAAGAAGAAAACTTGCTATGAGCTTATGCATGGGCGTGCTCCGAGGGTGAGTCACTTTCGAGTCTTTGGTTGCAAATGCTTTATTTTGAAGAAAGGAAAGTTGGATAAATTTGAAGCCAGATCTGTTGATGGTATATTCTTTGGCTATGCTAACCATTCTCGAGCATATCGTGTGCTCAATTTGGAAACTAACCGAATCATGGAGACTTGCGAGGTATCCTTCGACGAGACCATGCCATGTAGTTCGACTGTCTTTGAATGTGCAGGTGATGAAGAAATGGCGGAGACTCTCTTTGTAGAAGAAGAAGATGAAGAAGGTGAAGAGAACGTGGACCATGTACATGACGGTGAACGTGTACCTTCTACCTCCACGACGACGACTTTCGATGGAGGCCCCTCTACTTCCACGACTACGACACGTCAACATGAACCAGCACAAGCAAGAGTGGAAGCTGCTGTTGAGGGGGAGGCGATCTCCAGGCGCGAGGCACCAAGGCATGTACAAGTGGACCATCCTCCGTCGAACATCATAGGTGATCTCAATGAACGCACTACACGGTCCAGGTCACGAAATACCTCCCATTTTGCTCATGCTGCATTTGTTGCTTCTTTTGAGCCCAAAGATATTGGACACGCTCTTTCTGACGCAAATTGGGTTAATTCCATGCATGAGGAACTTGAAAACTTTGAGAGAAACCGGGTTTGGTAACTAGTTGAACCACCACCAAATTGCCGTCCCATAGGAACCAAGTGGGTTTGGAAAAACAAAGAGGGTGAAGATGGGATGGTTGTGAGGAACAAGTCTAGGCTAGTTGCACAAGGGTTCAACCAGAAAGAGGGGATAGATTATGAGGAGACATTTGCTCCTGTTGCTCGCTTGGAAGCAATTCGAATCCTTCTAGCATTTGCTGTTGCTAAAGGGTTCAAGTTGTTCCAAATGGATGTAAAGAGTGCTTTTCTGAATGGGGTGATTGAGGAAGAAGTGTATGTGAAGCAACCCCCGGGTTTTGAGAGCACTAAATATCCCCACCGTGTATACAAACTCCACAGAGCACTATATGGGTTGAAACAGGCACCTAGAGCTTGGTATGGTAGGTTGAGAGGGTTCCTGTTGAGCAAGGGGTTTGTAATGGGCACGGTAGATAAAACCTTGTTTCTCCTCAAGCATGGAAATGATCTTCTAATTGTGCAGATTTACGTGGATGATATAATCTTTGGTGGCTCCTCTCATGATCTTGTTGCCAAGTTTGCAGATGATATGAGTAGGGAATTCGAGATGTCCATGATGGGTGAGTTGCAGTTCTTTCTCGGGCTATAGATAAAGTAAGTCAAGGACGGGACGTTTGTGCACCAGGGCAAGTACACCAAGGACATGTTGAAGAAGTTTGGGATGAACGACTCCAAGCCCCTGTCGACTCCGATGAGTACTACAGCTGTGATGGATGCGGATGAGGAAGGCGAGCCCGTGGACCAGAAGGAGTACCGGAGCATGATCGGCTCCCTCCTGTACTTGACGGCGACGAGGTTGGACATACAGTTCAGTGTGCGTCTGTGCGCTCATTTTCAGGCTTCTCCGAGGACTTCACATCGGCAGGCCGTCAAGCGGATTTTCAGGTATTTGCAATACTCTCCTGATTTGGGTCTTTGGTTTTCTGCCTCCTCGACACTCAGCCTGTCCGGATACTCCGATGCTGACTTTGCTGGGTGTCGCTTGGATCGCAAGTCCACTTCTGGGACATGTCAGTTTCTTGGTTCTTCTTTGGTCTCTTGGTCATCCCGAAAACAATCGAGTGTAGCCCAATCAACCACAGAAGCTGAGTATGTTGCTGCTGCTAGTTGCTGTTCCCAACTCCTATGGATTTCATACACCTTGAGTGACTTTGGTGAGGAGTGTTCCCGAATTCCTTTACTTTGTGACAGCACTAGTGCCATAAGCGTTGCCAAAAATCCAGTTCTCCACTCTAGAACTAAACACATCGAAGTGAGATATCATTTCTTGAGAGACAATGTGGAGAAAGGAAAGATTGTTTTGAGCCATGTCCCCACCCAAGACCAAATAGCCGACATTTTCACCAAACCACTTGATCAAGCCACTTTCACTCATTTGCGTGGTGAGCTTGGGGTTTGTTATCCTTTCTGAGTTTGGTCTTGGTTTTCCATGTGTAGATATGTGATATACATATTTTGGTTGATGTACATAGCCATCTTTGAATTTTTGCATTTTTGCATTTTTGTCATATGCATTTGTAGTACAAGTCTTCTTTCATATACCTAGATTGCTATGATATGCTATGTGTGGGAACGTGGACAAGCATGTGTGGATCATGGGGATGATTGGCTAGGCTCTTGATAGTTTTGATATATATGCATGATGAGATAGCTAATTTTTGATAAAATGCTTAATGTTTTGTTCTCTCATGGGTAGATGACTTGATATGCTCATTATGAGCTAGAATGGCTATTTCTTGCTCAGATCATGCTTGGAACTAGATTCTTGTCATTTGGGGTCAAAGACCTTTCTATCATTATGAATGTTTAGCCCGTATGCTTTCTAGTGGAGGAGCATAAGCTTCTTTTTGCCGCAAAGGCATTTCATGTACCATGTTCAAATCTGAAAAATATGAAATGTCTATGCTTGGAAACATAAATATATGCTCTCACATGTCGTATGCCTTACATGAAAATTTTATTTGGGTGCTAAACCGTTGCATGATGTCTACCATGAGAAGTCTCATTTTATAGAAGTAGACACATGGCTCGGTGGCTTTGACATGACATTGGGTAGCTTGTGGGTGTTTATAATGATCTTGTGATGAGAACATGTTACCATGTGTGAGCTTTGCAAGTTCTAGATCATTTTAACTCATTTTGCTCATATCTTGGCTTATGCTCATGAGAGGCAATTTTTCGAAAATTTGCCATAATTGTTGATAGCTTTGTCAAATGCTTCTATATCTTTACCATCATGACGGCAATGACATTTCTGAACTGTGCACCATCTTGTTTGACCATTGTCGTGCTCGTAGCAAATTTTAGTGCTCTATGTCTATTTGAGAAGCCTAGAGTTGAATTTTTTGCATTTTCGGCTTGATTCATGCATTGTCAACAAGGGGGAGAAGTTTGGGCATGAAAAAGCTTGCTGCATACATTTAGAAGGTGTTCATACAGTTTGGGATGCATTTTGAGAAGTTGGAATTTTTCTTTGGTCACCGGTCTAACCGGTGTGGACACCGGTCTGACCGGTGTGGAAGGTTCCCAGAATGGTCACCGGTCTGACCGGTGTGAGCAGTGATGCTCTTTGTTGTGTGCATCCTGTCTTGGAGAGTTTGCATATGTTCAGGGGGAGCTTGCATGTGTTCAGGGGGAGCTCTTTTGGTTCATTGCTTTGGTGGTTTTGCTCTTTGTGTACCGATGGCGTGGAGCCCTTCTTGCCTCCCCTGTGAGGAGTCGGTACGAGCTTTGCTCTCAAGTGATCTTGTTTTTGTCTTGTGTTTGGACTTTTCATCACTTGTGGAGCTTGTGTTGTTTTGTTGTTGATTTTCTTTTATTTTTCATATGGTGACTGTGTGTGTTGTCAATGCACTCATCAAGGGGGAGATTGAGGACCAGGAGCGTCCGAGGACCAGAGTGGTCGCTCCTTAGTGATGAGTGATTGACAACGTTGTGTGGACTGACTCTTGGCCGAGTATTGCAGGTATGGGCTGCGGCTTGATTTGCGCGGTGCAGGTGAAGAACGGGCGCGAAAGGTCTTAGCCTTGCGGGGCCTCTGCGTGGCTGTTGAGCTGACGGGAGGGACAAGTAGGCTCGGTTCGAGGGACCCGGTGGCCAGCGGGATCAAGCGCGGGACTCATGGGCGTGCAAGAAAAGCAAGACGAAGTCGAGTGGGGTTTGGTGGTTTCCGCCTCAAAACCATCAGCGAGCCGGGATGATCGCGGCGACCAAGTCAAGGAACAAGGCAAGATCGAGTAGGCGGTCCGTGCGGCGGAAGCGAAAGACTTGTGGCTTGAAGCTTGGCGTGGAGGTCGAGCGTCGTCTGCGGGGTTTCACCAGTGGTTCACCACAAAACCACTGGAGGTTCCTTGGTTGAGCCGAAAGCCAAGTCCGGAGGCTCGGCGGGTCGACGACAGCGCCGGACCGGTCTGACCGGTGGACCAGACCGGTCTGACCGGTGGCAGCCGTGGACGTCGAGAAGGTCCGAAGCGGAGGACACGCGGCGGGATCGCAAGGCTTGCGTCGAGGCTAAGCAAGGTGCGGTGCTCGGCTGTCCGTCCGATGGAGAAATCATCAAGTTTCCGAATTTGCCCTCGAGGGGTGTGTATCGACTCAAGGGCATTGTAGTCATTTGCCACCTCTCCGGGACCCGATATATATTGGAGATTGGTGGGAGATGGCAGCCATCTTGCTGGGTCTAGGGTTTTCATTTGCTCTCTTAGTTTTCTCATTTTCCCTTCCTAATTTCCATAGGATTAGCTTGAGAGCTTCATAGCAAGATCTTTAGAGAGGGATGGATGTTTGGGTGGCAAGCTAGTCTTGTATGGATCTTTTGTGATGTATAGAAGATTCAGCGGTGTTTCATCTCTCTCACGTTTTTCCATTTTCGGTGATTTTTGAGACCTTTTCTTTGGATTTTCGTGGAGGCGAATCGGAGGTGTTTTCTTTGCGTTCTTGTTGAGGGATTCACACATGAGTACCTAGAGACTCTTTTCCTGGTGATCCTCCCTCACAAATTCGTGGAAAAGCTTTTGATTCGGTGTTTTTCTTAGGAACCCTAGATGAGGTGTTCTTGAGGGTTGACTTTCGATTCCTCACGATTCGGTGAGTTTTGGGGCTTGATCTCTTAGCCACGGGATGCCCATGAGGTACTCCTAGTATCCCCAAAGTCTCACTTGAATCCGTGGAGTAGATCGGGAGATCGGGTGAAAGGAAATCTAGGTTTTGCTCGCGGCTCTGTTTTCTCCCGAGGTCCCAGACCCACACCGGTCTGACCGGTGCCCTACACCGGTCTGACCGGTCCAGGTCAAGTTGGGGTTTTCTCCGAGGAAACAGTGCTGTGATGCTTTGATTGTCCAGATACAATTCCTGTTCAAGTTTGATGCAGTTTGGATCTGAAGAGTTTTATTCACTCTCGGTTTCACGATGAGTTCTGTGGCTAGATTCTGATTTCACTCGTTCCCGTTTGCATCATAGCCTGGGATTTCCATCTAGGCTTGCTGGGCAAGTTCTGGACGATTTTTAGGAAGGTTGCCAGGGACCGGTCTGACCGGTGCCCTACACCGGTCTGACCGGTGTAGTGTTGTTTGAGAGTGGTCACAGGAGTTGGGCGGGTGACCCGGTGTTTGAGGTCCGGGTGACCCGGTTTGCCTCTGTTAGCTCCCGGGTGACCCGGAGTGTGTTGGTCGGGTGACCCGTCCTTTGACCGATCTGACCGGTGCTGCTGACCGGTCTGACCGGTGCTGGCCTGTGTGCCCGAGTTGGTTGTTCCGCTGCTTGTCTCGAGCACTTGGATCAGTGTGTTGTTCCTAGGGTCAGTAGCATCTTGATTTTTACGTGATCTTGACAGCACTTGTGGAGTTCGGTTGGAA
>OFGU01000165.1_pt1 | contig 9778 bp, 6 predicted proteins | sample 1521841 | NCBI WGS metagenome assembly OFGU01 (sample SAMEA2553413, study PRJEB24118) | soil metagenome
CGGACGAGCGGTGCGAGGTCGGGCACGTGGTGCGGTAGGCCGATCGAGGGGGCGGAGGAACCCGGCACCCCAAGCGCGGCGGCATAGGGCTGGCTGCGCTCCTTCAGCGCCGCACCGCGCAAGACGCGGGCGACATAGGGCATGTACGCGACCGACAGCGCGATCGCGGCCGCCCACAAGCCCGCGCCGAAGACCGCGGCGGCCAGGACCGCGAGCAGGATGCCCGGAAACGCGAACAGGACGTCCAGACCCGGGGAGCCCACCGCGGCGGCGCCCCCCGGGCGCCACGGGGACGCCCCCGCCAGCACAGTGCCGGCGATCATGCTGCCGACGACGACCGCCAGCGGCCCGAGCATGGAGGTGGCCGCCCCGGCCAGCAGCCGGGACAGCACGTCACGGCCCTGGAAGTCGAAACCGAGCAGGTGCCCGCCGGCCGGCCCGACCCAGGCCAGCGACAGATTGGGCAGGTTGGGGTCGTAAGGGGCGAGAAAGGCACCGAACAGCGCCACGAAGGTCGCGATCGCGATGACGACCGCGGACGCGATCCCGGCCGGCCCGCTCGCCCGCAGCAGGGCCACGGCCCGGCCGCGCCGGCCTGCCGGGACGGCCACCGGGATAGCCGCGCTCACTGGGCGCGGCTCCCCAGCGCGACCCGGGGGTCAAGCACCGCGTACAGCACGTCCACGATGAGGTTGACCACCACGAACGCGGTCACGAGCACCAGCGCTATCCCCTGGACCACCGCGAGGTCCTTGGATTCCGCGGACTGGACAAGGTAGGCGCCGAGCCCGTTCAGCCCGAACGCCACCTCCACCACCGCCGCGACCGCGATCAGTGAGGCGATCGTGATCCCGGTGATGGTGGTGATCGGGATGGCCGCGTTGCGCAGCACGTGCCGCCGGATCAGCTGGCGGGCCGGGATGCCGCGGCTCACTGCCGTCTGCACGTGCTCGCGGGCGCCTTCCTCCCGGATCGTGGCCCGGGTCACCCTGGCGACGATCGCGAGCGATGAGGTGGCCAGGGCGATCGCGGGCAGGGTGAAATGCCTGACGTCGTCCAGGAAGCTGGTGCCGTTACCCAGCGCCGGGAACCAGCCGAGCCTGACCGCGAACAGCAGGATCAGCACGATGGCGGCGACGAACGCGGGAATCGCTGCCGAGACCGCGGTCACCACGAGCGTGCCGGTGTCCAGTGCCCCCTGCCGCAGGCCAGCCACGATGCCCAGCCCGATACCGAACACCCCGATCAGCAGCGACGCGTACAGCACGAGCCCGGCGGTGGTCCAGATCCTGGATGCGATCAGCGAGGACACGTTCTCCCGCAAGGTGATGGAGATGCCCAGGTTCCCGTGCAGCGCGTTGCCCAGCCAGTACCAGTACTGCGCGAAAAACGGCTGGTTCAGGTGATAACGCGCCTCCAGCACGCGCACGCTGGCAGGCGGCAGGGACCGGCCGCCGGAGAGCGCCGCGATCGGGTTACCCGGCGCCAGGTACATCGCCGCGAAGATCACGAAGCTCGCGACGAGCAGGCTGGCCGCCAGCATGGCCAGCCTGCGCGCGAAGAAGCGCCAGCGCATGCTCAGCCGGACCCTCGCGCCCCGCCCAGGCTGTCGGCCCATGGGGCGAACATGTAGGCGAAGGAGGAGATGGCGCCGGTAAGGCCCTTGCCCAGCAGCAGCAGCGACGTCGGCTGTGCGTCGGGGATCCAGGGCAGCTGCGCCGCGGTGAGTTTCTCCGCCCGCGCCACCAGTGCCGCCCGCTGGTCCGGGTCGGCAGTGCCGCGCGCCTGCTCCAGCGCGGCGGTGATCTGCGGGTTGCTGAAGTTGTCGTAGTTCTGCGAGCCGCCTGGCAGGTCGAAGGTGGCCAGCAGGCCCGCCGGGTCGGCGTAGTCGCCGTAGTTCACGGTCAGGAAGCCATCGATGCCCGCCCTGGCCTTGGGGTCGATGAAGAAGTTGATGTAGTTCTGGGCTGACACCGACTTCAGGACCACCTTGAGCCCGATAGCCTGGGCCGCCGCCTGGTAGGCGCCGGTCACCGCGGCGATGTTCGCCAGCTGGCTGGAGGTCCCGATAGTGATCGTCTTCCCGGTCGCCCCGGCCTGCTGCACGAGCTTCTTCGCCTGGGCGAGGTCCTGGTTCATCACCGGCGAGCTGCTGTAGGCGGCGGCGAAGACGGACTTGCCGTAACCGAAGGTGCCCGGGTTGGACAGCCAGCGCGGCATCAGGGCCGCGCCCTTGTAGACCGAGTTGATGATGCCCCGGCGGTTGAGCGCCAGCGATAGCGCCTGGCGCACCCGGACATCACCGAGCGCACCTTTGAGGCTGGACACGATGAGGGCGTCCGTGGACCAGCCGGGTCCCTGATAGACCTTGACCGCGCTGCTGCCTTTGAGCTGGTCCAGGGTGGACAGCCCGAACGAGTATGAGCCCTGGATAGCGCCGGTGAGCATGCCCGAGGTGAACGAGGAGATGTCCGGTGCGCCCTTGAGGGTGATCTGGCCGACCAGCGGGTGGACCGAGGGGTTCCAGTAATGCGGGTTACGGACCGCGACCACGCCTACGCCCGGCGTCCAGGACTTGAACTCATAGGCGCCGGTGCACATGATGCTGCCCGCCGGGGTGCCGTAGTTCTTGCCCTGCTTCACCGCGAAGCTCTTCTCGATGATGATGCCGGGCATCGAGGCCAGTTCGCCCTCCAGCCAGTAATCCGGCTGCTTGAGGGTGATCGTCACCTGGCTGGCACCGGTGGCCTGGATCGAGGCCACCCGGCTGAACACTGCACCGTAGAACCCGCCGAGCTTGGGGTCGGTGTTGCGGTCCAGGCTGAAGACCACATCGGCGGGCGTCACCGGGTGGCCGTCCCAGAACTTCACGCCCGGGCGGAGCGTGAACACGAACGTGGTCGGTGACGGGTTCGTGACGGTGGCCAGCCCTGGCTGCAGTGAGCCGTCCGGCGCCTGGCGCAGCAGCGACTCGCACATCAGCGAGTCCGCGGTGTTCTCCGGGTAGTCGAAAGCGAAGATGGGGTCCAGCGAGTTGACATCACGGTAGACAGCCCAGACGACGGACGGCACCGTGGTGGTGCCCGCCGGTGTCGTCGCCACCAGGCCCGTGGTCGGCGAGACATTTCCTGATCCGGAACCGCCCCCGCTCGCCGACCGGCCGCACGCCGCGGCCACCAGTGCGCACGCCGCCATCACGGCGGTCACTGTCCACCGGTTCAGTCTCCAGCCCATCTGTCCTCCTTGCGGGGATTCCATCCCTGGTGCCGGGAGTGGTCATTGCTGCTGGTAAACGACCTGGCCCCGGATCCAGGTCTGGCTGACACTCGCCTGGCAGATCTCCTGCGACGGCAGGTGGGCGAGGTCGGTGCTAACGATCGCGAAGTCGGCGTTGTGACCCGCCCGGACCCAGCCGGTCACCGCGCTGAGGCCGTTGACCCTGGCGCTGCCCGAGGTGTACGCGGCCAGTACCGACGTCAGGGTGAGGGCCTGCCCGGGGAGGAATGGATCGCCGTCGTGGCCACCCGCCAGTGCGGGCAGGCTCCGGTTGACTGCCACGTGCGCTCCCCAGAGTGGGTTGGGGCTGCTGACCGGCCAGTCACTGCCCGCGCACAGCGGAGCGCCCGCTGCCTGCAGCGACCGGAACGGGTACTGCCAGCCGGCCCGGCGTTCCCCCAGGAAGGGAATGGTCAGCTCGTCCATCTGGGGTTCATGGGTGGCCCAGAGCGGCTGGATGTTGGCAGTGGCGGACAGCCGCGCGAAGCGCGGGATGTCATCGGGATGCACCACCTGCAGGTGGGCCAGGTGGTGCTGGGGCCCCGGGCTGCTTGGCCCGCCATCCGCCACCCGGGCGCGGCGGGCGGCCGCCAGCGCGTCCAGGGCGTTACGGACAGCGCGGTCACCCAGCGCGTGGAAGTGGACCTGGAAGCCCTCCCGGTCGAGTGCGGTCACGAAGGAGGGCAGTTCGCCGGGGTCGATGAAGTCAAGACCGGCCTGGCCGGTTGAGCATCCGCCGTGGTCCAGGTAGGGCTCGAGCATGGCAGCCGTGTGGTTCTCGGCGACGCCGTCGAGCATCATCTTCACGCTCGTGGCATGGAAGTTGCCGGCCTGCCCGGTGCGGCGCCGGTCGAGCAGTTCGGGGATCTGCTCCATGCCCCGGTCCCGCTCCCACCACAGGGCGCCGGCCACGGTCGCGCGGAGCGTGCCCGCCTGTGCGGCCCGCAGGTAGGCGGTCATCGGATCGGCCGCCCCGTCGTACCGGCCGATGATCGCGTCCTGCCAGCCGGTGATACCCAGGGACAGCAGGTGGGCCTGGGCCGTCAGCAGCGCCTGGTACCAGTCCTCCGCGGTGACCTCGGGCAGCAGACGGGACACCAGGGTGGCGGCGCCCTCCTGGAGCATGCCGATGGGCTCGCCCGCTGCGTCCCGCTCGATCCGGCCGTCCGGTGGATCCGGCGTCAGCCGGTCGATGCCGGCCAGTGCGAGCGCCCGGCTGTTCACCCACGCCCCGTGGCCGTCCCGGTTGGGCAGGAAGACCGGGCGGTCAGGCACCACGGCGTCCAGCGCCTGCCGGGCCGGGATGCCGCCAGGGAAGGCGTCCATGGACCAGCCGCCGCCGCAGATCCACTCCTCGTCCGGGTGGGCTCTGGCGTAGGCGGCGACCAGTTCCAGATAGCCGGATGCGGTTGTGGCTGGACCCAGGTCACAGCGCCGCAGCCGGTCGCCCGCGAAGACAGGGTGGGCATGCGCGTCGATGAAGCCGGGGAGCAGAGTGCCACCGGTCAGATCGACAGGGGTCGCGCCGCCCAGTGGCCTGGCCTGGCCGACCTCGGTGATCCGGCCGTCGGCGACCCGGACGCAGGTGCCCTCGGGGAGGAAGGTGCTGCCATCGAAGACCGTGCCGCCATGGAAGACCAACTCTTCGCTGACCGGCACTTCTGGCCTCCCTGGCGGGCGGGATGTCCGGGATTAGATCAGAGGTCCAAATTATTGTCAATGTTTATGACTATGCCTTGGGCGAGAATAAACTCGGACGGCTCTGCGGGCCTGAGTTCCGATCACTTGAGGGCACCTACGCTGATCAGCAGCCCTGCCGTGGGCCCGCATCCGGAACCAGGAGACCTGCCATGACCAGCCAGACCGCGACGAGCCAGTTTCCGGAGCCGGGCGGCCGGCGAGGTCTGCGGCGTGGCAGCCTGTCGCCCGAACTGATCGTTAAGGAAAGCCTGCGGCTTCTCGACGGGGAGGGCACGGAGGGGTTCAGCCTGCCCAAGCTCGGCCGCGCACTGGGTGCGGACCCGACCGCGGTCTACCGGCACTTCGCCAGCAAAGATGACCTGATCCTGGCCATCGCCGACCAGCTCATCGAAGAGGCCATGACCGGGTTCTCCCCGCAGCGGTGCTGGGTCGACACGGTGCTCGATGCCACCCGGCGGCTGCGCCGTACCTATCTCGCCCACCCGGCGGCGGCTTCGCTGTCGGCCTGCCGCACCACGCAGCGCCCGGCCGAGATGAAGACCGTGGACATCCTCATCGGAGCCGTCCTCGCCGCCGGGTTCGAGGGAGCGGAGGCCGCACTCCTCTACCGTGCGCTTGGCGACTTCGCGCTCGCCTGGGCCGGCGGCGAAGCGGACTTCCTCGCCCTGGACGAAGGCGCACAGCGGTCGGACCGGGCCGCCTGGACCCGTGCGTACCTGGCGGTGGACCCAGCGGAGTACCCGCACATCTGGCAGGTCAGGGAGGAACTGCCGGGGGTGGACGACGACGCGATCTTCGAGACGGTCCTGTCGCTGGTCATCAGCGGGCTCATCGCGCGATCGCCGCGTCCCTGCGCCTGCCACGCGGACCGCAGCCGGTCATGAGCGCGTGGGCGGCCGGGCGCCACAGGCGGCCGGCCGCCCAGGTGCGGCCCGGTGCAGCAGGCGGCCGGCCGCCCAGGTGCGGCCCGGTGCAGCAGGCGGCCGGCCCGGGTGCGGCCGCTCTGTGATCAGTGCCGTAGCCAGACGCTGAACTGCCGGCCGTTGCCCGAGGGGTAGCTCGCGCTGATCGTCAACCTGCCAGCGGCGGTCCCGTCCGCGGTGCCGATGAGCTGGTAGGTGGCCCACGGCCCGGACAGCGTGCCGTGCTTACCGCTGGCGGAGGTCACGCTGGTGTTCCGGAACTCCCAGAGGCGCAGGTCGCTCGCCGCGACGCTGCGCCTGGTGGCGTGGATGGAGGCCAGCAGTGTCGCGTGCCGGTAGACCACCACCGCCGGCGTGGCCACTGCCACCGTCTGGGTCGTCCCCGCCGTGGTATCGGTGGCGGTGAAGTAGTCGTGGCCGGCCTGGTGGTAGATCCGGATCGTCAGCACGTCACCTACATCGGGCGACAGACGGAACGCGCCGGAGCCGAACCGCCGGCCGAAGTAGCCGACGCTGTGCGCGCCACCGCCGCAGACGACAGCGATCGAGGCCAGGTACCGGGTGTGGATCGAGGGCAGGTACCGGGTGTCGCCGGACAGTGAGATCGCCGCTCCGGCGTTGCTGGCCGGATCGGCGCGGCAGGCCGGGATCTTCAGGGAGGCCCCGACGTAGCGGAAACGCCATCCGCCGCCGGTCACATAACCCGCGCTGCCCCTGGTGTAGCTGGCCCGGATCGCGGGGTGGCCGGCTGGAGTGGCCGTGGCCGCCAGGGCGGGGGCGGCTGGGGTCGCCGTGGCCGCCAGGGCGGCTGAGGTGGCGCCGGTGGCGCCGGCCACGGCCAGGCCTCCGGCCGTCACGGCAGCCAGGAATGCGAGGGTCGTGGGCCTATGCATCGCTACACCTCTTCTATCCCGGTTCCATACCCCCGGGCGGGCACCGTGCACCGCGAGGACCTCCCCAGACTGGGACCCAACCCCCTGGCGAGCGCCGTCCACCGCGGGCCTCCCCAGACTGGGACCCAGGCTGGGCGCACGGTAAGGGACGTTGGCCCACCCGCCCGGGGCCGTCTGTCCCTTCGCGCCGCCATCGTCCGGGACCGGCTTCACGCCACTGTCAGGATTCGCGGATAACCCCGGCCGGGTCCTTGTCGCTGCGCAGCCCGCGGTAGGAGGGGGCACGCATCCGCCCGGCCCGGGTCCAGCCGGTGAAGCTCACCTCGATGACCAGTTCCGGGTCGGCCCAGACAGCAGGACGTGCGTGCTCAGGCGGGACCGGGGTGGCGAACGGCGAGGTATCCCGGCGCAGCGGTGCCAGCCGCTCGCCGAGCATCTGCAGCGCCTGCTGGCTGAACCCGGTCCCGACGTGCCCGGCATAGGCCAGCCCTGACGGGCCCTGCACACCGATCAGCAGTGACCCGATCTGGCCGGTGCGCTGCCCACCGCCCGGTTTCCACCCGCCGACGACGACCTCCTGCTGGCGGACATTCTTGATCTTGCGCCAGCTGCCGGTCCGCCTGCCGGGCTCGTAACGGGACGCGAGGCGTTTGGACACGATGCCTTCCAGCCCGTGCTGACGGGACACGGCCCGCACGTCCTCGCCGCTTTCCCCGGTGAACGATGGCGGGGTCTGCCAGCCCGGGCCGTCAAGACCGAGCGCCTCCAGCAGCGCCCGCCGCTGGTGGTAGGGCTCGTCGAGCAGCGGCCGCCCGTCCAGGTGGAGCAGGTCGAAGGCCAGGTAGGTGACGGGCAGCTGGGTGGCCAGGCGCTGGGCCGCCGCGGCCGAGCGCGGGTTCATGCGCTGCTGGAGTGCCTCGAAATCCGGCCAGTTGTCCTCACCCAGGACGACGATCTCCCCGTCGAGGACCGCCTGCCGCCGGCCGAGCGCCGCCCCCAGGCCAGCTAGTTCGGGGTAGTGATCGGTGATGTCCTGCCCGGTCCGCGACAGCAGCCGGACCCGGCCAGCCCCGGCGTAGGCCAGTGCCCGCAGCCCGTCCCACTTCATCTCATGCGCCCAGCTGCCGTCATCGGGCGGGAGGTGATCCGAGGCGCGGGCGAGCATGGGCCGGATGAACGGCGGCAGCGGCTGCCGCTCCCGGTGGATCATCCAGCTGTCACCGCCGGTACGGAACAGAACGTATCCGCCCGTCAGCCGCTCTCCGTGCAGGGTGACCTTGACCTCACGGTCATCCCATTTCAGCGTGTCGTAGCTGCCCCGGTCCCAGATGGTGACCGTGCCCGCCCCGTACTCGCCGCGCGGGATCTCGCCGGCGAAGCCCGCGTACTCCAGCGGGTGATCCTCGGTGCGGACCGCGAGGTGGTTGGCAGCCGGATCGTCCGGCACCCCCTTGGGCAGCGCCCAGGACACCAGGACGCCGTCCCGCTCCAGCCGGAAGTCCCAGTGCAGCCGCCGCGCGTGATGTTCCTGGACCACAAAACGGCCCGCGGCCCCCGGCTTCCCGGAACCCGCGCCGGAGGAACCTGTGCCAGCGGACCCCGGCGCGGGCATCGGCTCTGGTGTCCGACCCTGGTTCCGCTTCCGGCGGTAAGCCTCCAGCGGGTCCATAACCCTGACCTACCCCGGAAGCCTCCATGATCGCGCACCGGGGCCGGCGGCTGGCCTGATGCCAACGCCGTAGCCGGGTGCGGTAGCTGAAGGCTAAAGACGGTAATCCAGAACGGGAGATTCCTCTTGACGATCTCAAATGACAACAGCGAGACTCGTTGTGCAAGGTCGTGCATGGTCATTCTGGATTCGGGAGGAAACGATGACGTTACGGTTCTTGGGAGTCGACCCGGACAGCCCTCATGATGGGTCCCCGACCCTGTGGGACGGTAGCTATTCACCAAGTATCAGCGGCGTGAGATGACGGCTGCGGGCGTGGGCGTGTTATCCGGTGGGTTCGAGAGCGGGTGGCAGCCAGGCGTGGCCGCTGAACAGGTCGCGGAGGGCGTCGAGTTTGCTGATGCCCCATTTGGCGGCGGTGGACAGGTAGGACTGGACGAGCGCGAACTCCGCAAGTCCGGTGAGGGTCCGCCAGCAGCCTCCGGAGCCGCGCTGCTGGACCTTGACCGGCCGGATCGTCCGCTCGGCTTCGTTGTTGGAGAAGATATCCAGGTCGGGGCGGGTGGCGAACCGCAGGATCATGTCCTCGAAAGTGCGGAACCGGCGGGCGAGGCGGCGGGCGTCCTTCGCGGTGGCGGTGCGCCGGTAGAGGTTGGCGGCCAGGCCGGCGGCGGCTAGTGCCCGGTAGCGGGTGACCAGGTCTTCGAGGACCGCTGCGTCCAGGACGGACTGACCGGCGAGGCGTGCGGCCCCCGCGGCGTCGCGGGCCTCGATCAGCAGGGCGGCCATCTGGGATGCCCACTCCTGCTGGGATGGCTCGAAGTCATACAGGCCCTTCAGATCTCTGAGCAGATGGACTCCGCACCAGGCGTGCAGGGCGCTGGTCAGGTGCCCGTAGCCGGCGTAGCCGTCGCGGACGATCACGCCTTCGTAGCCGGGCAGCACTCCGCCGGCGTCGATCGCCTCCGCTGACCGGTCACCGGTATGCATGCAGGTGAGATAGCTGGTGCAGGCCAGGTGCACGTACCGGGTCCCGCCGGCGGTGCGGGCCGGGGTCTCGTCGGCGTGGACCGCCGCTGCGGCCTTCAGCAGCTCCCGGACCCGGTCCATGAACCCGCTCGCCTCGACCAGCACGGCGGCCTTCCCGCGGATCCCGGCCATCCACCCGGTCGAGACCGCGATGCCGGCCCGCTGGCACAACAGCACCGTTGCCCGGTAGCTGGGGCTGTGGTGGCCGCTGCCCCGGGTCGCAGCCTGCGCGCCGGTCTCCGGGCCGGACCTCGCCCGGGCGCGCACCGTCCCCGGCAGACGCGTCG
>OFGU01000167.1_pt1 | contig 9756 bp, 8 predicted proteins | sample 1521841 | NCBI WGS metagenome assembly OFGU01 (sample SAMEA2553413, study PRJEB24118) | soil metagenome
TATGTCCACACCCCTGCGGTATCACGCACGGCGCTGGCAGGAGCTCGGCGTGCACGCCACGCTGGCTCCCGCCGGGCAGGTCATCGTGCCGCAGGCCATGCTGGCCCTGTCGGCCAGCAACGTCTGGGCGAGCGCCTACACGGCGAGCCTGGGAGCGTCGGGGCCGATTATCTTGCTGCACTGGCAGGGCCAGGGGTGGCGGAAGGTCCCCGGCCCGCTTCCGGCCGGGGGGCTGCTCGGGCCGATGTCGCGAGACGGCGCCGGCGGACTGTGGCTCGGTGCGGTCAGCGCTGGGCGCACGCCGGTCATCCTGCACTACCGGGACGGCACCTGGACGACCTATCAGGCTCCCTCGGACAGCGCGGGGGTGGTCTCGCCGCCCCCGGGCTCGCCGGTGATGGCAACCGCCGTGGGCCGGTTACGGGCGGCGGCCAGCAGCGGGTCGAAGTGGACGATGGAGCGGGCCCGGCCGAGGGTCTCGCCGATGTAGGGGCCGACCCAGGTGGCACCGTCCCGGCCGGCATCGTCCATGCCAGCCACGTTCCGGTCTCCCAGGTCCACGGTGGCGGTCGGCACCCCGCCGGCGATCGTGTAGAGCGGCTGCCGCTGGACATAGGAGGGAAGCCGGACCCGGTCCCCCGGCAGTGATTCACACAGCAGGGAGAACTGGTCGCCGGTGGAGTTGACCACGTCGATACCGATGTCACGGTAATGCTCGACCAGGGCCTCGACCCGGCGCTGGCACAGATCGCGGGACGGCGCGGTCACCGCGAGCCGGTGCCAGCCGTACACGAACGGCAGCCGCTCCTTGGTGATCCCATGCTCAAGCATGCGGGCGGCTTCTATCTGCTCGGCCAGCGCCAGCGGCAGGTCGACACCCGCTTCCCTGATATGCGCGTCCATGTCCCTGGCGTGAGCGAGTTTGCGGCCCACGTCCTTGCTGGCCTTCGCCGGGGGGATCAGCCGCATCCGGGAACTGATCTCCACCGGGTAGGGGAGCGAGTCAGCGAAGTGCAGCCACGGCTCCCCATCGGGGAAGGACATCACGTCAGGGAACCGGGAGAAAGAAAGGAACGCCACATAGGACTCCCCGGCCGGGTGTTCCAGCCGCAGCAGTGTACGGCCGTTATGCACCTGGCCTTCCAGCAGTCCCTCGATCTCGCCCGCCCCCCAGGTCCGGCGGCGGGCGGCCGACGGCAGCGGGTCACCCAGCGTCCCGGCCAGCGCGTGGCGCAGCAGCCAGGCGATCTCGTCGCTGGTCGCGTGACGGGCGTGCAGTGCGCTGGCGGCCAGCGCCCGGCCGAGCCGCTCGGCCTGTTCCGTCCAGCGCGCGATCTCGCTGCCGGCCACCGCCTCGTCGGTCAGGCCAAGGACTTGCTCACTGGCCCGGTAGGCGTTGACGAACTGGGAGAACATCCCGCCCGACAGCTGGGCCCGCATGCCGCGCTGCCCCAGCCGGACACCCAGGTAGACCTCTTTGGTCCAGAAGTCCTTGGCCCACACGTGCCGGTACATCTCGTCCAGGTAGTCACGCCAGCCCGGCCCGCCATCGGAGGTGCCATCCAGCCTGGCCGCCCATTCGGCCGCGGGATAGGAGCGGTGCGCGACCCGCAGGTGCACCTCCGCGTCTGGCAGCCTGATGGCCGCCAGCGCCACCGTGATGTTGACCGCCATCGCCTCCCGCTCAGGCGGGGTGGTGAACTCATAGGCATGGGTCGGCAGCCGGTAGTAGGCCCAGGCGTGGCTCTCGGTCAGCAGGATGCGGTCGTCGAAGTACCGGACACTGAGCCGGCTGCGCCCTCTGGTCCGCCCGCTCACCGTGCCGCCCTCCGCTGCTGCGGGCTGGCGGCCAGGGCGGCGACCAGCACGCCCGCCAGCGCGGTGTAAGCCTGGAGTACGGGCGGACGGAGCTGGCTCAGCCGTGACGGCGTGCCGGAGGGATCGAGACTGTCCCGGATCCCGCGTTCGGCCGCTGGCTCGGCCAGGTGATCGTCCCAGGGCACCCGCACGATCGCTCTGCACCGCCCTCTGACGACGAGTTCTGCCTGCTCGGCATGGGGCACGCTGCGCTTGCTCAGGCCGTTCAGGACAGTGATCGAATTCGCGGTGAGCGCGTCGTAGCCATGCGAGCCGAGCCACTCCTGGGTCATGCCGAGTGCCCGTGGCGCATCCGGGCTGGCCGGGGCGACCAGCACCAGCTGGTCGGCGACGGCAAGCACCCGGGCCACCGCGGAGGCGCCCGGGTCGGCCAGGGTGATCGGGTAACGCGCGGACAGCGCGTCGAGCATCCGGCGGTACTCCAGATCGCCCATGGTCAGGGCACCATCACCGCCGACCTCGGGAACGATCACGTCGGGCCGGCCCCGTCCCTGGGGATCCGGCTGCGCCTGCCGCCCCTTGGGCGCGGCGTGCCGGCCTGGCGAGGAGTGGGAATGATGACCGGCTGGCCCGGCTGGGCCGGCTGGCCCGGCTGGGCCGCCTGGCCCTGCCGCGGGTGTCCCGGCTGGGGACGGGCCGGCCAGCAGTGCGCTGACCTTCATCGCCGATCCGGCTGCCGCCATCTCCGCCAGCGAGGCAGGACCGGGATTGAGGTCGAGCGCCGCCACCGCTTCCCCGCGCATGCTGGCCAGCAGTTCCGCGATAACCAGGGTGGTCACAGTCTGCCCGGCGCCGACGGTGCACCCCAGGACCGCCACGAGCCGGGATCCGGTGACCGGGAGCACCACCCGGGCCCGGTCGCGCCGCTCGTGGTCGGGACGGCCGGGGCCGAGACCACCGGGAACGACCACGACGTGATCCCGCCAGCTGGCGCTGCGCTGCTCGGCAGGACCGCTCAGTGCCCGCTCGACCGCACGGGCCGGGCGGGCCACGGCCGGGTCGGCCGATGCCCGCTGAGCAGGCACGACCACCACCGGGGGCGGTGTGACCGGCGGCTGCAGCGGGGCGGCCGGCGGCTGCAGCGGGGCCGGTGGCTGGGGCCCGGCTGGCTGCTGGCGGCCAGGCGGCGCCAGGTCGTGACCGGGCCGGGGCTGGCGAACCTCAGCCCCGCCATGGGCGGGCAGGGCACCCGGAGCGATGGCCGGGGGTGAAGCAGCCGGGGCTGCGGATGCAGCGGCCACCCGCACCCGCCCAGCCGGCCCGGCGCCAGTCAGGGATCCGGCGTCAGGCCAGGAACCGGCACCCGCCGGCGCACCAGCGCCAGCATGGGATCCGGAACCGGCCTGCGAGCCGGAACCAGCCGGCGAGCCGGCGCCGGCCTGGGATCCGAAGCCGGCTGGGGGCCCGCCGCCCGCGGGCTGGCCGAACCCGTCCGCCGGATCGAGAGCCGGCACCGGCGGGGCCGGGCGGGGCGGGCGGGCGGGGCCCCCCTTCCCGCGGGCGGGCACGGCCCGGGGGGGCGGGGGGGGGGGCGCGGCGGGGGTGGCGGGCGCCCCGCCCACCCCCCCCCGCGCCACGCCGGCCCGTGAACCCCAGCCCCCGCAGCACCGTGATCGCGATATCCCGCATCATCGTGTCGCCGGCCGCGTAATCAAACAGCACCACGCTGCCAGCCGAGATCAGCACCCGGCCATCCGCCTGGTGCGCGCGCAGGTCCGAAGGCTCGGGCATGCCCTCCAGGATCGCCGCTACCGCCGCGCTCATGCCGCTATGATACCAGAGTTTTAAATCTTTTTGCACAGGCGGGCGGAAGAAACCCGCACGTCACGCCAACTCGGTCCGCCTATTGCCGGAGATCTGGGCCCGATGCGGCCTGAGCAGGCCAGACACTAGCTCACACTAGCTGGGACTAGCTGGGACTAGCTCAGACAAACGCCCGCTAGCACCATTCTGCCCCTCAAACTGCCCCTCGTAATGATCTCCCGGTAGCTGCTCGAACTGCCCACTCTCACAGGCGTCGACCCTACATTCGAAGACCAACGCGGCCAGGCGAACGTGCCGGTAGCAGCGGCCACGACCCGCCTCGCGACCGCGCCGGGAGCTTCTGACGCCTCTCCCCCTTACGGCCATCTCACCGGCCGCCATGTCGCTACCCAGAGTGAGAGCGCAAGTAGTCCCTGCCCTCCGAGCCGCTCTCCCTGCCGACTCGGCCGGCTGACTCGCGCTCGGCGCGATTTGTCTGTGGCGCGCAGATCGTCCGTTTCTGCATGACTGTGTTGACGCCGCGGCTGCACCGGCGCCGTGCCTCGGACGCCGAGCCTGCTGCGCAATGCCTCATCTGACGACCGGCGGATGAAGCGATACAGCTTCCCGCCCAGGGGGAGGGTCTGGTGTCAGCTCGCAACCAGATTGGCCCCGCCGTTCGCCACGTCCTGCGGGGTGCGGAGCGGCACCCTGGCGTCGACAACGGTGCCGGCGCCTGGCGCCGAGCGCACCTCGAGGTCGCCATCGAGGAGGCGCGCGCGCTCGCGCATGCCCAGCAGGCCGAGGTGCGTTGCCGTCAGGTCGTCGAACTCGTCTGGCGTAAAGCCGCGCCCGTCGTCGGCTACCGTGAGCCTCAGCTCGTCGGCGCCGAACCCGACCGTTACCTGCAGCCGACGTGCCTCGGCGTGGCGAAGCGAGTTGCGCACCGCCTCCTGGATGATCCGGAAGGTGCCGAGCTCAATGTCTCCGGCGAGGCGGACCGCCTCTCCGGTGACCTGCAGATCGGCATGCAGATCTGCCTCCTCCTCGTCGACGTCAGCAAGCAGGCCGGAGAGCGCAGCGACCAGGCCGAGGTGGTCGAGGGTAGGCGGTCTGAGTTCCCGCGCGAGACCACGCAGACGGAGTCCTGCATCAAACGCCTGCCGGTGCGCACGGGCCAGCCTGTCAGCAGCGGAGGCAGGAATTCCCGGGGTCTCGGCGAGGCTCTCCAGGTGGCGCGCCAGGTGAAGAAACAACTGGAGCGGTTCGTCGTGCAGCTCGCGCGCAAGGCGCCGCCGCTGGTCCTCTTCGGCTTGGACCACGAGCGCGGCGTAGTGCGTGGCGAGGCGGCGATCACGGTGCTCCTCGGTGACGTCCTCGAAGATCGCCTGGGTCGAGGCGGCGCCAGTGCCGGGTGGCAACGACACCAGCCCGAGCCGGTAGTCCCGGCCATCGGGCAGGCTCAGCACTCGCCGGGCCTGCTCCCCCAGGGGAAAGCCCCCGGGGAGGAGGCTCCGGCCATGACGGCCGGTCAAGTTCCCGTTAAAGATCGCCGTGGCCGCCGGGTTGGCGTCGCATACCACGCCGTCGGCGTCGAGAAGAAGGATCGGCGCGGGGGCGGTCTCATAGAGCTGGCGGTAGCGGGTTTCCGCCGCCTCGGCCCGGGCGCGCGCGAGCCGCTCGGCCGCCACGCCCCAGCCGACGGCGACGGCCACGATGTCGAGCGTGGCGAGCTCTACGTAGTGCGCCCACAAATTGATGCGCCCCATGCCTTGCAGGCTGAAGGTGATGTCGAGGCTCATGAGCAGCGTCACCCACGCCGCTGTGACGAGCGAGCCGCGCAGCCCGAAGTTGAGCGCCGCGTACAGCAGCGGAAAGAGGAACAGCGCTTCGAACGCCAGGTGCGGGACGACGGCGAACGGTCTGGTGCCCAAGCCACCGTCAGCGAGCTCGTGCAGCAGAAACACGACCGCGACAAGCGCCTGCACCACCCAGAAGCGGTGGTCGCGCACCGGCAGCCAGGCTGCCCGGCGCCCCTCGCCGGGGCTGCTCACCAGCTCCGCCTCCCTGCCAGGGCCTGCGACAGATCCCGTAGCACCAGCCCGCCATCCCACGCTACCGCGCGGCGGACCGCTCGGCGCACGGTCGCGCCGGAAGAATCCGCGTCAAGACCGCCGCGTCATTCTGCGGCCAGTCCCGCGATCCCACGTTCACCGCCGCCAGGCACACCAGCTTCCCGACAGTCCCTGTCCGAGCGCGAGCACCGGTTCGCCGGGCGCCACAAGATTCCGATTCGGCCGCACCGCCGACACGAACTAACGGGATATCGCACGCATATCACCCCGTTCTGTGCAGCCTGCCACACGCAGCCGACCCCGGAATCGCCGCACATATCGACCATTCGATTGCGACACGGCGGGCACGCCAACCCGCCTGTACCCCGGTACCGAACGGCGGCTCTGTGTGCGTTCTCCGTGCCCCTCTCCGTCACCCAGCGTAGTGCCGGACCTGCCGAATCGGCGCGGCCGTCACCGGACCGCCCGGGATGGCGCCTGCGCGCATATCACGTAGATCTGTGTTGGAGTTCCCAGCAGCGGCGATCTCGCCGCGCCCTTGTCGATCTCAGAGCCGGGAGGGATCCGCCGGCCGGAATGCTATGAACCGCCGAGCGCTGATGAAGTCCTTTGCAGCAGTATCCGAGCGAAGGTCCTCCCAGCCCATGATCCATGTAGCGAGGCGCAACCTCCATGGGTGCCGGAGCCGGAAGCCGGCTACCACAGCCAGGCTCTCATCCTCGGAGAGGAAGCGCTGCTGCGGGGTGAACGATTCCCGCCCGATCTGGACCTGCAGCGCCGGGCGGGCCCGGATGTTGCGGATCCAGTCGGCGTCCTGGCCCCAGGCCGAGAAGATGACTGCCTCGTGGGTGTCCGGGTCGTACCTCAAGACCATGGCGACGGCGGAGTAGAGCTTGCCGGTTTTGCGTCCGGCGTGGACCAGCCGCAGGAACGTGTGGCCCAGGAGCCAGCCCCATCCGCGGCGATACAGGGGCAGCGGTATCCGGAAGACTGCCAGAGCGAGACGACCTGGCTGCCGGCGAAGACCGAGGAATGGTTTCGCGCTTCTGGCGGCTGGATGCGAAGCGGCAGAGCCTCCCACTGCCACCACCTCCGAACCGGCACGGACCACATCTGGTTCTCACGCCCAGCGAATGACGGCGTCGATATTTGACACCAGAGGCGAACGTCCTTGTTGGCCTCGCGGAGAGTCGCAGGCGGGCCCGGCGCTGACCGGCGGCGCGCTTTGCTCGGGGTGGTTCCGCCTGACACGATCGTGCACCCTCATGGGGCGGCCAGGCAGGGAAGCAGGTCCTCGCCATGCTGGGACGAGGGTCGCCGGCCACGGCAGGCCCCAGCCTGGCCGCGCCGGCCCGGTTGAGACACCTGAGCCGGAGAATCCGGCTCAATCGCACGTACCACTTCCCGGAGCCGTCGAGATATGGCGGGCCCCGGGGGGCGTGTGTGTCGGTGCGGATGATGCGCAGCATCACTCCTTGCCAATTGGCACCCTGATCTGTCCTGGCCCTGCGCCGCAACGTCATGATCACCGGCTGCCGGGGAAACCACGCCGGGGTGCTGACTGGCCCTGCTCCACGCAGTCATGCTCGCCGACTTCTTGACTGCCTGTCGTTTGGACGGCTGTTACCCAGCAGAGTGAGTGAGTGCCCGCCGTTCGATGTCCATCTGGTGCCGCTGGATCATCTCTTCGAGGTGCCGGTAGCCGAACCACCAGTGCAGGAACAGGCCGAGGACCATGCCGACGACTGGGAACACCGACCACGGGAACTCCGGGGCGGCGAACACGTTGATCACGATCACGATGGCGCAGACCAGCACGGTGACCGCTGCGTGGACCCCGATGCCGATCCGCGCCTGGGTGATCGACACCTCACGCTCGGCCCGTTGGTAGTCCTTCAAGGAGATGGTTGCCATTCCTGTCACCTCCCGTGCAGAAGAGGCCTGTGCCTGCCCGGCGAGGGCTTACGAGCGCTAGCCCCTGGCGCGGCTTCCGGCCGGGGCGCTGGGACCATGATGGGCCGGGTCAGCGGCGGCAGTTCGGTGCCGTGCAGGATCGCCACGGTGTGCATCAGCACATGCCCGAGCGCCGGTGCGATCACGCTTGCGGTCACGAGGTACCCGACTGTGAGCAGCCCGCAGCCGACTGAGATCGGCACCAGCTGCCGGTTGCGGTACTCGGCGTAGCCGAGGTGGTGCACGACGATCACCACGACGCTGGCGAGCACCGGCAGCGTCCACCGGGCCAGCCCCCCGCCGAAACCGTTCCACCCGAGTGAATGGACAAGCTGCCAGGTGATGAACGCGGGCAGTGCCGACAGCAGCACCCCCTCGGTGACGCCGTAGACGACACCCTCCCACACGAGGGCTACCCCAAGCGCCCGCCCGGTGCGCCGGTTCGATGCGGGCAGCCGGGTCATCCCGAATGCCGGGAAGGCGGCAACCAGTGGGGCGGCGAGCAGGCCCCATCCCCAGCGGGTGGTCAATAGATCGCCTGCGCCGAGGCCCAGCCACGCAACGTAGCCTGCCGACAATGCGCTAGTGACCACGAAGAGCGCGCCAATATACAGGGGCCTCCCCAGGCGCAGCCGGTTTGCGAGCAGCCAGCTAACCGCGAAGGCCGCCACGGACAGACCGATTAGCCAGAACAACGACCCTGTCCACGATGCTGCTGGCGTAGGAACTGGCATAAGAACCACCCCCTTGGCCTCACCCTCATCATCTAGCAACGCCGCAGGCGACCGCGGGCGGCGAACGCCCCGACATGACCATCCGAAAGTCCTGGTAGACCAAGTAGTCGTCCACACTCACCAGCCGATGCAGGGCAGATCACGGCGATCTGCGGAAATTGCGCTCGAGCGCGTGCAGCCTCCCGCGTGCGAGCGATCGTCACTCACGGCCGGGGACGTCACGCGGACAGCCAGTAAGGCCACCCTGGTGATCGGGTCAGTGGTCCTGGGCTTCGCGGGCCGTTGGCCACTTACTAGGTAGTGTGCCGGAAACCGATGGTGGATGGATCACTCACGCCTGCACGGGGAGGCAGGTGATGGCGCGAACTGGTGATCTCGCAGCGCGGGACCCGGCGGACCGGGCAATGGCCGCGCCTGTGCTGGAGTGCCGTGGCCTGCGTGAGGCGTTCGGTGATCTGGTTGCGGTCGACGATGTCAGTTTCTACATCTCCCCTGGTGAAACCTACGGGCTGCTGGGCCCTAATGGTGCGAGGAAGACCACCACGATCTCGATGGTTGCCGGGCTGCTTGAGCGGGAGGCAGGGCAGGTCCTTGTTGACGGCAAGCCGATGACCACCACCAGCGTGGGGGTCAAGGCGCTGTGCGGGTATGTGCCGCAGGAGGTCGCGGTCTACCCCGACCTGACGGGGCGGGAGAACCTGCGGTTCTTCGCCAGCCTGTATGGCATGCGGGGGACGCGGGCGCACCGGCGGGTGGAGGAGATCCTGGACACCATTGGCCTGACGGCACGGGGCGGCGACCAGGTCAAGAAGTACTCCGGCGGGATGCAGCGGCGGCTCAATATCGGGATCGGGTTGCTGCACCGGCCCAGGCTGCTCATCCTCGATGAGCCCACGGTGGGCGTGGACCCGCAAAGCCGCAACGCCATCTTGGAGAGCGTGGAATCCCTCGCTAGTGAGGGCATGGCGGTCCTGTACACCACGCACTACATGGAAGAGGCGCAACGGCTGTGCGACCGCGTCGGGATCATCGACCAGGGCAGGCTCCAGGCGGAGGGCACCTCCCGAGAGCTTGTGGCCATGGTCGGCGAGCAGGACCGGGTGCACGTGGATGCCTCGGGTGATCTTGAGGCGGCGGCGCGGGCCTGCGCCGCCGTGGCTGGGGTACGGCGTGCGGCAGTCGCCGATTCGGCGATCGACGTGATCGCAGACCACCTTGGTGCGCTGCTGCCACCGCGCACGTGAGCTCGGTGGAGGTGACTGAGCCGGATCTGGGGGCGGTCTTCCTTCCCCTGTCCGGCCGGGCGCTGTGGGACTGACGCAGGTGCGGCCGCCGCTCCTTGCGGGGCAGGGACGGGCGGAGGAGCCGACGGG
>OFGU01000169.1_pt1 | contig 9740 bp, 7 predicted proteins | sample 1521841 | NCBI WGS metagenome assembly OFGU01 (sample SAMEA2553413, study PRJEB24118) | soil metagenome
CCTGCCGCTGCGATCACCCTGCCGCCACGATCGCAGAGCTCCCCCATCGCGGGGAGTGGGGCATCGATCATGCGTCTCTCGTCGGGCATGGTGAACCGCCACCCCCACAGTGCCCGCCCGCCCGCCCAATTTCCAGGCCCGTCCGGGCCGGCGGGGGTGGCATGGATGTTGTGCTGATGGCACTAGCCAGGCATGCGACCCACATCCATGCCACCCAGGACCGTCCCGGCGCGCAGCACGCGGGACTGACCGGGTGGGAGCCGGCTACGGCATGCGCTCGTAGGCGGGCAGGGTGAGGAATTCGGCGTAGTCGTCCGCGAGCGCGACCTCGGTGAACAGGGCGACCGCCTGGTCGTAGCGGGGGGCGTCGAAGGCGGCGCCCGCGCTGCCGCGGATGGCCGACAGTTCCTCGGAGATGATCCGCTCGACCAGGTCACGGGTGACCTGCTGGCCGTCGTCGAGGGTGACGTCGTTGTGCAGCCACTGCCAGACCTGGGACCGGGAGATCTCAGCGGTGGCGGCGTCCTCCATCAGGTTGAAGATCGCCACCGCGCCGTTGCCGCCGAGCCAGGTGGCCAGGTACTGCAGTGCCACGCTGACGTTGTTGCGCAGGCCGGCCTCGGTGATCACGCCCGGGGTCTTGCCGATGGCGAGCAGTTCGCCGGCGGTGACGCTGACCTCCTCGCGGAGCCGGTCCAGCTGGTTGGGGCGGTCACCGAGCGCTGCGTCGAACACCTCCTTGCACAGCGCCACCAGGTCGGGGTGGGCCACCCAGGAACCGTCGAAGCCGTCGCCGGACTCACGTGTCTTGTCATCGCGCACCTTGGCCAGCGCAACCTCGGTGACCTCCGGGTCGCGGCGGTTGGGGATGAACGCGGCCATGCCGCCCATGGCGTGCGCGCCCCGGCGGTGGCAGGTCTTCACCAGCAGTTCGGTGTAGGCGCGCATGAACGGGGCGGTCATCGTGACCGAGTTGCGCTCGGGCAGGACGAAGTCGCGGCCACGGGAACGGAACTTCTTGATGATGCTGAACAGGTAGTCCCAGCGGCCCGCGTTCAGCCCCGCACTGTGGTCGCGCAGCTCGTAGAGGATCTCTTCCATCTCGAAGGCGGCCGGGATGGTCTCGACCAGGACAGTGGCCCGGATCGTCCCGCGCGGGATGCCCAGGGTGTCCTGGGCCAGGTTGAAGGCGTCGTCCCAGAGCCTGGCCTCCAGGTGGCTCTCGATCTTGGGCAGGTAGAAATACGGCCCGCTGCCCTTGTCCAGCTGCCGCCGCGCGCAGTGGAAGAAGTACAGCGCGAAGTCGAACAGGCTGCCCGACACCCGGTGCCCGTCGACCAGCAGATGCTTCTCGTCCAGATGCCAGCCACGGGGGCGGACCACGATCGTCGCCAGCTGGTCATCGGGCAGCAGCCGGTAGGACTTGCCTTCCTCACTGGTGAAATCGATTGCCCGGTCGAGGGTGTCCTTCAGGTTGAGCTGGCCGATGATCATGTTCTCCCAGAGCGGCGTGTTCGCGTCCTCGAAATCGGCGAGCCACACGTTCGCACCGGAGTTGAGCGCGTTGATGGTCATCTTCCGCTCGGTGGGCCCGGTGATCTCCACCCGGCGGTCCACCAGGCCCGGCGCCGGTGACGCCACGCGCCAGCTGGTGTCCTGCCGGATCTGGGCGGTGCCGGGAAGGAAATCGAAGGTCCCGCCGGCCGAGAGCTCCTCCTGCCTCGCCGCCCGGGCTGCCAGCAGCTCCGAGCGCCGGGTGCCGAACTCACGCTGGAGCGAGGCGATCAGGCGCAACGCGTCGGGAGTGAGGATCTCGTCGTACCGGTCTCCGGGTGGGCCGATGATCTCGACGCCCTCGCCAGCCGCCATGTCGCGCTCCTCCCGATGGTGATCACATCCTGGATACACAGATCGCAGATCGTGAGACTGACGCTAGCTCGCCGCCGTCAGCCCGGTCAAAGGTGGCCGGCCATCCGCGGCCCAGCCCGGGTCAGGGCACAACCTGAGGTGCGCGGGTGTTATTGAAGTGACCGGAACCCGGAGGCATGACAGCATTGACGAACCACAGCCCAGTGCGGGCCACGACCGCAGCCCGCGGCGCCAGCGGTGAACGGCGCGGATACCAACTCAAGGCAGCGATGACTTTTCCTACTGACGAGCACCGGGGCGACCTGGATCTCGCCGACCGGCACGCGCTGCGCCGGGTGGCGGGCCTGTCGACCGAGCTCCAGGACGTCACCGAGGTCGAGTACCGGGCGCTGCGGCTGGAGCGGGTGGTGCTGATCGGGGTCTGGACCGAGGGGACGCTGGCGAATGCGGAGAACTCGCTGCGTGAGCTGTCCCGGCTCGCCGAGACCGCTGGCTCGGTGGTGCTGGACGGCATGGTCCAGCGGCGCGGCCAGCCCGACCCCGCCACCTACATCGGCGCGGGCAAGGCCGCCGAACTGGCCGCCCTGGTCGCGGCGACCGGCGCCGACACGGTGATCTGCGACGGCGAGCTCACGCCCAGCCAGCTGCGCCGCCTGGAGGGCGTGGTCAAGGTGAAGGTCATCGACCGCACCGCCCTCATCCTCGACATCTTCGCCCAGCATGCCCGCAGCAAGGAAGGCAAGGCGCAGGTGGAGCTGGCGCAGCTCCAGTACATGCTGCCGCGCCTGCGCGGCTGGGGCGAGTCGATGTCCCGGCAGGCGGGTGGCCGGGTGGCCGGCGGCGGCGGCATCGGCACCCGTGGCCCTGGTGAGACCAAGATCGAGACGGACCGCCGCCGGATCCGCACCCGCACGGCCAAGCTGCGCCGCCAGATCGCGGAGATGTCAGTGGGCCGTGAGGTCCAGCGTGGGCAGCGCCGGCGGCGGGAGATCCCCTCGGTGGCCATCGCCGGTTACACCAACGCGGGCAAGTCGAGCTTGCTCAACCGGCTGACCGGTGCGGGCGTGCTGGTCGACGACTCGCTGTTCGCCACCCTCGATCCCGCGGTCCGGCGCGCGCGGACCCCGTCCGGCCGCTGGTTCACCCTGACCGACACCGTGGGGTTCGTCCGGCACCTGCCCCACCAGCTGGTCGAGGCGTTCCGCTCCACGCTGGAGGAAGTCGCCGAAGCCGACCTCATCCTGCATGTGGTGGACGGCAGCGACGCGGATCCGCTGGCGCAGATGGCGGCTGTCCGGGAAGTCCTCGCCGAGATCGGCGCCGCGCATGTGCCCGAGATCGTGGTCGTCAACAAGGCCGACGCCGCCGACCCGCTGGAGCTCAAGGGGCTCTGCCTGAGGGAGAAGGACTGCGCCGTGGTCTCCGCACTGGCCGGAACGGGAATCGACGGCCTGCTCGCGGCGGTGGACGACCGGCTTCCGCGGCGTGATCTGGCGGTCAGCGTGCTGCTCCCCTACGACCGGGGCGACCTGGTGGCCCGGGCGCACGAGGAAGGCGAAGTGCTGACCCAGCAGCATGCGGCGGAAGGCACCGAACTAACCGCACGGGTGCCGCCGGGCCTTGCGGCCGAACTCACCGGCGCCGCGATCACCCCGGTCGCGGCCGGCCGAAATGCAATCGATTAGCAGAAATCGGCATTGGCCGGGCGCAACGATCCTTGCCCGGGCGGCTACCTGCGGAAATGGTCGGTTCGTGGGCTGATCCGGGCTAAGGCCGGCTGCGAGGCCGAGGTCCGGGCGCAAGCTGCCGGGTAAGCCGGGCAGGCAGAAAGCACGGGAAATCGTGCCTACGTTCTTCGTATACAGCCTGTACAAGGACCCTCTTGTGCAATACCGTGACTGAACCGATATGTTGGTTGCCGCATCCTCGCAGCGCCCAAGCTGACTCATGATCGCGATGAATGTGGGGGGCGCCCGGCGGTGCTTACTCACAAGGCCGAGGCCATGGCAGGTGACCGCTCATGACGCAGGGAACCCTCAGCTGGGGTGTTCCCGCGTGGGGGAGGGCTCAGCGGTGACGATCCGCCTGCTGACGAATATCGGGCGCCTGTGGACAGGGTCCGAGGTGTGGAACAACGCTGCCATCCTGACCCAGGGGGACCGGATCGCGTGGGTGGGGCCCGCTGCGGAACTGCCCCAGAGCCTGCCCGGAGTGGTCGATGACATCGTCGACGTCGATCATGTGGAGAACCTGAACGGGGGTCTGGTCACCCCTGGCCTGATCGACGCGCACACCCATCCGGTCTATGCCGGCAACCGCTGGGCGGAGCTGGCCATGAGGTCGGGTGGATCCTCACCGAACGAGATCGCCGCGGCCGGCGGCGGCATGGCGTCGACGGTGACGGTCACCCGGGGGACAGACCCCTGGACCTTGTGCAACGGGGTGCGCGAGCGGCTGCGGGAATGGCTGCTGACCGGGACGACGACGATCGAGGCCAAGACCGGCTACCACCTGACCCGTGATGGCGAGCTCGCCGACGTCCGTCTGCTGCGGTCGCTGGAGAACGAGCCGGGCATGCCCCGGGTGCACGTGACGTTCCTCGCCGCGCACGCGGTGCCACCCGAGTACTTCGGCCGCCGTCATGACTACGTCGATGCCGTGGGCACGTGGTGCGCTGATGCGGCCGCGGCGGGCGCCGACAGCGTGGACGTCTACTGCGAAGAGGGCCGCTTCACCGAGCGCGAGGCACGCTGGATACTCGGCGCGGGCCGGGCGTCAGGGCTGCTGCCCCGGCTGCACGCCTGCGGCCAGTCCCGCACCGGCGCCGCCAGGCTGGCCGCCGAGATGGGCTGCGCGTCGGCGGACCTGCTCCACGAGGCCTGCGAGGAGGATGTCATCGCACTGGCGACCGCCGGCGTGGCAGCCGTCCTGTGTCCCGCGACCGCCTTGCAGGTTGCCAAGATGCCGCCGGTCCGCGCACTGCTCGACAAGGGAGTGGCGGTCGCCCTCGGCACCGACCACGCGCCGGGCGGGAACGGGATCACGTCCATGCCGCTGGTCATCTCCCTGGCGATCGCACAGTTCGGCATGAGCGTCAGCGAGGCGCTGCGCGCGGCCACCCTGGGCGGCGCCCAGGCGCTGCGGACGCCCGAACGGGGTGCGATGGTCCGCGGGCGCTACGCCGACATCGTGGCCTGGGATACTGACCACGAGGGTGCCTTTGCCTGGTCGTACGGCCTCAAGCCGCTCAAGGTCTGGCGAGGCGGCGAGCCAGCCCTGAGCTGACGGCCGGCCCCAGCCGGCCGGCCCATTCTCCCCGTGCCCTGACCCGCGATCCGTTCTGCCCACCACCGCCACCGTGGCATGCTTCAGGAATGGCTTCCCAGAGCACATCGGTCGCGCTCGTGGTGGGCGAAGAGGACCTGCTGGTGGAACGGGCCGTCACGAGGCTGGTGAGGGCCGCCACGGGCACCGGGGAGCCGGGCGCGGACAGCGGGATACCGGGGGCGGGCGGCGATCCGGCGGCGGACGTCCACGAGGTGGCCGCCGCCGCGCTCGGCCGCGGCGAACTGGCCACACTCACCGCCCCGTCCCTGTTCGGCGGCGCCTGTGTGGTGGTGATCCGCGACGCCCACGATGCGGGCAAAGAGGTGGCGGGGGAACTGACCCGGCTGGCCGCCGATCCGCCCCCGGATGTGTGGCTGGTGATCACCCACGCCGGCGGGGCCAAGGGCAAGCCCTTGCTGGCCAGCCTGGCCAAGCAGGGCGCGCGGGTGATCGACTGCCCCAAGATCACCAGAGTGACGGAACGGATGGACTTCGTGCGCGCGGAGTTCCGTGCGCACGGCCGCACCATCGACGGCGGCGGCGTGCGCGCCCTGATCGACGCGATCGGGTCCGACCTCCGTGAACTTGCTGCGGCGTCAGGGCAGCTGGCCGCTGACACCACCGGCGTGGTCGGGCAGGCGGTGGTCGCCAGGTACTACCGGGGGCGGGCCGAGGCGAGCGGCTTCGCCGTGGCCGACCGTGCCGTCGAAGGACGGCTGGCTGAGGCGCTCGAAATGCTGCGCTGGGCGCTCGCGGTGGGACTCTCGCCGGCCGCTATCAGCGGTGGGCTGGCGCAAGGTGTCCGGATGCTCGGCCGGGTCAGCGGCGCACCACGTGGCCTGGACAGCGCCGGCCTGGTGGCCGAGGTGGGCGCGCCGCCCTGGAAGATCGACCGGGTCCGCCAGCAGCTGCGGGGATGGGAGCCTGAGGGCATCGCGCGGGCTCTCGCCGCGGTGACGGAGGCCGATGCGCGCGTGAAGGGGGAGGGGACGAGCCCTGGGTATGCGCTGGAGGTGGCGATCCACACCATCGTCGCGTGCCGGAACGCGGCACATCGGGCTCCTTGACGGCACGCCGGCTCCCGGCCCGGGCTCGGCTCCCGGGGCTGGCGTGCGGCGGTGGTGCTGGGGGTGTCAGGCCTGCTGGAGTTCTGCGCAGCGCCTGGCGATGGCGGACTTGCGGTTCGCGGCCTGGTTCTTGTGGATCACGCCCTTGCTGGCGGCCTTGTCGAGGCTGCGGCAGGCGTCCTGCATGGCTGAAGTCGCCTGCCCGACGTCACCGGCGTCGGCCGCCTCGCGGAACTTGCGCACGCTGGTCTTCAGCGACGACTTGACCGCCTTGTTGCGCAGCCGTGCCTTCTCGTTCTGCTTGTTGCGCTTGATCTGGGACTTGATATTCGCCACGCGGAAGCCTCGCTTGGGGTGCTGGTCTGGCCGGTCGGCGGGCGCAGTACTCGCGCCCGGGGGAGCGCCGCACAGTCAGCAGCGCGCATCCACTCCGACGACGCAGGATATCCTAACCATGGTGCCGTGCTCAAACCAGCCCCGCGGACATCCCGGCCGGCCGGTGACCTTCCCGGCCAGAGTTCAGCCGGCCAGAGTTCAGCCGGCCAGAGTTCAGCCGGCCAGAGTTCAGCCGGCCAGAGTTCAGCCCAGTGCCGCCCCTGGTCCGGGCATTCCTGTCGGCATGCGACCATGGACGGCGACGGAAGGCGTGATCCCCCGGTGGGCCGGCCGCCGCAGCTGGCCGGCTGACGGACCCACCGGCCCACGGGGCCCAACCGGCCCACGGGGCCCAACCGGCTTGATCCGACCCGACCTGACAACCCGACTCGACCCTGGCGGATTCCTGTGTCACCACTGCCCGAGCAGCCTCCCGCAGACGGCGGCGCGGTCGCACCGGCCGTTCCGGCGGCGGCCGCGATCGCCTACGGGCACACCCCCATGCACATCATCAGGAATTTCTGCATCATTGCGCACATCGACCACGGCAAGTCCACGCTGGCTGACCGGATGCTCCAGCTCACCGGGGTGGTGGGGGATCGGCAGATGCGGGCCCAGTACCTGGACCGGATGGACATCGAGCGTGAGCGGGGCATCACCATCAAGAGCCAGGCCGTCCGGCTGCCCTGGACCGGCGCCGATGGCGGCCAGTACGTGCTCAACCTGATCGACACCCCCGGCCACGTCGACTTCTCCTACGAGGTCTCCCGGTCGCTGGCCGCATGTGAGGGCGCCATCCTGCTGGTCGACGCGGCGCAGGGCATCGAGGCGCAGACCCTGGCCAACCTGTACCTGGCGCTGGAGGCCGACCTGCACCTCATCCCGGTGCTGAACAAGATCGACCTGCCGGCCGCCCAGCCGGCCCGGTATGCCGGGGAACTGGCCGGCATCATCGGCTGCGACCCCGGCGACGTGCTGCGGGTCTCGGCCAAGACCGGCGAGGGCGTCAGGGAACTGCTGAACGCCATCGTCGAGCAGGTGCCACCGCCCACCGGCGACGCTGAGGCACCTGCCCGCGCGCTGATCTTCGACTCGGTCTACGACACCTACCGCGGCGTGGTCACCTACGTCCGGGTCGTAGACGGCAGGCTGTCCCGGCGGGAGAAGAGCCTGATGATGTCCACCGGGGCGGCTCACGACACTCTTGAGGTCGGTGTCATCTCCCCGGAACCCATTCCCGCCGACGGCCTGGGCGCGGGCGAGGTCGGCTACCTCATCACCGGCGTCAAGGACGTGCGGCAGGCCCGGGTCGGTGACACCGTGACCAGCGCCGCCCGGCCGGCCGCGCAGCCGCTCGCGGGCTACGACCATCCCCGCCCCATGGTGTTCTCCGGCCTGTACCCGGTGGACGGGGACGACTACCCGCAGCTGCGTGACGCGCTCGACAAGCTGCGCCTGAACGACGCCGCGCTGGTCTACGAGCCGGAGACCTCCACCGCCCTCGGATTCGGGTTCCGGTGCGGGTTCCTTGGGCTGCTGCACATGGAGATCGTCCGGGAGCGGCTGGAACGTGAGTTCGGCCTGACGCTGATATCGACGGCGCCGAACGTGGTCTACCGGGTGGTCAGGGAATCGGGGGAGGAACTGACCGTCACCAACCCCAGTGAGTTCCCGGACGGGAAGATTGCCCAGATCTTCGAGCCGGTGGTGCGGGCCACCGTGCTGGCGCCCGCCGAGTACATAGGCACGATCATGGAACTGTGCCAGGGCAGGCGCGGCCTGCTGCTCGGGATGGACTACCTGTCCGCTGACCGGGTGGAGATCCGCTACACGATGCCGCTGGCCGAGATCATCTTCGACTTCTTCGACCAGCTCAAGTCGCGTACCCGCGGCTACGCCTCGCTTGACTACGAACCGGCCGGCGAGCAGGAAGCCAGCCTGGTGAAAGTCGACATTTTGCTGCAAGGCCAGCCGGTGGACGCGTTCAGCCAGATCGTGCATGCCGACAGGGCGCGCGAGTACGGCATCGCGATGACCTCCAAGCTGCGGGAGCTGATCCCGCGCCAGCAGTTCGAGGTGCCGATCCAGGCCGCGATCGGGTCACGGATCATCGCCAGGGAGAACATCCGGGCCCTGCGCAAGGACGTGCTCGCCAAGTGCTACGGCGGTGACATCACCCGCAAGCGCAAGCTGCTGGAGAAGCAGAAGGAGGGGAAGCGCAAGATGAAGACCATCGGGCGGGTCGAGGGCCCGCAGGAAGCCTTCATAGCCGCCCTGTCCACCCAGCCGGACAAGCAGCGCTAGCCGGCAAACCACGCCCGGGGGCCGGGCGGCAGCGCCAGCCCGGTGAACCATACCGGCACCCCGGCGCCCCTGGCGGGGCACGGTGCCGGCTCAGCCGGCCGGCGGCGGCGGTGCGTTCAGGCTGTGCGCTACGAAAACGGCCAGCGTGATGAAGGCAGCCAGCGCGAGCACTTGCAGGGCCAGTCCCACCCAGCCCAGGATCAGCCCGGTGAGTGCCATCCCGGCGCCTTGCTCGCCGGTCCGGCGGATCTGGCGGCGCGCCATATGGCCGAGGATGATCGCCGGGATGGTGGCGAGGGTCCAGAACACGACCTGGCCCACGCCGCAGACGAAGCTGGCGATCGCCAGCTGGTTGGTCGCGGGCGGTGCCACCGGGCCGCTGCCCGGCAGGTCTGCGGCGACCGCATCGAGGTCGGCGAAAGTGGCCGCAGCCATCGCCTGCCCAACCCGCGCGTCGTGTTCGTCCTTTGTGAGCCTGCCCTCGGCGAAGGCCTTGGTCAGCAGATCAACTACGTGATCACGGTCAGCAGTGGATGTGCGCAGCTGCGCCCGGCCGCTGGCCGCCACCGCATGCCCCGGGCCGCGTCTGGCACCGGATACAGGCCCCACCGTCATGGCTGCCCTCCCGCCCATTTTGTGACCAGAATAGTCGCAATCCGGTGGCCGTGGCCGTGGTGGGCACCCAGGATCCGGGCCGCCGGGCCCGTGCTGGACAGGCGGGAAACCGGTTCGCCGGTGGGCCAGCCGGGCGGATACCGTGCCTGTTGTGACGACGGCACGGGTAATATCGGTTAACAG
>OFGU01000170.1_pt1 | contig 9724 bp, 14 predicted proteins | sample 1521841 | NCBI WGS metagenome assembly OFGU01 (sample SAMEA2553413, study PRJEB24118) | soil metagenome
TGATCCAGCAGTCCTACCGGTTCCTGCGGGCAGTCATGAACACCGCCGTCCGCGATGGCGCCATCAATAGGAACCCATGTAACATCCCCGGTGCTGGCACCGACCGCGCCAAAGAACGGCCCGTAGCCACACCCGCTCAAGTCGCCTCGCTCATCGAGGCCATCACACCCAGATACCGGGCCGCCGTCCTGCTCGCCGCATGGTGCGGTCTGCGCCGTGGCGAAGTCCTCGGCCTCCTGCCCCAGGACGTGGACCTGGACGCTGGCACCATCACCGTCCGCCGCAACCGCATCGAGCTGCTTGAAACACGTCAGGCGTTCGACGCTGACCCCAAGACCGACGCAGGCCGCCGCACCGTCAGCATCCCGCCGCACGTTCTGCCCTTCCTCATCGAGCACATGACCACCTGGGCAGGCACCGACCGCGTATTCATCGGCCGCGACGGCCGCCCGATGCGCGGCGACGCCATCCGCCAGGCCTTCACGCGAGCACGCCACACCGCCGACATGCCGGGCTTCCGCTTCCACGACCTACGCCACACCGGCCAGACACTGGCCGCCTCCACCGGAGCGACGACCAAAGACCTGATGCTCCGCCTCGGCCACGCATCACCCGCCGCTGCGAACCGCTACCTGCACACCGTCGATGGCCGGGACGCCGAGATCGCATCCGCCCTGTCCGACCTGGCCGCACACGGCAACGCCGCACGATTGCCCAAGGCCATCGTCATCAAGAGCTGACCGCATGCTGCACACCGGCTGCACGAACCGCCGACCACACCACGCGCGACCTGCGGAAATCACTGACACTGAAAAGCGGAAGGTCGGCGGTTCGACCCCGCCCCTGACCACCCGCCGGGGCATCTGCTAGCCCTCTCACCTGCGCGAACCGCAGGAGGAGAGGGAGCATGATGGCGACGACCGGACCTCTACTAAAAGTCTCTGACCAGCGGAAACGCTGGCCTGCAGAGAGTTGCGTCGCAGCTCGCTCGCAGGAAGAGAGACAAACTATGAGCGTGCCGGAACCGCGCTCGCGGCAGCCAAAGCCGCTAGCTGCGGGAGTGTTCCAGCCCGAGATCGGCTCGTTCCGGCTCTGCCTTGCGGCCGAGGGTAAGTCGGGCAAGACGGTGCGGATGTACACCGAGGCGGTCCAGTGGTTCGCCGCGGCGCACCTGATCCCACAGACCTGCCCGGCCAGGTGGGAGCAGGTCAGCGGGCAGGATATCCAGCGGTGGATGGTGTGGCTGCTGGGCCGCTACAGCGATTCCTGCGCCAGCAGCCAGTACCGCGCCCTGCGGCAGTTCTTCAAGTGGTGGGCCGGTGAGGAAGGTCTCCCCGGACCCGATGGCCAGGCTCCGTCCGCCCAGGGTAAGCGAGAAGCTCATCCCTGTTTTCACCAGCGCAGAACTACCGAAGCCGGGAAAGGCTTGCGCGGGCCGGACGTTTGCTCAGCGCCGCGGCCTCGCGATCGTCGCGGTGTTCGGGGCGACTGGGGTCCGGCTGTCTGAGCTGGCCGGGATCGTCTACGACGCGGAGGATGCGCAGCGCAGTGACGTTGACCTGTGGCGGCGGGAGAAACGGTCCGGGGCGAGAGCGGTAAGGCGCGGATCGTCAGGATCAGCCACCAAACCGCCCTCAGCCTCGACCGCTACATCCGGGTCCGGGCACGGCATGCCCAGGCGTACCGGCCGCAGCTATGGCTGGGAGTGAACAACCGGGGCCCGGTGACGGCGAACGGCATATATCAGATGATTGTGCGCCGCGGCCGCCAGTGCGGGGTGGCCGTGTATCCGCACCGGTTCCGTCATCATTTCAGCCACACCTGGCTGGACCGGGGCGGGGCCGAGGAGGACCTGATGGAGCTGAACGGGTGGACCTCGCCGCAGATGCTGCGCCGCTACGGCGCCAGCGCCCGCAGCACACGAGCCCGCCGCAGCTACGACCGCATCATGGACCCCATCCCCTGACACGCGAGGCGACCCCGCCTTGACCTCTTGCTCAGAGCCCCGGAGGCCACGTGGGCATTTTCGCCCTGCAAGAACAGCTGAGCGCTCGCGCTTGCCGCCACGCTGACCAAAAGCCGTCGCCGGTAGCCGACGCCGCACGGATGGGCTCGTCATGGCTGGTGGTGCTGACATCAGGGCGGGCCAGACCCGTGCTGAGACTCACTCACATGCCGAAAATAGTGCGTATCCCCGGCGCATGACGATGTCGGCCAGTGCATGGATTTGCATGGTTGCTTGGCCGCACGCCCAATCCCCGCACCAGGAACGTCGCGCAGAGGCTCATCTTGGCTCGGGAGTTATCAGCCCGGCCAGATCGCCGGTTTAGCGCGGATCGGGATGGCCCGACATGGGAGCCGGCCCCGCGCAGAGGCGCCGGGTCTGCGCGTGTGCGGCTGGACGCTGAACCTTGATTCTGCCCGGCTTGGGGTGATTCAGCGGCGGGCAGGGGCTCGGCGTTCGGGGATGGTTGCGCTGATCCGGTTCATGACGCGAGTGAGGCAGGCGAGGTCGCGGTCATCGAGTGCATCGCCGAAGGCTTGCTGCAGGAAGTCGTGGTGGGCTTGGCGGGCTTGCCTGGCCAGTGACCGGCCCCGTGGGGTGATGGTGGCGAACGCGGAGCGGGCGTCGCGGGGGTCGGGGTCACGGTGGACGAGGCCGGACAGTTCCATGCGGTCAAGGAGCTTGGACAGTCCTGACTGGGACAGCACGATCGAGGAGGCGAGGTCGCTCAGCCCGAGCCGCCCGCCTGCGTTGACGAGCTGGGCGAGCACGTCGTAGCGGGCCATCGTGAGCCCGTGGTCTTTGCGCATCTGTGCTTCGAGCAGGTCCCACAGCCGGGCGTGGGTGCGGACGAGGGACAGCCAGGCGGGCATCCAGCGGTCACTGTTGTCGGCGGCCATGCCCGCGAGCTTAGCCCAAGTACTTGACATGCCAAATATCTTCGGACAATACTTGGCATGTCAAGTAATCGCGCTGGCTCTACGATCAGGAGAAGCGGTCATGCCTGAAGTTGTCGTCATCGAGTTCTCGGCGCCCGGCGCCGGCAGTATCTACTCGCGGGTGAACCGCATCCTGGGATGGGACGGCGCGCCCGGTCCCGGGGTCAGGCCAGAGGGCCTGATCAGCTCGATCGCCGGGGAGTCGGGCGACAAGCTGATCGTCGTCGAGGCATGGGAGTCCAAGGAGCTGCAGGAGAAGTTCATGCACTCCCAGCTTGGCCCCGCGCTCGCGGAGGCCAAGGCCGCCCATCCGTCCCGCGTCGAGTGGTTCAGCGGGGTCATCGACTTCCACCTGCACTGACCGGCCTTCCGGCAGCCCGGCCGGATGACTGATTACACGAACCTGGAGGGCATCTGATGTTCGCAGTGGTGCTGTCCTTCGACGGCGAGTCCGGGGAAGATCTCGCCGCCGGGATCGAGCACGTCAAAGACGAGGTCATCCCGGCACTGGAGCACGCAGGCGGCTTGCACGGCTGGTGGCTCGCGGACCGGGACGCAGGCCGGCGCCTGACGGTCATGGTGTGGGACACCCAGGAGCAGTACGACGCGGGCATGACCCGCGTCCAGGAAGCACGCGCCAAGGACCCCGGCCGCCACCGGCCCGCTCCGAGCTCAGTAGCGCGCTTCGAGGTCTACGGATCAGTGACCGGAGCAAGCTGAGAACCAAGACATCCGGGCGATGCGGCCGGCCCCGATCCCGGCCGGCCGCATCGAGCAGCGAGGATCCCCGTTCACCGGCACCTCCGGCGGCCGGGGAATCCCGCCGTGGCATTACCTCGATGGCTGGCGAGGCAACTTCGCGATGCAAAGCCAGTCACGGCAACGGGCAGGTTTCGACGCCCTGGACGACCTGCACACCCTCTGGGGGCTCACGCGACCTGCTCCATGTGAACACGCTCGCCGCGTTCGACCTCGAGCCCGCGACCCAGCGGGGTCACGTCGTCCACGGCGCTCCCGTGCTGACCACCGAGCGCCGGGCCGTGCCGGCCGAGCTCCCCTGGGCCACCGACGATCCCACCCCGATCGTGCTGCTCAGCTTCAGCACCGTGCCCGAGCAGCGCAGCCCCGGGATGCTGCAACGCGCCCTCGACACACTCGGCCAGCTTCCCGTGCACGTCGCCGCGACAACCGGCGGCATCGTCGGCCCACAGGACCTCAACGCGCCAGCCAACGCTCACCTCATCGCGTTCGCGGGCCGCGAGGCGCTGATGCAGCGCGCGTCCCTCACCGTCGGCCACGGCGGCCACGGCACCACCATGCGTGCCCTGCGCCAGGGCCTGCCGATCGCCGGGATCCCCGCCAGCGGATCCGACCAGGCACTCATCCTCCAGCTACTCCAGCAGTGGCACGCAGGACGAGCTCTCCCCGCTGACGCCGGCGTAGCCCAGATCCGCAGCGCCGCCGAAGACATCCTCGCCGACCACACCTACCATGACGAGGCCCTCCGCCGGTCCCATGCCTTCCACGGCCTCGACGGCGCCCAACTCGCCGCCGACTCCGTCCAGACCCTGCTGCCGCAGCCATAGAGCCGGGCTGCCAGCACAGCACGTCGTGACGATTACCCTCATCACCGGGCGCGAGCCGCAGGAACTCCAACCCGCGGTACAGCAGCCAAGCGGGCGCCGCCGGACTTCCAGCCCGCACGCGGAATGGCCGCGGTAGCCGGCGCAAGCATCAAGATCCCCTGCACGCCATGCATGACCGCAGTTCACAGCGGCGAGCCCACCCTGCACACGGGTGTCGCGGTGCAACACTGCCGACGTCAGCCGTGAATACTCGGCGATCCGGCACGGGAGGTGACCGCACTCCCGTGACGCTCCGTACCTGGCGCTGGCCACCGCTTGATGCCGTATCCGCCGTCCGGGGCGGCCGGGGATGCCCCCAGCGCTCATCAACTCAGGCGCACAGATCAGGTCAATCGGGCGCGCCGACACGCTCCTGCGTGTGGGAGACGACGGGTCAGGAAGCCGATGAGCGGGTGTCCCTGAGCGGCACCTAGAGCTGGCAGTGTTGGGGCTTCCGCCCGAGTCTTCCCCGCGGAAGTGAGCCGTGACGCTGAGACAAGGAAGTCCGCCGCCTGGAGGCCTGACTACGAGTCTTTGTGCTGTGATCGTCGCGGTAGCCCATGAGGTTGTGCTGGGGACTTTCGTCACGTGGCTGCGGGTTGTTTGTCCCTGGCCAGCGGCGCTGGCAGGATCATGATGGCGTGGTGGGAGGGGGCCTTCCATGGAACGCTCCATCCGATTCCTGCTAGCCGGCGCCGCCGTGTCGTGCGCCCTCGCGGCGGTGGTCCTGGCCGCAATCCTCGCCGCGCCAAGCCGTGCGAGCGCACAAGACAATGCCGAGCGAATCACCGGCTACGACGCGCGGATTGTCATACAGCACAACGGGTCGATCCTGGTCACCGAGCAGATCACCTATGATTTCGGCACCGACCAGCGGCATGGCATCTTCCGTGTGATCCCAATACAGTTCAGGTACAACGGGCGTTATGACCGGATCTACCCGGTCGACGTCCGGTCAGTCTGGTCGGACACCCCGAACCCCGAGTACTCGGTCGACAGCAACGGCTCATCGATCAGTATCAAGATCGGTAACCCTGACCAGACGGTCACCGGCGTGCACTGGTACCAGATCACCTACCTGGTCCGCGGCAGCCTGAATGCGTTCGCCGATCACGATGAGCTCTACTGGAACGCAGTCGGGAATCATTGGGACGTGCCGATCGGCCGGGCGACGGTACGGGTGAGTGCGCCGGTGGCGGTGAGCCGCGCCGCCTGCTTTGCCGGGCCTGCAGGCTCGACCGCCGCGTGCCAGCATGCCGCCATTACCAATGGGGTCGCCAGCTTCAGCCAGAACGGGCTCGGCCTGCGCGAAGGCCTGACCGTCGTGGTGGCCATCCCCAAGGGCGTCGTTGCCGCGCCCGGTCCGATTCTCCGGGAGCGGTGGAGCCTGCAGCGGGCCTTCGCGCTGACACCAGTGTCTGGCGGTGTTTCCGGCGGGCTCCTGGCGATCCTGGTGATTCTCGGGGTCGTGGTGCTGGTCAGGGGGCGAGACCGCCGGTACTCCATGTCCGCGGGCCATGTTGTGGACGGGACGCCCGTGCCGGCCGAAGAGGCGGTGCCGCTGTCCGGCCGTGACGAGCCTGCGATGGAGTCCGCGCCCCCCGAGGATGTGCGCCCGGGGCAGGCCGGGACGCTGCTGGACGGCGTCGCCAACCCCCGCGACGTCACGGGCACGATCGTTGACCTGGCGGTGCGTGGGTACCTGCGGATAGAGGAGGCGGCACTGCACCAGACATTGCGGGACTGGCGGCTGGTCCGGCTCACGAAGACCGACGGCCTCATGGATTATGAGCAGCTGCTGCTTGACGGCCTGTTCCAGGACGTCGGGATTGACCAGGGCGAGCCATCAACGCTGCTGTCCGAACTCGGCCCCGCCTTCGCCGGATCGCTCAAGCAGGCCCAGGACGCGCTCTATACGGACGTAGCCAAGCGAGGCTGGTTCACCGGCCGCCCCGACCGGGTCCGCCGCAGGTGGTTCATCATCGGCTGCGCGCTGTTCGTCACCGGGGCGGCAGCGATGGTGGCCGCAGCCGCCGTCAGCCACCTCGGGCTGGTGCCAATCCCGCTGGCCCTGGCCGGGTTGGTGCTGATCGGCTGTGCCCGCTGGATGCCGGTGCGCACGGCGAAGGGAACCGACCTGGCCCGCCGGCTGCTCGGGTTCCGCCGGTACCTCACGACCGGGGCGGCCGGGCAGACCCGCCCCGCCGGGCAAGTTGAGCTACTCGACGACTATCTGCCCTATGCGATCGTGTTCGGATGCACCAAACAGTGGGCTGATGTGACCGCCGCACTGGCGGACGCGGACCGGGCGCCGTCGTGGTACCAGGCCGGTGAGCCATTCTCGCCCGGCACCTTGTCTTCGCTGTCGCGATCCGGCTATTACTTCTCATCCATGCACCACTTCACCACGAACACGAGCAACTGGATTGCAAGCCACGCGGCCTCCTCAGGAGGGAGCGGATCCAGCGGCTTCTCCGGCGGCGGCTTCTCCGGCGGCGGGGGCGGCGGGGGCGGCGGCGGATCATGGTGACCGGCACGCACTGTGACGGCTGCCAATTCGGGCACCGGCGCGCCCGGCGATCAGCTGGTCGCCGCGATCCTGAGCGGCGCCAAGACCACGACGACCGGACTGGTGGCAGGTTACGAGCATGAAGGAGATCTGCTGCCCCAGCCGGGCCTGCGGCAGGCTGTCGCTGATTCCGCCGGCAACCGGGTGGCGGTGATCGAGACGACCGCGGTGCGGGTGATCCGCCTCGGCGACGTCGATCTCGCTCATGCACTGGGCGAAGGTGAAGGATACGGCTCGGCCGCTGAATGGGGCCGGGCATGAGCGGTTCTGGCACTCGGCTGAAATGCGCGGCGCGCTGGATGATCCAGAATTCACTGTCAACGACGACACGCTCGTAGTGGCCCAGACGTTCCGGCTACTGGAGCGCTGATTCAGCGGTCTCCCCGAACTCATCTGCCTCTGCAAGCGCGCAACTTGCTGGAGTATCGGCTGGTTGCTACCAGATGCGAACGCGCACGACGATGACTCACATGGCAATGGTGTACCGCCGCCCGGTAGGCGTCATGCGGCAGAGCGTCAAGCCACAGCTGGCCAGCTGGGACCGGGCAGGGCATCCCAGCCAGGTGAAGCTGGCCCGCTTCCTGGCGCACGTGGACGCCATAGCCCGGCCGGTGCTGGCGACGGTGCGCGGCCGGGTTGCTGCCGAGCTGATCGTAGGGTTGCCCGATGGCGTCTCCTTGACTGATGGCGGCCATGACCTGGACAACTACCTGTTCCCCGTCGCCAAGCGGCTTGGCCCGGAGCGGGTGGCGGCCATCTTCGGCCGCAAGATCCACGGGCCGTCGTCACTAGCGGTGGGACCCGCCCAGCCGGACACAGCTGGGGCCACCCCGCAGTTCTCGACCCGGATGGCCGGGTCCTATGAGCGCAGGAAGTGGAAACAAGAGCTCCACGACCGGCTTGCGGTGCAGGCAGCCGCCATCGATCCGGGCCCGGCCGGGCTGGAAATCGCGCTGACGACCGGGCCGGGCCGCAACTGGGCCAGCCTCTGGAAGCCGCTGCTCGATGCCTTCGGCCCCGTGCTGGGCGAAGACCCCACCCGTCCGTTCCACCCGCACGATGACCGTATCGTCAGCCTCGGCCTCCATCACACCATCGACACCGGCATCGCCCACGACGTGATCATCGACGCCTGGTGGACCCGCATGTAGCCAAGCCCGCCGCCGCTCTTGCCGCGCATGCCATAACGAGGCCGGTCCTGCCGAAAGTAGTGCGTACCCTGGAGCATGAAAGTGCCGATCAACGCATAGGCTTGCATAACTGCTTGATCGCCTGGCTAATCTGTGCCAAGAAACGCCACTCATAGCCTCGGCTGGAAAGTAATCAGAATGGCCAGATCGCCCCTATCGGCGGCTACTGTAATGACTGAGAGAGCACGGTCCACGGCTCTGTGCAGATCATCCAGTTCCGGGCTGGCCGATGCGTCCCTTTGCGACGGCGATAAGGTCAGGGACCCAGCGATCACCATGGTCAGGCGCGGGCAAGCCGATCCGACACAAGCCGGTTGAGGCTCACATGCTGTTCGGCAGCTTCGCGGACAAGACGGCGGTGAACCTCTGCCGGAACACGTACCACAAACCGGCCCGAATAGGTGCGTTCCGACAACGGCTCGGGGATCGGCTCACCGGATGCAGCCAGGTCGGCGAGCACGTCACGCACGACATCGGCGAGACCTGCGAGTGCTTCCACCGGGGTGGGCGCGAGCCAGGACAGTGACGGGAACTCCGCCACGGTGGCGACATGCTCACCATCCTCAACGGACCACGCGACTCGGTAGGTGTAGTGGGTTGCGTCAGGCATCGTCGTCACCCTCCTCGTTCTTCTCGCTTTCCAGCTTGGCGATTGCATCGAGCACCTGCCGCACTTGGTACGCCTTGGCGTTGCCGTCCTTGCCGCGCTGGATGTTCACGCGGGGATCGCCTTGCCACGGCGTCTTGTTAGACCTTGTGCGAAGTGCCATCCTGCCGGGGTTCACCGGAGTGGTCGGCGCAGACCTTGGCCAGGTCATCGAAACGGACGTTCTGCGGTGAACGTCGCATCTGCCCGACACGGGAGAGATCGCGTTCTGGGCGGCCGACACCGGCATTGACGGGCAGGCGCCGGTCGACCTCGATGAGCTGGACCTGGTCGTCATCGATCCGCTGCCGTCCTGGGTCTGGTACCAGGACATGGCCGACTTCGCCGACGCAATAACCGATGAGCGCGCCGGTCGCAGGCTGGCACGGGCGATCCGGGGCAAGGGAGCCTTCCGCCGGTTCAAAGACGAGCTCCACGATGAGTACCCGGACCTGGTGCCCGTGTGGTACGCCTTCCGGGACGCCCGGGCCAGGCGCCGGGCCGTGCAATGGCTCGCTGATAACTCACTCATTGATGACGGCTCCGCGGAGCGCTTTCTTGACAGTCACCCCGATCCCGCCCTGCCCTGAGCCCTGCTGGTGCCGTGACGGGCGTGCTGTCATGCCGGCGACAGGGCGATCCATCCAAGCCCGACGCTGTCGGCGTACTTGGGCTCGTCAGGCCCCGGCGAGGTTCGTTCAGCCTGCCGATGCCTCCCCGTCGCATTCGCCCGGTGGGGCAGGGCTGTTAC